>Ga0257107_1000556_pt1 | contig 14221 bp, 10 predicted proteins | sample LP_taG_2_FD_190178 | JGI IMG/M metagenome (GOLD analysis project Ga0257107, IMG submission 190178) | Marine microbial communities from Northeast Subartic Pacific Ocean, Canada - LP_J_2011_P26_500m | ecosystem: Environmental > Aquatic > Marine > Oceanic | place: Canada: Northeast Subartic Pacific...
AGTTTTTGGTTAATTTTGATGTATTTTTATGAAAACCGGTTTCTTTAGTCATAGTGGGGATTGATTGTGGGTCAGGCCTAAAGGCCATCGCAGTTGAAAAATTGTTATTATTGTCGTATATCCTAACATGGATATCGGTTGGATTCCAACCGTTAGCAGAGGAAGTGTCGTCTGGGCATGCTGATGATATACACACTAAATCATCCAAAGCTTTAAATAAAACATAGTCACCTGGCCTCGACCAAGAAACATCAGCAGTCATTGCATGACACTCTTCAATTGCTGTATTAAAAAATAGATTCACAGCCACCCAATTCTTTCGTGGAGCGATTCCATGCTCAGCAAGAGAATTGTTGAAGTTCTCATTACAATTGACATGCCCTGGAAAACCTCTATCATCATAATATTTAGCATTACAAGCCAAACCAAATGTGTCATGCCTGCAAACCGTGTCTCGAACAATTTCAACTAGAGGAACTGAATTCTGATTATAAAACTTGTCATGGCATCCAGGTTCAGGATAACTTTTAAGCATGTGTGATCTGGTCACAGTTGGGTCGAGATTTAATTCTCTATTGTTTTTTAAGTCTTCGACTAAAAATGCTTGAAAATCTGAACATTGTTGTCCTTCAACATCAATAACCTGTATATATTCACCTGCTTTGACTTTATAAGCCACTGCCGTACTGTTATTTATCCTGATTTCCTGAGCATTTTTTGCTAGAGGTTCTGGGAGACGTTCAGAAGGTTTTGTTGGATTTGCGCGAGAAACATTTATCAAAATCTCTGTTGGTGCATCATGTTCGTCGACAACCATAGGGCCACCTTTTGCATCAAATATACATAAGGTGTTCTTATCAATACGAAAAGATTGACGAGAGTCAGCAGGACTCGCAGCTGAAAAAAGTTCAGTGCCTGTTAAATTATTAGTTTTGATTTTTTTATGTCCTAAGATCGCCTTTAGCATATCAGAACAGTCATTAAGTGACACTTTTGAAGAATTGTTACTTGGTTGACCACTCCAGTCAAGTGCACCCATCACTGAAGAGCCTTTTGAGTCAAACGCTAAAACGCTACATTGCTGGTCACCTTCTACGTCAATAACTTCAACAGAGTCTCCGCTTTGCAAATCAATTGAAACCGCTTCACCACCAAGTATTTGGTAGGTTTCACAGTCATCAGAATATTTAATGTTAGACAGTCTCATTTATATACATATTGACAAATAGGCAAATTATACTGAACAAGCATGTAAAGAGTCAATGTTGAAAAAATTCACTTTATTATGAAAAAAATAGCAATAAATTAATTTAATTTTTAGTTCTAAAAGAGTAAAAAAAATTTAGTTTTAACAGCATCTCAGGGGGAGAGATGCCGCAAAACTAAGGAAGCAAATTTGAAAACTGACATTATTGTCAGTAATCAGTTCGCTCCCTAAAACTACTTAAATTAATTAAAACTTACGGTAAGCGTTGTTCAAATCAACCATTGGATGGTTTTCTGACATTTGAAACTTGATCAACAGTTCACGCGCAATCATGTCACGTTCTTGTTGATTATTTGGGAGCTTAATTGTGTCAGGAATTGTGACCCAGCCATTAATATTTCTATCAAAAACCGCAGCCTGATCTCCCTCGTAACCCATATGAACATCCTCTAACCAGTTAAGATCTTTCCAGCCCATTTTGTCAATATATTTTTGCAAAAAAGGTGTAATAAACTTAAGGTCAGGAACTAGATTTACATCATATCTATAACCAATGTGCTGTCCAATTTCTTGTTCACGATCAGTATCAAGACCATCAGCTCCAACTACAAATGTTTCTTCATTATTACTCATAATTACTCCTTATCTTAAAAGCGTGTCATGTCAGGACGACCAACAGTGTGCTGTGATCCCGCAATAGGAACTTGTGCACAAGCCGAAGCCTCCATAGTTAAAGCAGCCAAATCTTCTGGCTCTAATGAGTGTACATTCGTCTTACCACAAGCACGAGCCATCATTTGGCACTCAATTGCAAGTGTATGTAAGAAGTTGTATACACGCTCAGATGCTAAATCTGGGTCAAGACGCTTTCTAAGTTCTGGGTCTTGAGTCGCAATACCAACCGTACAACGGCCTGTATGACAGTGATAACACTCACCTGCCTTAACGCCCATTTCACCTTCATAATCAGATTCAGGGGTATCTCTATTACAGTTAAGTGCCATAAGAGCAGAGTGGCCAATAGCAACCGCATCGGCACCAAGTGCTACCGCTTTAGCAACGTCACCACCATTACGGATACCGCCAGCATAAACTAGTGAGATTCTACCAGTCATACCAACATCATCAATCGCTCTACGAGCTTGACGAATTGCAGCAATACCTGGGACACCAGTCTCCTCAGTTGCAAGGTGTGGTCCTGCACCGGTACCACCTTCCATACCATCAATATAGATACTATCACAGCCAGTTTTTGCTGCCATACGAACGTCATCATATACGCGAGCAGCACCGAGCTTTAATTGAATAGGAATCTGTCCATCTGTCGCTTCACGAATCTCTTCAATTTTAAGCGACAAATCATCTGGTCCAAGCCAGTCTGGGTGTCTTGCAGGGGAGCGCTGGTCAATACCAGCAGGCAGCGAACGCATTTCAGCAACTTGGTCGGTTACTTTTTGACCCATTAAGTGTCCACCTAAACCAACCTTACAACCCTGGCCGATAAAAAACTCAACACTATCAGCTAAACGCAAATGATTTGGGTTAAAGCCATAACGAGACTGGATACACTGATAAAACCACTTACTTGAATAACGTCTCTCATCTGGAATCATTCCACCTTCACCAGAACAAGTAGCAGTTCCAGCCATGGTAGCGCCACGAGCTAAAGCAGTTTTAGCTTCATAGCTCAAAGCTCCAAAGCTCATGCCAGTAATATAAATTGGAATGTCTAGCTCTAATGGTCTCGGAGCTTCTGGCCCAATAATTGTTTTAGTCAAACATTTTTCTCTATAACCCTCAATAACAAATCGAGTTAGCGTTCCTGGCATAAAAGTTAAATCATCCCAAGTTGGAATCTTTTTAAATAGAGAGAATCCTCTCATTCTGTATCGTCCCAAATCAGATTTGATATGAATATCGTTCATCACCTCCTTAGGGAAGATAAAACTTTTACCTAAACGGTATTGATCTTCTGAATCACTCATAATATTTCCTTTTATTTAATTTAGTTAAAAGTACGATTAAAGAACCAGCTTTTTCTCACTAGGTTCAAGGTTGTCGTAGTTCCATAACTGTTTACCTGAAACATACTTTTGCATTTTTTCAACACCATTAGGTGTCTTCATGTCATAAAGAGCTAATTTATCAGTTAAGTATCGAACATCCAGTTCTGTCATTTCCCCTGGTACACAGTCAACACCTAAATCTTCAACTTCACCACCAACATAAATAGTGCCGTCATACATTGAATCACCTAGGTTCATTCCAGCATCACCACAAATGATCATTCGACCACGCTGCATCATGAAACCAGAAAATGCACCTGTTTTTCCACCAACAATAATAGTGCCACCTTTTTGGTCGATACCAGTACGCGCACCTACACTGCCTTTACATACTAGGTCACCACCACGAATGGCAGCACCAAAGGTAGAACCCGCATTTTTGTCAATTACAACGGTACCAGCCATCATGTTTTCGGCACATGACCAGCCTACGCGACCTTTGATATGAACATTAGGTCCATCAATCAAACCGCAACCAAAGTAGCCCAAGCTATCTGAAAAAGTTAAGTTAAGTCGATTTAAGATTCCAACACCAACACCATGCCTCGACATAGGATTATCAACCGTAATGTTTCCTATACCTTTTTCCATTAACTCTCTAATTTCACGATTAATTTCTCTTGGAGTCATGTCAAGCGCATCAATCGATGCACTTTTACTCGTGTCCACATCAAATGAATGAAAATAAGTTAGATTTTCGCTTTCATCAACTGAGAAAAAACGTTGCTGAGTACGTCCCTTTAATTGCTCTTCATGCAGTCCCATATCATGAGACTTGTCTTCTTTTAATGTTGCCATACTCTTACCTCTCCGTGATATGGATCAAATGTTTCAATGTGGTGGTCAAACAATGTTCTAATCGCAACTTCTTCTGAAGCTAATGCAATCATGTCATCGCCTTCATATACAACCATTGGTTTAGCAGCCATGACATCCTTGGCCATACCAAGTTCGTCTTTAGTTGCTACTAGATAAGTGAAAACGCCATCAAGAAATTCAACTGATTCCTTCATCGCTGTCTCTAAGTCATCACCTTGATTCATTCTATCTGCAATATAAACAGCGATGAGTTCTGAATCACAGTTAGATGAGAAGCGGTGACCTTTGCGCTCAAGAGCACGTCTGTTTGTCCAATAGTTTGTTAACTGACCATTGTGAACCACAGCAACGTCACTAAACGGGTATGCCCAGTAAGGGTGAGCAGAACGAATATCTACATCAGACTCTGTTGCCATACGTGTGTGACCAATACCGTGAGTACCATTAAAATTGTTTAGACCATACTGTCCAGAAACAATCGCCGCATCACCAAGGTCTTTAACTAATTCTAGCGAGTTACCAATTGACAAAATTTCAACGCCTTCAATATCTTCAATAAAGTCGGCCACTTTTTTCATGTCTCCCGAAAATTCGATCTCGTAACGGTGGGCATACTCAGTGGGGCTTTCTTTCTTAACTATCTTAACGCCAAGTTCAGCGAGGCGTGAGTCAATCAATGCAAGACGACCCTCAATTTCAGCATGTATATCGTAACTGCCTTCTAGGTCAGCCGCTTCAGCCACCTTAAAACGCATGATTTGATTACCATTATCTTCTCCATACATTGCATAACCAGTTGAATCTGGTCCTCGATGCTTCAAAGCTTGTAGCATTGATGTCATTTGCTCACCAATGTTTACATCCTTTCCAGCTTTTTTATGAATAATTCCTGCTATTCCGCACATAAATAATTCTCCTATCCTAAAAATTGCCCACCGGTTAGGTGGGCACTCTAAATAAAAAACTAAAACTAACTAGCCTATGGCAAGCAATCCAAATAAGTTTCCAAATCCCAATCTGTAACCGTATGATTAAAGCGCTCCCACTCATCTGTCTTGTAGTGGTGATAGACTTTGTACATTTCATCCGGCATTGCAGATTTGATTACTTCATCATTTGCAAGTTCATTCATCGCATCACCTAGTGTCATAGGAAGCTTCGTAACCTCTTTACCTGCTTCCATCGCAGCATAGATATTGCGTTCTTCAGGCTCTCCTGCTTCGATATTATTATCAATACCGTCACCCATTGCCTTTAACAAGGCTGAGCCCATTAAGTAAGGATTTACCATTGAGTCAACTGAACGGTATTCAAAACGACCTGGTGCAGAAACACGCAGTGCACAGGTACGGTTCTGGTAACCCCAATCAGCAAAAATTGGTGCCCAGAAACCCGTATCCCAAAGGCGGCGATAGGAGTTAACTGTAGAAGATCCAATTGAAGTTAGGGCTGGCAAATGTTTGATAACGCCACCGATTGAGTTAAGTCCAATAGGACCAGGCATCTTTTCGTCAATTTTAGGATCTGGCATGAATGTGTTTTCGCCACCCTCTTTGTACATGAAGCATCCTGGCATTCCTGGAAGTTCACCATCAGCCGTAGTAATCTCAGGATGGAATACGTCTTTACCGCCTCTCCACAAAGACATGTTATGGTGACAACCTGAAGCCGAAACACCCATAAATGGCTTACTCATAAAGCAGGCAATTAAACCAAACTCACGTGCAACCTGAGCACAAATTTGACGATAAGTCGTAAGACGGTCTGCATTACGCAAGACATCATCGAACTGAGTATTAAGTTCAAGTTGCCCTGGAGCATCTTCGTGGTCGCCCTGAATAATGTCAAGACCCATTTGTTCTGAATATTCAATGACCCTCATGAATACGGGACGTAACTCTTCAAACTGGTCAATGTGGTAACAGTTTGGCTTGGTAACACCACCGTTCGGTCCACCATCCTCACCTCTCTTAAGCCACATCATTTCTGGTTCAGTACCGCAACGCATGTCTAAGCCATATTGATCTTGGAACTCTTTATGTTGTCTATGGAGGTTCCCACGACAATCAGAAGTTAAAGCTGCTCCTGGGTTTTCACGCTCCTCACGGTTTCTATAAAGTCTACAGAAAACGCGAGCGACACGTTTATCCCATGGAAGTTGACAAAAGGTTTCAGGATCAGCTAAACCGACAAGCTCAGAAGCTTCGGGTCCATAACCGATATAATCACCATGACGGTCAATGAATAAATTAGCTGTTGAACCGTATACTAATTGAAAACCTTTTTCAGCCAAACGTTCCCAGTGACGACCAGGAATACCTTTACCGACAATACGACCAGTAACTGAAACAAATTGATAATATACATATCTAATACCCAAAGCATCGATCTTATCTTTAACTTCCTTTACTAGCTTATCGCGTCCAGGTGCGTTAACGTGTTGTTCTAAATCTGTCATTTAATCTCTCCGAAAAATAAAAAAAAATCTTGTGTAAGATTAGTCCCCCTTTTGCTTTCATTTTGTTTTGTTGTCATTGAATACAACAAAATAAAATAAATACATCAGAAAAATTTGTCGATTAATTTAGATAAATCAAATGCTTAAGAGGAAATATAAAAGACCAGCTTAAATCAAAAATATCCTTGTCTCTCCACAAATTGAAAGGAAAGTATACTCCTCTTAATATTCCATTGTCAAGAAATTTTTTTGATTTTAAAGAAATTATGAAATGTAGTATATTTCTTCTTTGAAGTACTCAAAAAAGTTACTAATTATTATGAATTCTTGAAATCCTATAGACAAAACTATATTAATATTGAGGCAAAATTAAATCAGAAACTGAGCTGTTTAACTTAGTATTAATCGGGGTTATTTGAGCAAATAATTGTTAAAAATTGACATTCATCAGAGATGATTTTTTTTGGACCATGCGGCTTATCTGAGTCAAAATATATCGAATCTCCTTTCTTAAAGTGAAACACTTGGGTACCGTAGTAATAATCCATCTGGCCTTTAAGCATATAAATAAACTCAACACCTTTATGTTGAAATTCAGGAAATTTATAATCTCTCGAAGTAACAGTAATCAAACAAGGCTCAACTTTAAGAGAACCTCCAACAGTATGCCCTAGGAGCTGATAGTGGCGACCTTCATCTGATCCTGCCCTTTCAATTGTTAGACCTTCACCTGATTTAATAAAGGTTGGTTCAACGTCTTTATCGTGCTGCTTAAATAACGAAGTAATCGATATATTAAGAGCATGGCATATCAACTGAATAGTTTTGAGTGAAGCACTAATCTGGCCATTCTCGATCTTTGAAAGCATGCTTGCGGATAATAAAGATTGTTTTGACAACTGTTGAAGAGTAACGCCAGCACTTTTTCGAGCAATCCTAACTTGTTTGCCTATTGAAGCCTCTAATTGTTTATCACTACCAAAACTGGGTAGCGCTTTATTTATAATCGATACACCCTTTTTAGGGGATGACTCTTCTGGATTTGAAGCCATTATTTAGTGTTACTTAGAATAAAAAAAAATAATTTACAGGAACAATTGTAACAGACTAGAATCCGAGCATAAATTTTTTAAAAAACAAAGAATTTATGTTTAATGACCTTAGTTAACACTGAGAGTAATTATTTTGAACGTCGACTTCTTCGTTTTTTGACTGGAGAAGAGTCATCACCTAAAAAAATAGCTCTAGACCCCTTTGACATTTTTCCTATCTTTTCTTCAATATCTGGAATGCTTGGTGACCCATTCATTTGATGTTCATCCATTGCTTGTCTCATAGCTCTGATATGTCCAAAAGTTGTTCCACAACAACCACCAATAATCTTTGCTCCAGAATTCATTGCAAGATGAACATAATCAGCCATCAATTTCTCGGTTCCTGTATAAACGATACTACCCTCTTTGAATTCGGGAATACCACAATTCGCCTTAGCTATTACCGTAGTATCTGGATCTACATTACGACTTATATCAGTAATTGTTGCCAATAGGTCGGATGCACCTATCCCACAGTTAGCTCCAAAGCCTGAGAGTCCAAAATCTTTTGCCTTCATAGCAAGATTTGCTGGGGTGATGCCCATCATCGTTTTTCCTGCAGTATCAAAACTCATCGTTGCACAAACAGGAAGTCCAAACTCTTTTACTGCTTCAAGAGCAGCTTCTAGCTCTTCTATGGCATACATAGTCTCCAACCACAAAACATCAACACCACCTTCAACGAGTCCTTCGGCTTGCGCTTTAAAGGCTTCTGTCGCTTCTTTAGAGCTCATTACTCCGTGTGGTTCAATGATCTCACCTGTTGGCCCCATTGACCCAGCCACTACAACAAGCCGGTCTGCTTTATCGGCGACCTCTCTAGCAATAATAGCTGCAGCCTTATTCAATTCGAAAACTTGATTTTCAAGCTGGTGAAGCTTGAGTCTAAAAGATGTACCACCAAAGCTATTTGTTAAGAAAATATCAGAACCAGCGTCAACAAATCCTTGATGTAAGGCGCGAATTCGCCCAGCATGATTCACATTCCATGGCTCCGGTGGATCGCCTGTTTCAAGACCCATAGCGAACAAGTTAGTGCCCGTAGCACCATCAGCTAGTATGTGTTTTTTTTCACTTATAATTTTTAAAAAATTATTCACAGTTATGAAGAATTAAAGTCTCTATATAAGGCAAAAAGAATGTGCGCCTTGATGTATCAATAATGCTCGTGAATATGATACAGTTGTTAGGTTTTTATATCAATTATTATCATTTACAGAAATCTCGAACTATTGTCATAAATAATTTCAGATTATTTTTGATAATTAACTACTGTTAGAAACCAATATCTATATAATTTGATTTAAAAATCTAACTCACAAATTGTGAATATTTTGATGACAGGGGAAGAGAGTGATTGCAGGCTAATTTTTAGCCAACAGACTCAACTCGGACATTTTCAAAAAAACTCTAAACTTCTTTGTATTCTTCCTTTAAATCCTTTCCATAATGAAAACTAACTCGATTTCACATAAAGATGTGATTGAGCGCTTTGTTAGTTACGGTGAGAGTAATTTTGAAGCTACCTCAGCTAATCATCATTCAGACAACAGAAGTAAAGAACAGCTTGGAGTGCTTCGACTGATATATGCTTACCGATTTTCTGGACACCTTAGGGCAAAATTAGACCCCTTAAATCGACCAAGACATCATGCAACACAACCTTTTAAGATTTCTGAGTTCGGACTAAATGACGCTGACCTAGATAAGACTTTTGGTATTGGTTCTTACCAGGACCCTAATTGCACAACTTTACGGCAGCTTCTAGCGTCCCTAGAAAAAAATTATTGTGGCAGCCTGGGTGCTGAATATATGCATATACCGAATGTTGAGGAAAGGAAGTGGATTCAGCATCGAATTGAAACCATGTCCTTGGAGCCAGAAAATTCGCCGGAACATCAAAAGTGGTTACTTCAGCGTTTAACAGCAGCTGAAGTTTTTGAAAAATTTTTACACAATAAATATGTTGGCCAAAAGCGCTTTTCTTTAGAAGGTAGTGACACATTAATACCTCTACTTAATATCCTTATTGAGCATTCAGGTGATTACTTAATAAAAAGGATTTGCTTAGGGATGGCTCATCGCGGTCGATTGAATGTATTAATTAATATCATGGGCAAGCTTGCAGAAAAATTATTTCAGGAATTCGATGGTGATCTTGGTCTTAGTAAAAACCAAACAGGAGATGTAAAATACCATCAGGGCTTTTCTTCAGACATTAAAACCTCTCGAAATGATATCCATCTTGCCCTAATGTTTAACCCTTCTCATCTAGAATTAGTGAATCCAGTGATTGAAGGTTATGCTCGCTATCATCAAGAAAAAATTGGTGACGAAGAGGGTCAAAAAATATTGCCAGTTCTTATTCATGGAGATGCTTCATTTTCGGGACAAGGTATTGTTATGGAGACATTAAATATGTCTCAGTCGCGAGGCTACACCACTAAAGGCACTATACATATCATTATCAATAATCAGATTGGTTTTACTACAAGTAAGCAATACGATGCGAGGTCGACTGATTACTGCACGGATGTTGTGAAGATGGTAAATGCACCTGTTTTTCATGTCAACGCGGAAGACCCAGAAATGATGAGCTTTATAACGCGCTTGGCGCTAGATTACCGTATGCGGTATAAAAAAGATGTGGTAATTGATATGATCTGCTATAGACGCCATGGCCACAACGAAGCTGATGAGCCTGCTGTCACTCAACCAATGATGTATGAAGCTATAAGAAAAATGCCTACAACAAGAGCAAACTATGCCACATCTCTGTTGAGCCAAGGTGTTATCAATCAGTCAGAAATCGATGCAATGATTAACGACTATCGTCAACAATTAAAAGATGGAAAGAGGGTTGCCTACAACATCGTAGAACCTGAAAATAGAAGAGCGTGGGAAGTTCTTTGGGAGGATTACTTTAACTCTTCATGGTTGGCGCCCTATGAGTCAGCCATTACCCATAAGCACATCAAAAAACTCAATAAGAAGCTTCAAGCCGTTCCTAATGGTTTTGAACTCCATCCTCGAGTTAAAAAAATGTTGTCAGAGAGACAAAAAATGGCAGATGGTAAAATTAATGCCGACTGGGGTTTTGCTGAAACTTTGGCTTATGCAAGCCTCGCAGAACAAGGAACATCAATAAGACTCTCTGGTCAAGACACTGGCAGAGGCACCTTCTTTCACCGCCATGCTGTCGTTCACAATCAGTTAGTCATTGAAGACTATATACCTCTTCAGCACATAAGCAAAGATCAAGGCAGAGTTCAAATTATTGATTCAATCCTTTCAGAAGAAGCCGCACTTGGATTTGAGTATGGCTATGCAACTGCGAATCCAGAATCTCTGGTTATATGGGAAGCTCAATTTGGAGACTTTGCTAATGGAGCACAGGCAATCATTGACCAATTTGTTGCCTCTGCAGAAGCTAAATGGGGTCGCCTCTCTAACTTAGTGATGCTGCTACCTCATGGACTAGAAGGTCAAGGACCTGAACACTCATCAGGTCGACTAGAAAGATTCCTTCAGTTATGTGCTAGTTGGAATATGCAAGTCTGTGTGCCGTCTACCGCTTCCCAAATATTTCACTTAATGAGGCGTCAAGTTATAAGAAAGTTTCGAGCACCATTGATTATCATGTCACCAAAAAGCTTGCTCAGAAACCCACTCGCTTCCTCACCTTTATTTAAATTTACAGAGGGAAAATTCAAAGACGTTTATGAGGAACAGTATGACAATATCAAGGCTAAAAAAGTTGACCGTGTCGTTATGTGTAGTGGTAAAGTTTTTTACGAATTGTTAACTCGACGACAAGATGACCAAATTAACAATGTGGCTATTCTTAGGCTAGAACAACTCTACCCCTTTCCACTTGAATTGCTCAAATTAGAAATCGCAAAGTTTCCAAACTGCAAGGACCTCATTTGGTGCCAAGAGGAACCAATTAATCAAGGAGCATGGTACACTTCAAGACATAACCTTATGCAATGTACAGAAGAAAATCAAACCTTAGATGTTGTTGCTCGTGACCTTTACTCTGCTCCTGCAGAAGGCAGCATTAGGCTACACAACATTAATCAAAATTTAGTAATTGAACAGGCTCTAGGTATTCTGCCAGTCAAACAGCGCAGGAGTATATAGAAATGATAGAAGTGAAAGTCCCTGTCCTGCCAGAATCTATTAGCGAGGCAACGGTGGCTGTTTGGCATAAAAAACCTGGAGACTTTGTCGAACTAGACGATGTCATTGTCGAAATTGAGACAGACAAGGTTGTACTTGAGGTTCCCGCAGAGGATTCAGGCGTACTAACTAAAATTAAAGCAAAAGAAGGGGAAACAGTTGGTGAACAACAGGTACTAGGAATAATAGAGAAAAAGCCGCAAGATGATTCCAAAGAAACCCTAACTGCTGAAAAAGAACCAACTAAAAAAGAAGAGCCTACCCAGGAATCTCCTGAAGAAGTAACACAAGAGGTGCCAGAGGAAGTAACTCAAGAAGATCAAAAAAATAGTCCAGAACTTTCAGATAAAGGGGATGCTTCTCCTAAAGAAAACCGCTTAGAAGAAAGAGTGCCAATGAGTCGGATTCGTAAAACAATAGCGAATAGATTGCATTCAGCAACTCAAAATACTGCCATGTTAACAACTATTAATGAAGTCGATATGAGCGCTATACTTTCTATGAGATCAAGCTATAAAGAAGCCTTTGAGAAAAAGTATTCAGTCAAATTAGGCCTTATGTCATTTTTTGTTAAGGCGGCTGTCGAGTCACTTAAAAAATTTCCTACAGTAAATGCTTATATCGATGGCGACGATATTGTTTATCACGCATACTGTGATGTTTCAGTTGCTATCTCTTCAGATCGTGGGCTTGTCGTCCCAGTACTAAGGGATGCCCACAAAATGGCAATGCATGATATTGAAAAAGAAATTATTGACTTCTCAGTTAGAGCTCAAGATGGAACTCTTGGTATTGACGAAATGACTGGTGGCACCTTTACCATTTCCAATGGCGGTGTGTTTGGCTCGCTACTCTCGACACCAATTCTGAATAGCCCTCAAAGCGCAATACTGGGAATGCATAAAACACAAGAACGACCTATAGTGGTTGACGGTGAGATTGTGATTCGACCAATGATGTACCTTGCACTTTCTTACGATCACCAAATCATTGACGGCAAAGAAGCCGTTCAATTCTTGATTTCTATTAAAGATGCTTTAGAAGATCCAACTCGATTATTATTAAAAGTCTAATATAAATTAGACAATAAAAAAAGGGCGGTATTTGATACCGCCCTTTTGGTAACACTTACAACATTTTATTGATGCTTGTTATACTTATCTTGCTCGTCAGAGTTGCCTTTAGCTATGATAACAATCATCATAACTACAGCAATCACGGTGTACCAACCGGCACCACCGTCTGCTCCAATAAACATACCAATATCTGCAAATGCTGCATCCCAACTTTCTAATGGAAATCCCATAATTATATCTCCTTATATTAATTAAGCTTCAGAATCCGGGCTAGACATACTTTCTGGGAATGCCTGAGCAGGAACCTTAACAACGTCAAGTCCTTTAATCTGAACCGCATCTGGGACACGTAACATTCCTACTGATTTCAGTAGTAACGATACAACGTATCCTGGAACAAAGCCCATAAGGAACATGACACCAGCACTCATTAACTGTCCAGAGAACGAGATAGTTGCTGCATCTTCAGGAGCAAAGGCGCCTAAAGCAGGGTAGCCAGAAGCTAAAACGCCCAGGATAACCATACCAAATACACCAATAGTTCCATGAATCGTAACTGCACCAACAGCATCATCGATGCCAAGGCCTTCTAACCAATTAGCACACGGTTGAATAATCATACCGGCAACGGTAGAAATTATAATCACAGTTGATCCGAAGTAGATATCCAAACCTGAGGCAACAGCAATAATACCAGCAAGGGCACCAGACATCATCCAGAAAGGATCTTTTGTCATAATCCAAGCTCCGATAATACCGCCTGAAGCTGCCAAAACAATGTTAAAGGCAAGCGCCGACAATGTCATTGGAGTACCATAAATGGTAGTTCCCTCACCACCGTACCAGCTCCATGCTTCACCAGGCAGAATAATACAAGCCATCAAGAAGCCGAAGAAGCCGACAATAATCAGCAATAAGCCAATCACAGTAGCCATCATATTATGACCAGCGATATGATTCGCCGAGCCATCTGCATTGAATTTGCCCACACGTGGTCCTAAATTTATTAAGACACCGAGCGCAAAAAATCCAGCGACAGCATGTACACAACCAGCGGCACCGAAATCATGAAAGCCCCATCGGGTAACAAGCCATCCATCGGCATGCCATCCCCAAGCGGCGGCTATAATCCAAGCGAACGAACCTAAAACAATGGCTAAGATAACAAAACCAGCGGTCTGTATTCTTTCAATCAGAGCACCTGACGCGATTGATGCGGTAGTCGCAGCAAACAGCGCAAAAGCACCCCAGAACACACCGGAAGCATGATCTCCCATGTTCGGACCCATGTATTGGGCTGAATCGCCCCATGGTAAAGC
>Ga0257107_1000558_pt1 | contig 14211 bp, 15 predicted proteins | sample LP_taG_2_FD_190178 | JGI IMG/M metagenome (GOLD analysis project Ga0257107, IMG submission 190178) | Marine microbial communities from Northeast Subartic Pacific Ocean, Canada - LP_J_2011_P26_500m | ecosystem: Environmental > Aquatic > Marine > Oceanic | place: Canada: Northeast Subartic Pacific...
TTCAGCAAACTGCCACCTACATGGTAATAATAAAGATAAAACTAAGAAAATTTTCCTCCTAGGCGAGGGTACTAAAATTTCACTATGATTATTATGAATAATTGTTAAGCTTAGTAAAATTAAATACTTTATTTTAAAAAATCATGATTAAAATTGAATTTTAACAAGAACGTTTTGGAAATAAAAAATATGGATAGTGTTGTACAACACCTTCAAGATTTCATCCATAAACAAGTTTACGATAATTTTAGGAAACGTGGTATAGTGGTTGGTATTAGCGGAGGAATTGATTCTGCGATATCCGCAAAACTATGTTGCAATGCTGTTGGTAAAGAAAACGTTCTTGGAATAATCTTACCTGAAAAGGAATCCAACCCACAAAGCCAAGAATTTGCAAAAAAATACTGTGAAAAATTAGGTATCAAATATGAAATAGAGGACATTACATCAATACTTGATTCATCAGAAATATATCAAATAAGAGAAAAAATTGTTAAAAAATATTTTCCAGATTATAATCAATCATGTAAATACAGAATAGTTTTTTCTGAAAATTTTGATAGCGATGGTTTAAGCATTCCATATTTGGAAGTAAATGATGGGAATAACCAAATTCATAAAATAAAACTCTCATTAAATGATTATTTTACAATCACTGCTGCTACAAATATTAAACATAGAATTCGTATGACTAGACTATACTTTCATGCCGAAAAAAATAATTTCTTAGTTTGTGGTACTACAAATAAGGCAGAATTTCAACAGGGTTACTTTGTAAAATACGGTGATGGTGGAGTTGACATAGAACCGTTAGCAAACTTGTACAAGACACAGATATACCAATTAGGAACATATCTAGACATTCCAAACGAAATTATTGAAAGAAAGGCTTCACCAGATACATGGAGTTTTGACGTTAGTGACGAAGAATTTTTCTATAGTTTACCTTATGAAATTGTAGATTTAATGTTATTTGCAAAAGAAAAATCTGTTACATTAAGTGATGTTTGTTCTACACTGGATCTCAAAGAAGAAAAAGTAAAACGAATATTAAATTCGATAGAGCGTAAACTACAAGCAAGTAAAACATCAAGGATTTTTCCACCAAGTTGGAATAACAAGGATATTTTATAGGAAGACACGAAATTGAACGAAAAAAGTAATAGCTTGGTAAGTATTATTATACTAAACTATAATGCGGGAAAACTTCTTCACGAGTGTGTAGAATCAATTTTTAAATCTCATAATAAAAATTTTGAAGTAATTTTAGTAGATAATGCATCTAGTGATAAAACATACAAACAATGTAAGGAAAAATTTAATGACATTACACTACTAGAAAATAAAAAAAATTTAGGCTATTGTGAGGGTAATAATGTTGGTATTAGACATGCACAAGGAGAATTTATTGTAGTACTAAATCCTGACACACTTGTAGAACCTGATTGGTTGGATGAGTTAATTTCTGCTTATGAAAATAACGGCGATGGTATATACCAACCAAAAATTCTTGCAAACACTGATCATGGCATGTTACTGAGCACGGGACAAGTTTTACAATTATTCGGCTTTGGATATTCACGTGAAAAAGGAGATAAGGATACAGACATACATAACAAGCTTGAAAAAATCAGCTACGCTTCTGGGACATGTCTATTCACAACAAAAAAAATTTTAGAAAAACTGAATTTTTTTGATCCATTTCTTTTTGCATATCATGATGATTTAGATCTATGTTGGCGCGCTGCTATGATTGGAATAAATTCATTTTATGTCCCAACATCCATAATTTACCATCCTATTGAAGGTTATAGTTTCAAATGGAGTACATTCAAATTTTATTTAATGGAGCGTAATAGACAATACTGTCTATTAACCCACTTTTCAAAATCAACATACCTCAAAATGCTACCAGCATTAATTCTTACTGACATCGCAGTTGGTTGTTTCTACTTTAAGAAAGGCATGTTAATTGCAAAATTAAATTCATCATTGAATATACTAAAAAATATTAAAAAAATTAATGATAAATACCATCAAATTCAGAACCAAAGAAAATATTCCGACAAAGAAATTATTAATTTATTTAAGGATGAAATAGCGGTTCCAAAATGGGTTATTAGTGAAAAGAGTAATACTTTTTTTAATAAATTTTTGAACCAACTTAGCAAATTCACTAGAAAATTTATTTAAAATTAAATTATTTTTTTAAAGCAATTACAATTGCAACTGCCATATCAGCTTCATGACTCACAGAAACTAAAAACTCATAATTTAATTTCATTTTTAAAACTATCCTTGGTTTGGAATTTTCATGCATTGTTAAAATTTTATTAAAAGGAATTTTTTCTTTTATTGATTTTTTAACTGCTTCTTTAATTGCAAATTTTCCAGCAAAATGTTCTGAACTGTTTTTAAATTCCAAGCAATATTTGATTTCTGAATTAGTAAAAATCTTCTGATAAAATTTTTTATTTTTAGCAAACTCTTTTTTTTTGAACCTTTCTATGTTTATTATATCAATTCCAATATTGAAAATTTCCATCATTTTCATACATAGTAATAGATTTATTTATTATACGATGAATTTGTACAGGTAAAAAAATTGACCTTAAATGATGATGTTAAAAAAATTTTTTTAGCAACCTTTCCTGCACTTTCTGAATCAGATTTTGAATGGAGTAAAACACAAAAAGACTATGAAAATTGGGATTCTTTCGCACAATTAAATCTAATAACACTTGCAGAGGCAAAATTTGAAATCACCTTTTCAGATGATGAGGTCACTTCGATTTCTAGCGCAAAAAATCTTTTAGAGTGTATAAAATCACACATATGAACACTGTAGCTGACTTTCTCAATAATTCGTACAGAGTACATCCAGACAAGATTGCTATTATTGATAATAATTCAAAACTAACCTATTCTGAACTCCATGAAGAGGTAAATAATTTTTCATCATTTTTGAATAAATTTCCCAAGAATTCTGTTGTTAGCTTACTATTTGATAATACTCATGAATTCGTTATTTCATATCTTGGTATAATAAACTCGGGATGTATAGCTCATCTAATACCGATCGGGATTTCTCAAAAAAATCTCATAGATCAGATCTCCTCGGCAAAACCAAAATTAGTATTATCTTCGGAAAACTATTTTTCCAAGATAGCAGAAATAGAGTCAAAAAATATAGAAAAATTAAGATTCTCGGAAGTTAAGAAAACATCTTACCAAGATCGTAAACCACAACCATCAGATTATGCTTATCTGATTTATACATCTGGTACAACATCTTCTCCAAAGGGAGTTCCAGTAACTCATTCTAATTGTGTTTTTACCACGACCAATATTGTTAGAACCTTACAGTATTCGCAAGACGATATTGACGTTTTACCATTACCATTATCACACTCTTTTGGGCTTGGTTGTTTACACACTTCATTTTATGTTGGTAGTACATTGATTATACATAAAACTATTGAAATTCCTCAAATTCTTAACTCGATAGAAAATTATAACGCTAGTACTTTAGCTGCAGTTCCATCCACACTATCAAAACTTGTATCGAATAGTTTTAACGATTCATCTAACATATTATCAGATCTTAGATTAATTATAACAAATAGCACGTTTTTACCACCTGATACAACAAAAAAATTAAAAAAAATTTTAAAGAATGGAAAGGTCGCAACATATTACGGATTGACTGAAGCATCAAGATCAACTTTTATGATATTTGATAATGATGACAACATTGAATCAGTTGGAAAACCTTCTGATGGAATTTCATTAAAACTTGTTTCGAATAATGATGAATCTACAATTGGTGAAGTTTGGATTAAGGGTCATAATGTTATTGATAATTACTGGAGTGACGAACATACTAAAGAAAATCTTGTTGATGGATGGTTAAAAACTGGCGATTTAGGTAAAATCGATGATGGATATCTCTATATTTTAGATAGAGTTGATGATCTAATCAACATATCTGGAGAAAAGGTATATCCTCAGGAAATTGAAAGAGTAGTGAAGGTTTTAACTGGAATTGATGATGTTATTGCTGTTCCTATGAAACATAAAGTATTTGGAGAAGTGGTAAAATTATTTGTAAAGAAATCTGTAGAATCTGATATATCTAAAACTGACATTCTAACTCACTGTATAAAAAATCTTGAACGATTCAAAGTGCCAGCAAAGATTGAGTTTGTTGAAGATTTTCCACGTACAGACTATGGAAAAATTAAGCGATTCATGTTAAAATAATAAAATTGTGAGAAAGTTATGGACGCAGAAGATGTTTTTTCTCAAAATGAGAAAGAGATAATGGATTTTTATGATCTGAAGGGAAGTTTTGGAAAACTAAGAATACGCGCAAAAATTTTGAAGACTTGGATTCTTCATAAAAGTGCATATTCATCCATAAATTCTTCTTGGATAATCAGAATGCAGCGTTCAAGAGGAGTAAAAATTGGACAAAATTGTCATATATCTCCTTACGTCTTAATTGACTTGATTTATCCAGGTATGATTAGTATTGGAAATAATGTTACAATTGGTTCCAATGTTATGGTTTTTGCGCATTACAATCCAACAGCAAATGCACTTTTAAAAGAAAGTGGTTATCCGAGGGAGGTTAAGAAAGTAACAATAAATGACGGTGCAGTAATTGGTCCTGGAAGTATTATTATTGCAGGAACAACAATAGGAAAAAATTCAATCATTGGCGCTGGTAGTGTTGTTAGTAATGAGATTCCGGATTGTTCGGTTGCTATTGGAAATCCTGCACGTGTAATTAAAAAGATTAAATTTTAAAATGAATCTATTAGGAATTGATTTTGAAGATTGGTATCATCCAGAATTAGTCAAGAAATATGTTAAAGATGAAAAACACGAACCAAGAATGTTCAAAGGAATTGATAAAATTCTTGACATTCTTAGAAAAAATGATACATTAGCAACATTCTTTGTTGTTGGCGAATTACTTGAAACCAATCCTGAAATTTTTGATAAGATAATAGAAAATGAACATGAAATTGCCTTTCATACTATGTATCATACAATGATAGATTCACCAGATTTTAAACAGAGTTTCCATAAGGAAATAGCAAAATTTTCAGAACTGACAAATAAAAAATCTAAGGGATTCCGTGCTCCTACGTTTTCATTGAATGAAACAAGCTCATGGATTATTGATTCTTTATCCAAATTTGATTATATTTATGATAGTAGTGTCGTTCCAGCGAAAACTGATTTGTATGGACTCCCAAACGCACAGCATGGACCCTATAGAATTTCAAGTGAATCACTTGAAAATGATACTGTTGATAGTAAATTAATCGAATTTCCATTATTGGTCACAAAATTTCTAGGGAAAAAGGTTCCTGCCGCTGGAGGTTTCTATCTAAGAACATTACCTATGAGAGTTATCAAAAATGCAATAAGACAATATGAGAAACAAGAAATCCCAGCTAGTTTTTACATTCATTCTTGGGAACTGACCCCTGAACATATGCCTAAGATCGAATTACCGTTTAAAGAAAATTTTGCAACATATCATAATATCAACAAGGCATACAATAGAATGGACGAACTCTTAAAACAATTTGAATTTACATCATTTTCAAACTATATTTCTCGAGGAATTAATTTTTCTAACTAGAGATACACATAATGAAACAAAACTGAAATTATAGTTTTTTGTACTTTTTTCCTAGTATATGCGCAAATACTCTGTTTGAAGCATAGTCATATGGGGCTATTTTATACAACACGCACTCAAATCCAACTTTCTTTAATAATGATAACAAATCTTCCATGTGTTTTCCTGTATTGTTTTTTGTAACAGTTTCAATTTTAACCATGTCAACATTTTCAAGACTTTTTTCATTGAAGAAAAATTCACAGTTTTTACAATCTGTTTTTAATAAATCTACATGATTAATTTTGTATTTTGTTAATGCTGTTTCCAAACTGTAGCCTTGAACGTTAGTAACTTTTGCATTTTTACCACGCCAATTATAAACAAAGGATGAACCAATGTTAGGCGTAATTGGATCTTGATAAAATTTAAGAATTTTATCCTCACCTATAGCCGCATTAATTGGAGTTATTTTTTTAGCTAATTGAGGGTTCAGATTAATATTTTTAATCATATCATCATAATTTGATTTAATAGGTTCAAAAGAATAAACAGTAGCGTTCAAACTAGCATAATACAATGCCGTATCACCACATTCAGCTCCTATGTCAACAACAATTTTGTTAGTAAAATCATCTTCATATTTTATCATGTGAATTTTTTGAATAAAGGTTTCTACAATAGAATTACCAGGATGAATAGAATCTAAATAAAATTTCACACCATTAGATACTTGCACTATTTTTCTGTCTTTATTTTCATAAATCTTAATATTTTTATCACGTAGATTTTTATCATCATTTGCATTACCAAATATAAAATCAGCGCCGTATTTAATTCCCAGAAATAATAACTCTAATAAATTATCATCTTCATAGGATAAATTTTCTGTAGGTATTGTTATTTTATTTTTCTCATCAAATGATAATTCAATTTCATTATTGTCCTTGATTATGTATGAAAATGCAAAAGAAAGAATACCTACCATATGTAATAAATTGTTAAATTTTGCAGATGGAAAATCTATTGTTAGTCCATCATTTAGTTTTAATTTATAGATTTTACTTCCAGTTAAAACTGACAACGTTAAACCTATCTTATTTTTTATTAAAGGTGATTTAAAAAACGGTAATAAATACCAAAGTAGACCAAAATTTCTAGTTAAACTCAATTTAGTTTCATTTACTGAATTTTTTATTTATTATTAAATCATGCTTCAAAATTAAACTGAATTGTCATTCTAGGGAATTTGTATAAAACGAATAATTCTAAAATTTATGGATAAATTTACTCACAAATCTAATGGTTCTGAAATATCTTTTCGTGCAGTACCATACCAACCATTAACTGAAGAGTATGGTTCATACGTTAACTGTATCGCCCTTCTTTCAACATCTTTAACTATTTTTCTCACACCATGAGCTGCTTCAGGTCCATCCAAAACAATTAAGGCAGAATTACTAAGATTATATGGCTCAAATAAAATTTTTGATTCATCAATACCATCAGAAAGATACGTACCACCAGGATCTCCATCTTTCCAATTTTTTGTCAGATATAGAAAAACCATTAATGTTTTATCACTAACATTATGTATATGTGGAAGTTGAAAACCATTTTTTCCTATGTTCATAAAACAGAATTGCCTAAGATTTGTGACTTTGACACCTGAAAATTCTACAAGTTTGTTAACGAATTCTTCTGACCAGGCATAACCCATAAAATCATTCCATGGTTTACTACACTCTTCATTGTATTCAGTAATAACATCACGATTTTCATCTCTTTTCCAAAATTTTCTATATGAAATTTTATCATAAGAATCCTCCAAGGCCCAAGTGTCATCAAATTTTGGATAAGTTTCGAATAACTTTTCATAAAAATCTTTATCTAAAAATTCTTCAATAAATGCCCATTTTGTGGGACTACGATTTTTAAAATTATTTGATTCGTTAAAAACACATTCCCAATTAACAATATTCATTATCAAATTACCTCTAGATTTCCTTTTGCATCATTTTCCATTTTTCTAAAAACTCCTGTAAGTAAATGCTTGTACTCTCTTTTTATAATTGGTGATAATATTTTCGCTTTCAAACTTAATTTAAGATCTATTTCTACTTTTATTAGGGATTTTTCTATGTTTGGGATTATTGATATTCTAATTACAGTATTATTTGCATGACCATCCAATACTTGAATAAACAAACTATCTGCATGTCTTTTTTCAATTTTTATTTTCTGTGTAATTTCCTTTTTAATTAAAGTTTTAAAAGATAATGTGACTTCAATTATCGTATATGTATCATTCTCCTCAAGCACATCCACTTTTTTTAATTGTCTTGGTAGGTATTTTATCAAATCCTTATAATTAGTTAAAATTTTAAAAAAATTCACATTATTACAGTCAAGTTCCGTTGAAAAATTATTCACACGAGAAATCAAATTAGTATTGATTTAAACATTTCGAGGATTTTCGCCTGTAAAATATTCTAAAGTTTTTTTAATTCCTTTTTCCAAATTCACTTTCTGTTTCCAACCAAGTGATTTTAATTTTGAATTATTTACTACAAAATTTCCAACATCAACTTTTTTTGTATATGTTGGCGTTTCTGAATATTTTACTTTGCAACCAGTTATTTTTTCTAAAATATTACCAAATTGATAAAACCAGGTCTTTTTTCCGGATGATATCCAATACAATTCTCCAGATTTGCCATTTTTTAAGATAATATTAATTCCAGAAATTACATCATCAACATAGATAAAATCCCTAAAGAACATTCCCTTATTGTAAATACTTATTTTCTCTTTTTTAAATGCCTTGTATATTAAAAAATTAACAGCATTTTTTTTAGGAATAATTTGCTCACGCGGTCCATATGAATTTGTAATTCGGAAAATATTTGTATCCAATCCATAAACATCATGATAAATCTTGCAAAAATATTCACTTGCTAATCTATTTGTTCCATAAATTGTGGTTGGATTACAAGGTGTGTTTTCATTAACAGGAAGTTTTTTTGGTTTTCCAATAACAATGAAAGTACTCCCTAAGAGGAATCTACATTTAAGATCTAGCTCTCTAATTTTTTCTAACATAAACAAAGTAGATTTTGCATTAGAATCTACATCCTTTAGTGGTTCTTCAAATGATTTAGAGTGTGAAGTATTTCCCGCCAAATGAATAATTACATCAGGCTTAAACTGCTCAATACACCGTCCTAATTTTCTAAAATTTGTTATATCAATTTTTTCAATCTTAATTTTTTTGTTCAATATTTTGATATTAGATTTTTTTGAAAACGTCTTTGTTAAAATCTTAATATTATGCCCATTTTTTATTAAAGATTCAGCAAGATGGCTTCCAATAAAGCCTAATCCACCAATAAGTAGGAACTTCAATAATTTTTTAGTGGATGAGTTGGTTAAAAATCCATTTACACAATTCTATGAAATATATTTTCGTTAATATTATGATAATTGATGCCAGCTGGTTTTCTGACCAAACTCAATATATTTTTGAAAGCTACAAAATTGTTCAAAAATTGGTATGTTTATCCATTAGTATATTTTAAATTAACAAAAAAAAAGCATGTAATTTTTGAAACAAAAACTGGATTAAAAATTAAGATTCGTGTAAATTCAACTGATTTAATGGCTTTAACACACGTATGGGTGATTCAAGAATATTCTAACAGTGATTTTGATATTCACGATAATGATATAGTAATTGATGTTGGTGCACATATAGGACTGTTTGCACTTTTTGCGTCACAATTTTGCAAACAGGGTAAAATATTCTGCTTTGAACCAATCAAAGAAAATTACGAATTACTTGTTGAGAACGTAAATTCTAATAAAATTAAAAATATTGTTCCTTTTAATTTTGCAGTATCAAAAATATCTGATTCCGTTAAGATTTTTCTTAATGATGATTATTCCGGACACAGTATGTTCTTAGAAACTAATAATTTTATAACTGTAAAATCAAAATCACTGCATGATATTTTTAGTGAAAATAATATACAAGAATGCAATTTCCTTAAACTAGATTGTGAGGGTGCTGAGTATGAGATTATTAATTCTCTTTCATCTGAATTTCTAAATAAAATTAAAAAATCTGCAATTGAATATCATTTAGCTGATACACATCCTGAATTATTACAACAATTAATTAAAAAATTAAGGAATCTTTCCTTTATTGTTAATACAAGACCATTATTCTCAGATATAGGATTCTTATTTGCCATCAAAAAATAATTATTTTTTTCTTATAACTCCTAAAAATATTTCTTTGTCTTGATTGTCAGTCATCAATATAGGAGAACTGTTAACTATCGAATAAAAATCTAAAAATGCGTTGTTTTCTGATACATCATCTGAAATTAAAAACCCATTTTTTTTAATAAATGGCCATGACATGTTATACTCAAATAACATATTTTTGTATGTGTGAAGGCTGTCATGCAAGAACACATCTATTGTTTTTTTAGATCGTAAAATTTCTTCAAGTTTCACTACGCTTGAACCAACAATCAGTTTCCATCTTTTTCTTATATTCTGTGGAATGGCATTGCCAATCATCTCTAACGATTCCCATGGCCTGAAAATATTGTCGATAGAATATAGAATTCCATTATTGTTTTCCTTTAAGGCCTGTAGAATATATGAAGAACTTTGCCCATATGCTACTCCTGTTTCAACTACAACATCCGGTTTCATTATTTTACATAATCCATAAAGGAATAATCTAGAATCATTTCTAATTGAGTAATCTATTGGATATGGTTTTTTCTTTGATGGGAATTTTTCTCCCCCTAACTTTTTAAAATAATTTTTAAAATGCAGTTCCAAATCTTTTGTGTTTTGAATTAATGTTTCTTTTGAAAAATTATTATCTGGAAAATACAATTCTAAGCATTTTTCTAAGTTTAATGAATTTGCCGAATGTTTTTGAATAGTTTGTTTGGAATCCTTTTCTGCTTGCATTGCATCATCAAGCATACTTATACCATTTTTTGGATTAGTAATTGTAAATTTAAAGAGTGAAAAATATTCTGAAAGTTTTTTCAATTTTCTATTTTAATCGTGGCTTCAAATTTAAGTATAAAGTAGGATTATTCAGATGATTATGTTCGTAGTGTATTAACTATGATAAGTGAATACTATATATCATAAATCAGGATTTTAAATAAATGAAAATTGCTCTAAGTTGTCCAGCATCGTTACCAGCTACTCAATTTGGTGGCATAATGTTCCTTTGTCTAGATATTGCTAAAGAATCATCAAAACTTGGTCATGATGTTACAATTTTTACAACTGATTTAGATTTTGCAAATAATCCAAAAACGTTTAATAAAAAATTACCGCGAATAGAAAAAATACAGAATTTTCTAATAAACAGAAGTCATGTTTGGTTCTCAATACAATTATTTTTTGTAAATCCAGGAATGTATTTTCAAATGAAAAAACAAAATTTTGATGTGATTCATACAATAGGAATAAGAAGTTTTCAATCTCTTGTTGCAGCATTTATTGCAAAAAGGAAAAGAATACCATTAGTTATTTCTGATCAAGGAGGTTTAACTACTCATCCAGATCTAACTTCCAGTTTAACAAAAAAATTTTTGATAGCATTACAGAAACCGTTTATAAAATATGTTATTAATTCAACAACTAAAATCATTGTTCCAAATGATTACGAAAAAAAAATCTTTTTGGAGTTTTGTGATGAATCTAAAATTAAAGTTATACAAAATGGAATTAATCTAGATATTTTAACATCTAAAAACCTAAACTTCAAAAAAAAATATGATATCAATTCTGATTTTGTATTGTTTCTGGGTAGATTTAGTAAGATTAAGGGTCTTGATATACTATTAGAATCGATAAATATTTTGAAGGATAAAATTGATACTTCAAAAATTAAATTTGTTATTATGGGTGTAGATTTTGGATTTGAATCAGAAATGTTGAATATGATTATGAAATTTAAATTAGAAAATATAATTAAAGTTATTAAAAATCCTCCGCGGGAAGATGTTATTCAGGCATATCGTGAAAGTAAATTCCTTGTATATCCTTCAAGATGGGAGCTGTCTCCACTTACTCCTCTTGAAGGATTTGCATTTAAAAAAACCACAATTAGTACAACTGCTCATGGTATACCTCATACTATTAGCGATAATCAAAATTGTATTCTTGTAGAACCTGATGATCCAAATTTATTGTCAGAATCAATTTTGGAATTGATAAATGATGAGAAAAAATGTGAAAGGCTTGGAATTTCAGGTTACCAAACTGTTCTTAAAACTTGTAATTCAGAAAATATGGTCAAAAACATATTAACAATGTATGAGCAACTGATAAAAGAAAAATCAAAATCAGGAATAATGTAAAATGAAAAATAATACAATTAAGGTTCCCTTCTTTTTACCATATGTAGATAGTAAGGATATAACAGAAATTAAGAAAGCTGCATTATCGTCATTTCTTACCAACGGCCCTAAATTAGATTCATTTGAACAAAAGTTCAAAAAATTTACAAAATCTAAGTATGCAGTAGGAGTTTCTAATGCAACCTCTGCCCTATACTTGTCTCTCAAAGCGTTAGGAATCAAGAAAAATGATGAAGTGATAATACCTGATTTGACATTTGCGGCAACCGCTAATTCTGTACTTCAAACTGGCGCCATTCCCGTCTTGGCTGACATTAATGAAGAAACTCTAAACATTTCTGCTGGGTCTATTATCAAAAATATTAGTAGAAAAACCAAAGCCATTATCCCAGTGCATCTTGCGGGTACTCCTTGTGATATGCAAAAAATAATGAGAATTGCAAGATCACATTCTTTAAAGGTTATAGAGGATTGTGCCCACGGAATAGGAACATCATATAATAAAAAACATGTAGGAAATTTTGGAAATGCTGGATGTTTTAGCTTTTACCCAACAAAAAATTTGACAACTATTGAAGGGGGCATGGTAGTTACAAATGATAAAAAAATTGCAGATTTCATTCAACTTGCACGAAATCATGGAATGTCTAGAAGTTTAATGAGTAGATATTCTACGGGAAAACCATGGGAGTATGATATTAAAGATATTGGCTATAATTATCGTCTAGATGAGATAAGATCTGCTCTAGGAATTAGTCAATTACAAAAACTTACAATATTAAATAAAAAAAGATTGATCGCGTTTCGTTATTATAATAAAGAATTAAAGAATATACCTGGATTAATTGTTCCAAATGAAAAAAACTTCAAAAACAATTCATGTCATCTTTATATTGTTAGAATAACTTCTGATGCTAAAATCACTAGAGATAAATTATTTTATAGTTTGCAAAAAAAAGGAATAGGCTCATCTGTTCATTACAAACCATTACATGAATTTACACTTTTTAGAAAGAAAGGAACTTCAAGGGATTCGTTATCTATATCAAAAAGAATGTATAAAGAAATCTTATCTTTGCCTATGTATCCACAATTAACAAGATACAGTCAAGATTATGTTATAAAATCAATCAAGAATATTTTTCTATAATTTAGAAATTTGTGAAATTATATTGATCAGATTATTTCTTTTCAATTATATGTTCATCAAGCCACAAAACTTCCAATTCTGATTTATCGAATACTCTTAACGCATCATGTATTGTTCTAACAATCGGTTCTCCATGTAGATTAAATGACGTATTCAATAATGCAGGAATTCCAGTTTTTTCATAAAATTTGAAAATTAAATTCCACAAGATCGGATTATGCTCTTTTTTTAGTAATTGTGCTCTAGCTGTTCCATCAGCTTGATGAACTCCAGCTGGAAACTTATTTTTTCCATCTTTGGTTTCAAATGCAATAGTCATAAACGGCGAATCTATTTTTTTTGGATTTTGAATTAATAGATCTTGATATTCTTCAAGAATCACTGGAGCAAAAGGCATCCAAAAATCTCTCTTTTTTATTGAATTGTTGATTTTCTCAACATTAGATCTTGTTCGTGGGTCTGCGATTATACTTCTATTTCCTAATGCTCTCTGACCCATTTCCATTTTCCCCCTACAAACTGCTACTATCTTGTTTTCCAGAATTTGTTCTAAAATTTGTTCTTCTGAATTAAATTTCTTTACTGTATATTGTGCCAATGATGATATGTCTTTTTCATCATACACTGCATTGGAACCAAGATATAGTGTATCTAATGGTTTAGGTTTAATTCCATTCATTTCGGCCCAATGATAACAAGCACCGATCGGTAATGTTTCATCTGTTCCCGCACCACATACAAAAAATTTTTCTATTTTAGGAATCTGAGAAATTTTCATATTTGCTTTTACATTCATAGAAACTCCACCTGAAAAAACCACACTTTTTGCATTGTATCTAGAAATTGCATTAGAAAACCAATTCACCAAAATTTTCTCAGTAAATGATTGTAACCCAGCTGCAATATGATCAAATCTAAAGTTCTTTAGATTATTTTTCAAATAATCATAAATATCTAAGATATCTTTGTTGAAGATAAATTCTAATCCATCACTTTGCAACATTTTATCAAACACTTTTTCA
>Ga0257107_1000561_pt1 | contig 14183 bp, 13 predicted proteins | sample LP_taG_2_FD_190178 | JGI IMG/M metagenome (GOLD analysis project Ga0257107, IMG submission 190178) | Marine microbial communities from Northeast Subartic Pacific Ocean, Canada - LP_J_2011_P26_500m | ecosystem: Environmental > Aquatic > Marine > Oceanic | place: Canada: Northeast Subartic Pacific...
TTTCTGGTACCGTTTGAGGTATTTGCTGAAGAAAAGTTACCCACTGTTCAACTGCGTGTACTTGCCTCCCACATTGCAAATAAAATTGTGACTGAAGCAGTAAATAATTGTGCTACAAGGGGTTATCTGGTATCGGCAGCAGTCGTTGACCGTAACGGTAATCTAGCCGCTTTTTTGCGGAATCCGCTTTCTGGGCCGCACACGATTAAAGTGAGTCAGCGCAAGGCATACTCTTCTGCAACACTTCGATCAGCCACCTCACAAATGGGGGCCAGAAGTGACCTCAGTTTTGCACCGGATATTCTATTAATTGTCGGTGGAGTTCCAATCAGTTTTTCAGGCATCTTTTATGGAGGTGTTGCAGTTTCAGGTGCAAAGCCTGATATAGATGAGGAATGTGCAAAAGCAGGATTAGAGGCAGTTGCGGACATTATGGATTTTGTCGACTGAGTAAAGAAATAGTCTTGAAAAAAATTTAACCAAATATTTATTCCGGTTTTTTAGAAAGAGCAAGTATCTGAGTTCTGACTTCCTGCATAAGAGTATCCCGCTCATCAATACTAAAATTGGCAGTATCTATTGGGGTACCCACGTGAGCCTCAAGTTTTTGCCCCAAACTAAAGTCCCAGGTGTCAGGAGGCATAGCTCTCTCTGTTCCACGTAAGCCGATTGGAATGATAATCGATTCAGTTTGTATTGCAAGCAGAAATCCTCCTTTTTTGAATTCGCCCAGTTTCCCGTCCCTGCTTCTGGTGCCTTCCGGAGCTACGTAAATCATAATGCCGCTTTTCATTTTTTCTTTGGCAGCTTCCATTGATTCCATAGATTTTTCATGATCTGAACGGTCGATCGAAATGAACTCTGCAGTTTTTAACCCTCTTCCCCAGAGCGGAATCCTGTATAATTCTTTTTTTGCAATCATGCGTAAATTTGCTTTGTCAGGAATGGTCATATACAACAATGGAATATCATAATAACTTTGATGGTTGCTCATCAGAATATAGCTGCGACCAGTTTCCAGCTCAATAGGTACGTTGTACTCCACTTTGTAATTTGCTCCTATCAATTCAAGTAATTGCTTCGCCCAAGAGTCTAACTGCATATTAGTTATTTCTCTTGTTAAATTCCCCTGGAAAGAAACTGAAACTGCGAAAAAGCTTGTCTTCAGAGTATAGAATGTTGCAGATAATAGAATGGAGAGTCTTTTGAGTAAGCGTGCTTTCATTACTAAATCATCACTCAACAGGCAGTTATTCTCAAGCTGGATTTAGCTGAAAATGAGCTTTGAATGAAACTTATCGAATATTTCATAAAGTCACATATAATGTGATCAAATGTGATAAAATACGTCAGTAAAAAATCACTCACAATTTATTTACGATTAAAAACCTATAACTTGAACTGAAGCATAAAATGAGCGAATTGGCACAAGAAAATTGTATCCCCTGCAGGGGTGGTGTTCCTCCTTTGAAAGGAGAAGAACTGGATGCTTTGCAGGAAAAATTGGGAAATGACTGGCAAATCATAAATGAACATCATTTGGAAAAAGAATATATATTTGCTGATTTTAGACAGGCACTGGATTTTACTGTCAAAGTCGGAGAAGTGGCTGAAAATCAAGGTCATCATCCTGATATTTATTTAGCCTGGGGTAAAGTTAAATTGACAATCTGGACCCACAAAATAGATGGATTGACAGAAAGTGATTTTATTCTTGGAGCAAAAGCAGATCAGGAACTTTAAGCAAAAATTAATAATTAACATCAATGAAATTTTATAATTCATCTGTCGATCTGGTAGAAATAGAAAGATTAAATATTGCTCATTATGATGAAAACGCTGAGTCTTTTCGCATTGGCACTAAAGATCATGATGTAAGCCAAAATATAGCTGCTTTGCTAGATGCACTTCCCAAAGAAAAAACTCTCGATATTCTTGATTTTGGTTGTGGACCTGGCCGTGACATGTGTGTGTTTAAATCTATGGGACACAGACCGACAGGCTTGGATGGCAGCAAGGAGTTTTGCAAAATGGCGGTAAAGCAAAGTGGCTGTCCAACTCTAAATCAACAATTTCTCAAGCTTGAATTAGAAGAAAACCGTTACGATGGAATTTTTGCCAATGCGTCGTTGTTTACTGTTCCAAGTCAAGAACTTCCCAGGGTTTTAAAAGAATTACATTCTGCTTTAAGAAAAGATGGGATTTTATTTTCTTCCAATCCAAGAGGTAACGCAGAGGGCTGGCAGGGTCAGCGTTACGGGCATTACATGGAATTTGAGGCAAGTGAGACTTTTCTTCAGCAATCAGGATTCAAAATAATTAAACATTTCTACCGACCTGAAGGGATGCCAAGGGAGCACCAGCCATGGCTGGCTATTGTCAGTCAGCGACAGGAGCAAAAGTAATAATTAAAAAGTGAAAGATGACAAATAGTAATCAGCTTTGTCCTGTTTTGTTTATTCCGCATGGTGGTGGCCCCTTGCCTCTGCTCGGAGACGAGTCTCATCTTGCATTGGTCAGGTTTCTAAAAGAAATAACTCTATCGCTCCCTTTACCATCATCCATCCTGATAATCAGTGCCCACTGGGAAGAAGACAAAGTAACAATTACAAATGGTAAAAGACCGTCATTAATATATGATTATTACGGTTTTCCGGAAGAAATGTATCAGATTGAATATCCAGCTCCGGGAGATCCTGTTTTAGCAAATAAAATATATAATTTATTTCAGGATAGTGGCATTGAAGCGAAATTAGATGAGCAGCGAGGTTTTGATCATGGGATGTTTGTACCATTAAAAATAATGTTTCCGGAAGCAGAAATTCCGTGTGTCCAGTTATCACTTATAAATAATTTAGATCCTGAATCTCATTTTAAACTTGGAAAGGCGCTTTCAAAATTAAGAAAAGAAAATATGTTAATTATAGGCTCAGGATTTACATTTCATAACATGCAGGCTTTAATGTCTCAAAACTCTGGTGTAGATTTCAAGAATGAGGAATTTGAACAGTGGTTGATAGATACTTGTACAAATCCAAATTATTCTCCAAGTTTGCAGGAACAAAAATTGATTGAGTGGAGCGAAGCTCCTTATGCCAGATATTGTCAGCCAAGAGAGGAACACTTACTGCCCTTGCATGTTTGTGCAGGTGTATCTGGTTCAACTGCAAAACTTGTATTTGAAGGAAAGGTAGCAGGTAAAAAAACGAGTGCGTTTTTGTGGAATGATTTTACTTAATGTATGAATGAAAGCTTCATGAGTTGACTGCAGTCATACCACCGGCACCAATCAGCAATCCGCCACCTATTCGGTGTGTCCAGCGCTGGATTAAAGGTAGATGTAACTGTTGTCCTGCATAGATTGCGAGTGCGGCATAGCCGAGTACAGATATTATTGCCAGTACAAAAAATGTTGCTCCCAGGATAACCACCTGGGTTGTAAAAGGTAATTCCGGTTCGATGAACTGGGGAATGAAAGCCAGAAAGAAGACGATGCTTTTAGGATTGAGTGCAGTTGTAATATAAGCACTGCTGAAAATTTCTCGCCAAGCATGACTCCTGTTTTTTTTATCGAGATCAGTGAACTCTGAAGCACTGCGCCACATCTTAATTCCCAACCAAATCAAATATGCTGCTCCAAGCCATTTGATTAAATAAAATGCAGTTGCGACAGTCTGCAGCAACACTCCCACTCCTAAAAATGAAAGACTCATTGCCGTAAGGTCTCCCAAACCAACACCCAGAACCAAGGCTATAACGGCTTGTCTTCCCCGTAAAAGTGAGTAGCTAATCACCAAAATAATAGTTGGTCCTGGAATCAACAGAAATGTTGTTGTGACCAAAGTGTAGGCCAGCCAGGTTTCAAGGGGCATGATTTTATATATTTGGGGAAAGGGTCGAGAAAGCTACGAAAATAGCTGTGCTCCTGAAAACCTAGGCTCGCAACTTTTCATTCTCTGGATCACAGGGAGATTCAGGAATAACCAGTGCCGGAAGTCGATCACCAAGAATTTCAATCTCCAACCCTGTACCGATGTCACTGTTTCCGGCATTTACATAACCCAAGGCCAGGCTTTTTCCTACACTGTGTCCGTAACATCCTGAAGTTGTGCGGCCCACCATCGTTCCATCACGGAATATTGGTTCGCTTCCCATTGCATCTGCATCTGTAGCTTCAATTTCCAATGTGACGAATTCTTGTGGAACTCCGGTTTCTTTTTGTTTTTCCAGTGCTTCTTTACCAACAAACTCATCTTTTTTGAGCCTCACAAAACGGCTCAATCCTGCTTCCAAAATGGAGTATTCGCGGGTCAAATCAGAACCCCACATGCGGTACGATTTTTCGAGACGCATCGATTCCATCGCATACATACCAAAATGCTTTAAGCCGAATTCTTCACCGGCTTCTACTATTGCGTCAAACAGTTCAACCTGCTGATCAATTGGATGGTGTAATTCCCAGCCAAGCTCACCGACAAAATTTACACGCAAGGCTATAAGCGGTACTCCGGCAACCGTAATGCGTTGTGAGGTAAGCCACGGAAAACCTTCATTGGATAGATCTGCTTCTGAAATTTTGTTAAGCAATTCCCTTGAGCGTGGGCCGCAAACAACCAAAGTTCCGTTTTCGAGTGTGATGTTTTTCAGTGCTACACTTCCGTCTCGTGGAAGTGTACGTAATAAAACATCGTGATCGTGCCGCTCAGCGGCACCTGCACTGACTGCATAAAATTTATCTCCATCACGTGTAATAGTGAATTCCGACTCCACGCCTCCGGATTCGGTGAGTGCATGTCCCAAAACTGTGCCGCCTTGTTTTGTGGGCAAGCGGTTGGCAATCATTTTGTTTAAATAATCTTCTGCTCCAGGACCGGAAATTTCGTGTTTGGTGAACGGAGTTAAATCCAGCAAGCCGACTTTTTCACGTACAGCCCGCACTTCTTCTCCCACAGTTTCAAACCAGTTCGTGCGGCGGGTATGAAAGCTGTATTCGTTAAACGGTTCTGAGCCTTGCGGAGCAAACCAGTTAGGGCGTTCCCAGCCGTAACGTTGACCGAAGGCTGCGTTAAGGGCTTTCTGGCGATCATAAATTTGACTCGTTTTAGCCGGACGCGCTGCAGTGCGTTCCTCAAAATCATAGTGAATGACGAAGACATGTTCGTAGCATTCTTCGTTTTTGGCTTTTATAAAATCTCGGGTGGATTGCGTTGCGCTGAAACGGCGTGGATCAACACCATTCATGTCGATGCTTGGAGAACCTTCAACAATCCATTCTGCTAGATGTCTTCCGGAACCTCCTGCTGCAGTAATGCCGAAACTGTGTCCTTCCGAAAGCCAGAAATTGCGTAATCCCCAAGCCGGTCCAACCATCGGATTCCCGTCTGGAGTGTAGGCGATCGGGCCGTTGATATGATCCTTGATACCGGCAGTTTCAAAAATCGAAACTCGCTCTCCGGCAGCAATAATGTGCGGTTCCAGTCTTTCCAAATCCGGAGGCAAAAGCTCCTGGCCGAAGCCTTCCGGAACTCCATCCAGTGCCCAGCATGGGGCACCTTTTTCATACGGTCCCAAAATCAAACCGTCCGCTTCCTGACGCATATAATAAGAAGCGTCGCTTTCACGCAAAACCGCCATTTCCGGATTCCCGGCTCGGTTGTATTCCACCAATTCCGGAATCGGTCCGGTTACAATAAACTGATGTTCCACGGGAACCACTGGTAATTCAAGCCCGACCATACGTCCTGTTTCACGCGCATAATTGCCGGTGCAGGAAATCACCACATCACAGGTAATGTCACCTTTGTTGGTACTGACGACCCACTCATCGTTTGGCTTTTGGGCCATTGCTGTTACTTCAACTTCCGAATAAGTTTCCGCTCCATTCGCCCTTGCGCCTTTGAGCAAAGCCATGGTCACATCCACCGGAGCGACATGTCCGTCATCCGGATGAAAAAGTGCTCCGACGAGATCATCGACTTTTGCAAACGGCCAGAGTTTTTTGATTTCAGCAGGACCGATCATTTCAAATGGAACTCCAATCGTGGAAGCGGTTCCACAATAGCGTTTGTACTCATCCATACGTTCCTGATTACGTGCCAAACGCAAATTACCGGTTTTGTGAAAACTGACATGTTGTCCGGTTTCCTCCTCTAAACTTTGGTACAAATCCACGCTGTATTTATGAATTTTACCAACGCTGTAACTCATATTGAACAGCGGCAACAGTCCGGCTGCGTGCCAGGTTGAACCGGATGTATACTCTATTTTCTCGACAAGGACCACATCGTTCCAGCCCATTTTTGCCAAATGATACAGTGCACTTGCTCCCACAACTCCTCCGCCGATTACAACGGCTCTGTAATGAGATTTCATAATTACCTATTTTATTTTATTACTACTTCAATATTTTGCTAAGCCTTGAGTTTTTGTACTTCTTCACGCAAAACAGGAACTGCTTTAAAAAGATCTCCTACGATTCCGTAATCAGCGACTTTAAAAATTGGAGCGTCCGGATCTTTGTTAACTGCAATTATGACTTTGGAACCGGACATTCCGGCCAAATGCTGAATTGCACCGGAAATGCCTAATGCAAAATAAAAATCCGGAGTGACCATTGTTCCGGTTTGGCCCACCTGGTGTTTGTGAGGTAGCCAACCTGCGTCGCAAACAGCCCGTGACGCACCGAAAGCCGCACCAATATCCTTTGCCAAGGGTTTAACAAAATCGCAGCCTTCTGTACCACCTACACCACGTCCTGCAGAAACTACAATACTAGCCTCATTGAGTTCAACTTCATCACTCACTTCTACTTGAACTTCTTTGACTTTCAGTTTTGTATGACCTTCCGGTATTGAGAGCGAAACTGTTTTTGCGGTAACCGGTGATGTCTCATCTGCCGTAAAAAATCCGCTACGTATGCTGATGACCCGCAGACCATCCTTGCTGAATTTGCATTTTTGGATAACTTTGGTGGACATACATGGACGGTAGGCCGTGATTTCATCACCGCTGATTTCCAGCTGCGTCACATCGCTAAGTGCACCCACGCTTTGTCTTGCAGCTACTCGAGGGGTTAGGTCCCGTCCCATTTCAGAAGAGGACAACCAAACCTGCGTTGCACCGGATTGCAGAATTGCATCGGAAACTAAAGCGGTGTATTGCTCAGTATTATAAATTTCCAAGGACGGATCGTCACCCAGATAGATGGTAGATGCGCCTTGTCCGGCTAAAATATCAGCTTGTCCGGATACTCCGGATCCAATCAGTACAGCTTCATTTTCCAATCCTTGCGACTTGGCGAAGGAAAACAATTCCAAAGTGTTTTTCTTAATTTCGCCGTTTTTAACTTCAGCGACTATGAGAATTTTTGACATTTTATTATTAGAGTTTAGTTTTTAATAATATTTTTCAAAAACCCACAAAAAAGAATTATATTAATCTTGTATGTTTTTGACTAAAAAAATTAGGCTAAAAATTTAGCTTCGCTGACCAGAAGTTCCATAGCTTGTTTGACGGTATCAGCCTCATCGCCTTCAAATATTTTACCTTCTTTACGTGACTCAGGTTTGTCGTACTGTAAGACTTCGGTCATAGAAGCCTGCGCACCACGCATTTCGACTGAAACACCAAGTGCATCCAAGTCTACTTCTTCAAGCGGCTTTTTCTTGGCCATCATAATTCCGCGCATCGAAGCTAATCGTGGTTCGTTGAGGCTGTCGTTGACTGTTACCACTCCCGGAAGATTCATTTCCAAAACTTCTGTAGCATGATCACCCTGCCGGTAAAGAGTGATTCCCTGATCTGAAACATCACTAAAACGGATAATATTCGTAACTTGCGGTAAATCCAGGAACTCAGCCAGCATTGGAGCAGTCAAGCCGGCATCAGTGTCTTGTGCCTGCTTTCCAGTAAGAATCAGATCATAGTTACGACCTTCAAGAACTTTTTGCAAAATTTTCGCATATGCAAAGGAGTCGGTTTCTTTAGCGAAATCGTATTTGACATGAATCGCTTTGTGCGCACCCATTGCCAAACCTTTACGTAAAGCTTCTGAAGCCTTTTCCGGTCCTACTGTCAGCAAAGTCACTTCACCACCCACGTCTTCTGTCATTTGCAGAGCAGCCTCCAAGGCGGTTTCATCCCAACTGCTGATGACATAACTCAAGCCTTCTTCCACGACAGCTCCGTCTTTGACTTTAATATTAAGTGCCACATCCGGCACCTGTTTAATTGGTACTATTATTTCCACTTATTTCCATTTAAAAGAGATTTAAAAAACAACCACAGTCTTTTAGCATCACTGATCCAATAAGGTGTGGCTCAAAATTAAAAAAACTTTGATCGGTGGTGAGCCTCCTAACTCCCAACTGATGCTGCCGCTTTCTCTCCAACCAGCCGGTTTTCGGCAAAACGGTTGTAGCGGAACGGCTCAATCATTTCCGGAGTTTTTCCATTTGCGACCATTTGGGCGGTATTGTAGCCACTTGCGGGGGACGCCTTAAAACCATAAGTTCCCCAACCGCCGTTGACATAAAAACCGTCAATTTCGTCAATCGGCGAAATGATAGGACTATAGTCCGGAGTCATATCGCATAATCCGGCCCATTGCCGTTGAACTGCGACATTGTGTAAAACCGGGAATAGTTCCAAAACATGTGCTGCATAACTTTCCAAAAAGCCAAGAGTAGAGCGCATACCATAATGCGGATAGTTGTCGATTCCATTTCCGCACACCAGTTCGCCGCGATCAGTCTGGCTGAGGTAAATGTGCAGGGTTCCACTGACCACCACATGATGCAGCCACGGTTTGTAAGACTGCGTGACCAGGGCCTGCAGGGGATGCGTTACAAAGGGCAGTTTTACGTTAACTTTTTTACAAACTTCTGAACTCCAACCTGCTACAACGGAAATTACTTTGTTGCAGTTAATCGTACCTCGATTCGTGACCACTCCGGTCGCTTTACCATTTTCAACAAGAATATCCTGTACTTCTGTCATCTGGTGAATTTGAACACCTTTCCGGTCTGCACCTCGAGCATAGGCCCAAACAACGGCATCATGACGAATTATTCCACCTGGAGGGTGATAAAGTGCTCCATGTATTGGAAAACGAGGATGATCCGTAATATCTATTTCCGGCAGCATTTTTTTAATTTCCTTGGGGTCAAGCATGAAGCTGTCGATACCAAGTGCCTTGTTGTTTTCCGCACGGGTGACTAATCCGGAAATAGCTGCAGTTGAATGTCCAAGAGTGAAATGTCCCTGCTGACTGAACATCAGGTTAAAATCCAGTTCTCCCGCTAAATTTTCATATAAGTCTAGGCTCTGGTCATAAAATTTTATTCCTTCTTCTGTACGGTAATTAGAGCGGAGTATGGCGGTGTTGCGTCCGGAACCCCCGTAACCGACGAATTTCTGTTCCAATACCGCAACATCGGTGATGCCGTGATTTTTCGCCAAATAATAAGCTGTTGCCAGACCGTGAGCACCACCGCCAATTATTACTACATCGTAATTTTTTTTCAGATCGTGGTTTTGCCACATTCGTTGAGTCATTATTTCTCCTCCTCAAAAGAAACCGGAACAGTTGCAATTCCACCAGGAACCAATCCTATCCCAATGCCAACGTCCATTAGGGCGTCGTATAGAGATTCAGACAAGTTTCGTGGATGCACCATGATGTCAAAATTTTTGGTACGATACAAAGTCATACCCACTGTATGAATCGAAGATTGAAGCACAGAACCGGCTACTACTTTATCACGTCTCAAATCAACCGCAGTGGATCGCTGTAATACTTCATCACGTCTTGGACCACCCAAAACGAGACAACCCTGCGAACCAGTCTGGTCCGTGACTGTAGTTATTTGTGGATCAATTTTTTCCAGTAACTCTGTTTCCATTCCAGGCTGGCACAAAATCAAATAATCGTTGCGAGTTAAGCACAACACAGCCATGTCCTGCTTTGCTGCAGTTGTTAAAGGTTCAAGCTTCGATGTCCCCTTAAAAACCTGTTCTGCAGCTTTTGGAGCATCACCTTTTGAAAGGGATATTTTGCCAATGTGTGACCAATCGATAAGAACGCTGTCCTTATGCAAATGTTGAGACTCACGTTCCTTATTTCCAAAATTATCAGCAATCTCCCATCCGGAAACTTCAGTCAATTTGACTGAGTGATTCCGATAGATTCCTGAAAGTGGGCTGGTTTTTAACACTCTGTTCTCCTTCTATATTTCAAATGTTTATGATTTTGTAATGTATTTCAGTATTTCAATAACCTGTTCAGTTGTTTTTGTCCAAGCCATGGCTGAGGCATCTACTTCTTTCAGTGGATGCACAATATCATCTGCATGTAAAGTTACGTAAGGCGTTCCCGAAGCTGCACAATATCCTGCGTCAAATGCGGCATTCCACTGCTTGTATTTTTCACCAAAACGGATGACCGCCAAGTCACTCTTTTTGATCAATGTTTTGGTGCGGATGTTGTTCACTTTTGCGGATTTGTGATCACGCCAAAATGAGCTATCTTCCGGCCCTAAAACATCACCGGCTGAATCACTGGCATCATGGTCAGTCACAGCCGAAACAAATTCAATATCAAGCCCGTATTTCTGCGCACCATCTTTGATTTCGTTGCGCCAATCGGTGTGAATTTCTCCGGAAAGATATACAGTAACTTTCATGTTTTTTACTGATTATTTCTAATTTCTGTTAGACTTAATTTTTGTTGACCATCCGTATCGAAATTTTCCGTATTAAGCCATGACTGAAATGCGTTTTTTAAGTTGGGCCAATCTTTGTCGATAATTGAAAACCATGCTGTATCCCGGTTACGGTTTTTGTACATTGTAGCTTGTCTAAAAACACCTTCAAATTTAAATCCCAATCTCTCCGCTGATTTTCTGGATGGGGCATTGAGTGAGTCGCATTTCCATTCATAACGACGAAAACCCAATTCATCAAAGACCCGACTCATCATTAAAAACATCGCTTCCGTTGCGTGTGGTGTTTTCTGAAGCACAGGTGAAAAATGAATGTGTCCAACTTCAACTACTCCTAAAATGGGTTCTATCCGCAGATAACTGGCCACTCCAAGAGCCTTTTGTGTAATGGCGTCTTTAATCACATGAAAAAGCGGATCTTTGCCGGAGCAGGCATTTTTCATCCACTTTAGATAATTTTCAAAACGATCAAATGGCCCATAAGGCAAATAGGTCCAATCCCGATCATTTCTTTTGTTCACATAAGCCGCAAAAAGTTCTTCAGCGTGTTTTTCTGTATCTAATATCTCTACCATGCACCATTTCCCGGACATTACAGTGCGAGGCGGCAAAGCGCATTCTTTCCAATCACTGACTGGGAAACCTATTGGTTGTTCAAATGAGTTTTGATGGAACACCAAAGTTTCTCTAATCAATTGCAGACAGTGCTTTTTCTAATTTTTCAACTGTCCTTCCAATGTTGTGTAGCTTGTCCAGGCCAAAAAGCCCTAACCGAAAACTTTGATAATCCTCAGGTTCATCGCATTGCAACGGTACGCCTGCCGCAATTTGAAAACCCAGTTCGGCGAATTTTTTGCCGGTTTGAATACCTTTGTCGTTGGTGTAACTGACTACAACTCCGGGAGCTTGAAAACCCTCAGACGCAACACTTTTGAAGCCTTTTTCAGTCAGCATCGCCCTTACTTTGTCACCAAGTTCCTGCTGTTCTGCACGGACTTTTTCAAATCCGTATTCTTCAGTTTCTTTCATGATGTATCGGAAACGTCTTAGCGAATCGGTTGGCATGGTGGCATGATAGGCGTGTCCGCCGTTTTCGTAGGCTTCCATGATGTCCCACCACTTGCGTAAATCACAGGAGAAACTGCTGCTTTCTGTTTTTTCCAGGCGTTCCAGTCCCGCTGCACTGAGCATCACAAGCGCACAACACGGAGAAGCACTCCAGCCTTTTTGCGGAGCACTGATCAGGACGTCTACTCCGGAAACTTCCATATCGACCCAAATTGTTCCGGAAGCAATGCAGTCCAAAACAAACAAACCGCCTACTGCATGAACAGCATCGGCCAACTTTCGCAGATAATCATCCGGAAGCAGGATTCCCGATGATGTTTCAACGTGTGGTGCAAAAACCACATCCGGTTTTTTTGATTTTATTGCCGCCACAACCTCTTCTATCGGAGCTGGCGCAAAAGGAGCCTGCGGACCGTCGTGGGTGCGTTGTGCTTTGTAAACACTGGATTGCGCAGGAATATTCCCTTTTTCAAAAATTTGTGTCCAGCGGAAACTGAACCAGCCATTACGGACAACTAAACATTTCTTACCGGAAGCAAACTGCCGAGCGACTGCTTCCATACCGAAAGTTCCGCTACCGGGAACCACCACAACTGCCTGCGCGTTATAGACTTTTTTCAGTGTCGATGAAATATCTCTCATCACCTCCTGAAATGCTTGTGACATGTGATTCAACGAACGATCTGTGTATACCACTGAATATTCTAAAAGACCGTCTGGGTCAATTTCGGGAAGTAAGCCTGGCATATTAGTTTTTAAATTTTAGGTTTTTGTTTCAGTGTGTTGAATGGCTTTTGTATTAATTATTTAGTTTTAACTTTTCAAGCGTAAACCTTCCGGATCATAAGCCGAATGATCCAGCACAGTGGCAACGACATCACTGCCATTTGCCAAACGAATTGTGAAATTGTTTCCAGTTTCAGCCATCTCGTTGCGTACCCAGGCCAGTCCTATTCCACGTTTCAAGGTTGGACTGAGACGTGAACTGGTGACTCGCCCTGCGATTTTGCCTTTCTCCAAAACGGCAACTCCATCGTCCGGTATAGGATCGTTGGGTTCAAGTTGATACGGTACCAGCTTGTTTTCGATACCACGCTCCTTGAAATGCTGTAAAAAGGCTTTCCCGACAAAATCAGCTTTATCGTCCTTAATCGCAAAACCTACTCCTGTTTCATACGGACTGCTTAAGGCATCGGTGTCGGTTCCCGGAATCAAGTGACCTTTTTCCAAGCGTAAAATACGCTGAGTTTCCACCCCAAAAGGTTTGAGCGCGAATTCTTCACCTTCGGCCATTAAATGATTCCACATTGATACCCCATATTCAGCCGGGAAATGAATCTCATAACCCAGTTCTCCGGTGAAACCAATGCGGTAAAATGATACCGGAACTCCTGCGATACTTTCTTGCCGACAGTGCATGTATGGAAAGGCTTCATTAGACATGTCGATCTTGACGAGTTTTTGCAAAAATTCCCTTGATTCAGCTCCGGTGACATTGACTGCGGCATTTGCTAAACTGAGATTTTTTACCTGCACATCAAAATTTTCCACCAATAACCACCACTGAAAAAGTGCATTGATAGCATCCTGGTTTCCGGTTGTGGTAGTAAGATAATATTTTCCTTGCTCAAGATGGGAAATTGTACCGTCTTCAAAGAGTATTCCGTCTTCACCAACCATGATTGAGTAACGTGTCCGGCCAACTTCAAATTTTCCATATTTCCCAGGAAGCATAAATTGAAGAAAATCAATTGCATCCGGGCCGCTGATTTCGATTTTTCCGAGTGTACTGACATCAATCATACCTAAACCGTTACGGACATAGCCGACCTCTTTCTGAGGATCTATGTATGAATCCGGCCGTTTCCACTGTCCTGCATTCAAAAATTTCACGCCTAAGTCAATGTGACACTGATGGAACGGTGTGCGGCTAATCGGGGACAAATGCGGGGCGCGACCTGCCAGGTTACCAAATGATACACCGGAAAAAGGAGGACGCATCGTAGTGGGTACAGCATCTAGTGAGGAAAGTCCTGTATCCTGCGCTGCAAGACGTGCAACAGCTTCGTGACATGCTTTGCCCTGACAGGGGCCCATTCCCATGCTGGAGTATCGTTTGAGGGATTCCACCTGATCATATCCTTCGTCAATTGAAGCCTGGGCCTCATAACGTGTAACATCCATGCACTTACATATGAAATGATTTTTGCCGCCCGATTCAATGTCGGCAGGCAAGGCCATGATAAGTTCATCTTCAGAGCGTTTGGAACTCTCTACTGATTTTTTCTTTGCAGCAGCTTTTCCGGTTTTGATTCCTTCGCTGAATAAACGTGAAAATCCTGCTGATCCATGAACTTCTCCTGTGGAATACATTCCTGAAGGCAAATCAGTCAC
>Ga0257107_1000563_pt1 | contig 14137 bp, 27 predicted proteins | sample LP_taG_2_FD_190178 | JGI IMG/M metagenome (GOLD analysis project Ga0257107, IMG submission 190178) | Marine microbial communities from Northeast Subartic Pacific Ocean, Canada - LP_J_2011_P26_500m | ecosystem: Environmental > Aquatic > Marine > Oceanic | place: Canada: Northeast Subartic Pacific...
AAGCAATGGTTTGCTATGATGAAGGTTCAACTTATCGATAAAGAAGAAAAGCGTCGAGAACAAACAAAAAGATTACAGGCACCGTCAATGGTTATTGATGGTGAAGTTGTTGATGATGATGAAGATGGTCCAAGTCTGACTGATGGTATTGCTGGACTGTGGGCTGGATCCAAAGTACTTAAAGTTCTTAAATGGGCTGTCATAGGTTTACCAGTATCAATATACAAATTCTTTAAATTAATAGGTACTAAGTGGTTCGGTAAGTTCACTAAATCTAAAATGGGACTCAAGTATGCTAAGTATTTAGCTAGACCAAGAGTGTGGCCTATAATAGCTGGTGCTATGATAGCTGGTTATTTCTGGAATGGTATAAAAGATATATGGAGTGATGGTACTGGTGAAGGACCTCACGGTGATGATGTAACCGGATTTGATGACCCCGCGGCGGCCGATGGCGGCGGTGAAGATGGCACTGATTGGATAAACATTGCTGGAAATGTTTCAATAGCTTGGATGGCTGCTAACATGGCAGCAAGAACAACGAAGGGAGCATTGTTATTAAAATGGGCTTCTAAGCATTGGAAGCTTGGTGCTGCTATCGGTGCAGGTGCTAGGAAAGCAACTGTAGGTAGCTTTATGTGGTCTGCTCTTAAAATGGCGGGAAGAGCAACAGCTGTAGGAATAGGTGCTCTTACACCTTTAGGCTGGGCAGCTATTGTAGGTGCTGCTGTCTCTTATTATTACTGGGATGAGATTCAAGGTATGATGAAGAGTGTTTGGGAAAATGAATTTGGTATAGTAGATAATCCACTCCATGCAGAAACTATATTTAATGCTATGGTAGACAATTCAGGATACTATGCTAAACCAAACATGGAAGGACCAGGCGCTGACCATATGTTGATGCTTGCAAAGGATTCAGTCATGAAGAGACTCGCACAGTTTATGGGTCCTAAAAATAAAATGAACATGAATAGAGCTAAGCAGTTTATGCTTTCTCAAGGGTGGTCAATGGATGAGATTAATGCTATGCTCACCGAACTCTCTACTTCTGATACTCTCTGGCAAGGCGCTATAGTAAAAATGAGACGTAAGGCTGGTGTTGCTGATACCGGAATACCTTTAATAGATAATGCCTTCGTAAGTAGATGGCATCATTTGACTGGCAATAAGAAAGCAATGGGATTCCTAGAAAATATACCTAAGCTTGTAGGAGAAATGAAATCTTTAGATGACGGCGGCACCGGTTCTGTTATAGTGGTTCCTAACGACTCTCCATTAAAGGGAACTTTAGATATCAATAAAATAAATTCTGATAACACCTCAACTATAACTGTAACTCATATAAATGGTTCTTCTGAGACAATAACATATCAAGACGAATCATTAGACTATAATGTTCCAGTTGTTCAAAAGAAGCGAGGATTCGCTCCGATATAAATGTTTATGCTAATTTGTCTTGGCGTTTACATTTGTTTTATAGCATATATTCTTAGAGGATAAAAAAACCCCCTTCCGGGGGTTCTGAATTAAGCTTCCGCCGCTAATTTTTCAAAGTAGGACATTGCATCATCCGTTGGAGGAGGCGTAGTCTTCTTTACGTCTTTAACGACTGGGTCAGTAGCATCTTCCAATTCCATTGACTCAGCTGAAGTAGTCACAGCACCTTCCTCACCAAGAACTCTAGCTAAACGCAACTTCAACTCATCATAAGATTTGTAGTTAGTTGGATCAGTAAATTCCTTTAGAGAATGCTCTTGATTGTAAACAGCTTCTAATTGGTCGTCTGCTAGCACCTGAGAAGGACTGTCAAATGTAGAACGGTCGTAATTAACGAAGCCCTCTACCTTAGCAATCTTAATCTTGAAGTTAGCACCTTTCCATAAGTCAAATGGATTGACTGGTGATTCATCTTGAAACTGTGGTTGCATAGCATCCATAATTTTATCAAAGATTTTCTTTCCAAATTCATAAAGAAAAACCTTGCCATCATTTTCTGGATTAGCTGGGTCTGAAACCACATAGATGTTAGACACATAATGTAAACGACGTTTACGCTCACGTGCTATTTGCTTGTCTGAATCAACACCTGAATTCCAAAGTGCTGAGTTCATTTCTGATATAGGACAAGGCTTACCCAATGTAGTTAGTGATTTCTCAACTAACCATTGACCTGTAGGTCCCTTAAAGAAGTGGTCCCAATACTTAGCCCAAGGCAAATCATCACCTTCGACTGCTGGAAGAAAACGAATAACAGCATAACCGTTACCTGCTTTATCCCGTGTTGGCTTCCACATACGATCGTCGCCGTATGATTTCTTTTCACCACCATCCGCTTTCGCGGCACCTACCAATGAATCCATGTTCATTGCTTTTTGTTTTAAGTCTGCAAAACTCATATATTTCTCCTGTATATTTTTATGTTATTAGTATCATTATTTAAATATGCCCACTATAAGATTTCTCATTTTCTTTTCATCGTATTCAAGAAATTGTTTATACTTGGTCACTTTGTCGCTTATCTCAGGCCATAAAATGGTATCTGATACAAGCTGGTTCGCCCACTCAATAAAACCTGTGAGCTTATCTAGAACACAAACCGTTTCTAATGAAACTTCTTCTTCTAGGTATTTATTTATAATAGGTGGATACCCACCATCTTCAACCATCAAAAGATGATTGAAATCTTTTGTCTCTGTAAACTGTTCCAAGTCGGTCTTCACTAGATAAGATAAACTATCCATACGCTTTATAAAATCTGTATACGTCCTCTCATCTCTTATCATATCACCTACCCATTTGTTGCCTGCTACTTGGTGAGCCGCAAAGTATCTAATGATATCTTTTTCTTTCTTAAATCTTTTTCCAATCTTAGTTAATTGATATTTATCAGGTCTTCCCCAATAGGTTTTTTGAGTTACCTTCGTCTTAAAATTATACTTAAAGCAATCATACTCTTCTGTATTGAAATGTAAGTTAACTGCCATAGCATACTTATAAGCTTGAAATCCATCCATCATTTAAATTTATTAAAATCCTCATCATCTTCATACTTCTCAAATGGCATATGAACCCAAGGGGAAGTAGGTAAGTAATCAACTATGTAATCTGGCGAAACTTCAGAACATTCCTTTTCCCATATACATGCGGTCTTGACTTCTTCTATATAGAACCCATAATAATGTTCAAGCCATCTCATAGTCTTCTGTAATGTAACTCCTGAGTCTGCTAAATCATCTACTAAAAGAACTCTTGAACCTAAGTTAGGTGTTGTCTTAGCTAAGTCTCTAGAGAATGTAATGCCACCTTGTTCATCTTTAACACCGGTGCCACCATATGATTCAGCTGAAAGTATTGCTAATGGTACATCAAAGATACGAGCCATCGTATCACCAATTCGTAAACCACCTTTGGCTATACAAACTATTTGATTAAAGTTCCAACCAGTATCGTGAATCTCTTGAGCGAGTTCTTCTATTTTATTATGATACGTATCCCAAGACACGTACATGTGTAAATCATTATCATCTAATATCATTTCTTCATTCCTTAATCATCATGTGATGAATTATCTAAATTCCAATTGTCACATCTATTATACATACAATCCCATTCAAAGATATTTGGGTTTGGTCCATAGAACATCAATGTAAAAAATAGTGTCACCCATATTCCTATCCATATCAATTTCTTCATTCATACAGGCAATGTGTAACTAGGATTGCCACCTTGTATCATATTCAAATCCATTGCCTCCACTTCTATCTTTTCAATAATAGGTTTAGACAAAAGTCTTTTACAATCACGTGGGTCTACTTCATTCTTTTCACATACCTCAAGTACTGCATCTAAATAATCAATGTCTTTATGAGTCCTAACATAATCTTCTACTAATTGTGAGAAGTTCTGTTTATTAATGTCTGCCATTCGCCACCCCTATATCACTATAGTAAGCGCCGAAGATTCTTTTTTGAATCCCATTTGCATCGTAAGCTGGAGCTAGACACTTCCACTTAACTTTCTTTTCTTCATCTTCACCTATAAAGTCTAGTGCCCAAATACCATCTTTTAAATAGTTCTCACAAGCTCTTCTATAAGCCATTTTAGAAGCTAGCTTAGCCTCAGCTCCCTTTTCATTATTTCCAATAGCTCTTCTTAATGCAGCTACTTTCAAATTAGAAGCCTTAATATATTTTCTAATATTAATTATAGACAATAAATGATCGTCAGGTAGAGCTACTACCTTAGGATTAATTGTCTTATATGTTGCAGGCTTTTTCTTAGCCCGCGCCTTTGCCAGATTAGCTGAAGCAGCTGTACGCTGTTCCTCAGTCATTGGCTTACGTTTCTTTCTAGGATTACCAGTCATTATCATTACCCTCTTCAAAGTTTAAAGTTCCTCTCATAGTATCCATGACGCCAGAGGTTTCTAATGCCTCATTAAGCTCGTCAGCATTATCTCTATGCTCATCTGGATCAAAAGTATCCACTACGTATGGTGTCTTTTGTCCTGATAGTAGTCTTAGTATTCTTCGTTGCTTAGCCTCGAATTTCATTTTATCTCTTCGAGTCATTCCACGCGTCCTACTATTAGCGTCTGGATTGTCATTCCATTGTTTCATAATATATATTATACCCTATTTCATCTTAAATGGCAACCCTATTTTCTTAATTTCTTTTTTACGGTCGAGTTCAACCCTCTGTCTAAACAATTTTGTTCTCGCAGCATGTAATATTTTATTTTTTACAATGTGGGCCTTTCTCTTCATTTGTTATATATTGCTTGTAAATGTGTTTCAAATTGTTCAACCTTCTCTACCCGATTGGGCCAAAGGATGTATTCCTTTTCTGGATTCGCTTTAAGATTACCCAATAGAGGCATGATTGCATTATATAAATCATCACACTTATCCTGAGTAGCTGTCACGTCAGCTTTCAATGTTGATGTTTCAGTGGCGCTAGATTCAAGCTTTTGAGATACTTCTAAATCGTCCTCATCAACGAGAGTAAAGCCAAAATCAAATACGTTAGTTGTTGCCATAGTTCTGTTCTCCTTTATTGACTATTTATATACCAGAGACCTACGCCTTGCCAATATATTAACGTCGCTATAATGTTTAAAATAATTAATGACCTGTCTGACCATAGCATTCCAACCCAGAACCAACCGAGTGTTCCTACACTTGCAACTATTAAGTTCATAGGATAAAGATATGCAAAGGACGATGTCATCACCATACTCGTTATGAGAAAGAGTGAAGATATCCATTTAACGAACCAAGATAAATCCCATCTCGGTGTTACTTTCTTTAAAGTAATTTCTTTCCAGTAACCTGTTTCTTTAGACATTATATTTATTCTTATACCAGTTTTTAAAATCGGGGTCCGCCATTTCACTTTGTACTTGCTCAGCTGATAGTTGGTCAGACCTAATACACTCAGCTAAGAGTTGATATTTATTAAGTTTAGAAGATTCTACAGGTACCTGAAGAGCCCAGTCTTCCGCTACGTCGTTAACGTATTGAAGAGACTTATAAGGGAAGTCCTCAGTACCAGTCCTAGTACCTGAAGCATCTTTATAGGTAATAGAATAAAAATTATTACGGTCGTCTAAGTTATTTACAACCTGGTAAACCTTAGCTACGCCGCCGCCATCTCGGTAAAATTCACTCATCAATTTTCGATTCTGCATTGGTATTTTTCTCCTTTTATTATTCATTTCTTACGTTTAAATGACTTCGCCAATTTAACTTCTCTCTCATTGGCCTCGTCTTCGTCTATCTCTTCGCCGTTTTCCATTTGTTTAATGTGAACCATCTCATGACATATAGTACGAATGGTTTCATTGGCGGTCATTGTTTCTTCTATCTCAATATCATATTCACCATCACCAGCCTGGTCATAAGCCCAGCCTTTAACATTATCTCCACTTAAATCCATAGGCTCTACAGAGATAAGCACATCATCAGATATGTTTAATTTTTTACGGCAATGAGAAACAATATCTTCGAGTATCATCCAAAGCCTTGCATCGCCTGCACTAAAGGATGTTCTCGCACTGCTGATATACATTCAGCATTAGCTAAGTTATCACCATAGCCTAATAAGTAATCATCATACCATTCCTTCATCTTAGGATTAGTATCATAGTCTGAAGGTTTCTTTTGAGGGTTCTCATTACTTCTATGAGCTACCCAACCAGCAATATACATCGCCGACTTAGTTCTCAAGTAATTAGATTCAGACTCTTTCCCAGTAATCAAATTTGCCATTTATTTCTCCCATTATCATTTTATAAACATCCTTCCATGACCTACATCTATCTTCATCGAAACAATCTTTGTTCCAAGGGTGGTCAATTAGGATTCCTTTTAGACCAGCAGCGTTACCCATTTTAATGTTAGCCACCTTGTCTTCAATCCACCAGCATTCAGTACCAGCCCACTTCATGAGCTCTTTGTCTTTGTCCTGTCCAGTGTTTAGTATAGTGAAGCCATCGAAGACATCACCAAATACATTACGCAAGTTCTCTTTACGATACTCTTGCGCGAGTGTATCATTAGTCTGAGAAGTAATAACATGGAAAAGAAATCCATGCTCTTCATGTAATTTACGAACATAGTGAATAGCATCACGTAAAGGTGATAACGATTTCATATGTTCTGATTTGTTAAATAGATTTACAAATTTATGACCAGTCTTTGAAGGTACACCAATAGCCTTACTAATAGCATAATCATTTGAAAGCCTCTCATAGCCTTCAGTCTCCTTTAACCACTTATAGAAATGGTACTCCCAATCTAATAGGACACCATCACAATCGGTTAATATAACTTTGTCATTTATTGCTCTTACCATAATTTTTAAATTTCGCTCCGAAAAACTTCACACACACTTCTTTATCATAATCAGATAGCATCAATACAGCTTCTGAAGATAAGTCTTCAAATTTTACTAATGAACCTTTATCCACTTTCCCAGTTAATGGGTTTATTGATACCATTCCTCCAGGACTAATTAAACAACCATTCTCTAAGTAAAAAGGTTTTTCCAAATTTCGTAAATGAGATTCCCTTTTAAATTCTGCAGCAGCCGCAGCATCAGCTCTTACTGTTAACATAATCCTAAGTGCTCCTCTAAGTATCTTAAATTTTTCTCGGCTTCACTAGACTTTTTTACTTTTCCCATCCGTGAAATTTTCTCAGCTTCACTCAAATTTGATTTGTTCCAGATACGAGTAAACTCAAAAGCCTCTGGAGGCATAACCATACCGAGGAATCGCTCTCGTGGTCTTTTATCTGGACCGAATAACCTAGCAGGAATTACTTTAGTTTCATTACACTCAGTGCAACACCTACCTGTCATTGAAACTGGATCTGGATTATGACCATGCTTTTCATTGGTCTTCTTATTACATAATATACATTTTATTCCCATTACTTTCTCCTTTTTTAATATTTGCCTAAAGCGACATGTAAAAATAAATTTCCTAACATTACTAACAAAAATACAATTTCACTTTCCATTACCAAGTACCTCCTGAAAGTATTGTACGCCTTTTTTTACTTGCCAGTTCTAGTGCTTCCCTTGTGACTTCCCAAGAAACTTCGGCTGCAGCAAACTCTGCTGGGCCCATTTCTGCAACTGGCTTGTGAAGGAAACCTCCACCTAAATATAGATAGAAACTCTTCCAATAAGATATTGTGAAAGTTTCAGCAAGTTCTTTACAAACCTCTTTGCCCATTGCATAGAACCTTACTCGTCTTTCATGACTTGGAAATATCCTCATGGATGCCTTATGCAATTCCATAGGTATTTTTTTGAGATGACTGCTTTCAGATTTAGGACTGAGGTATTTTGACCAGAATATTTCTTCTCTAGGACTAAGACTAAGAAACACTTCCGACTTAATTTTCACTTTTTTCATAATATATTTTTCCTTTTTTATAATCTTAATAATGTTTCACGTGACCAATCTGTAAACAACCAGACTCGTTCTAAACTACACCTAACGCCAACATGGAAATCATCTAAGACAACATCTAAGACAACTCCCTCACGACGTAAACGTTCAACTTCACTTAACCTAACACCACTTTGTTGTAGTATAGAGCGCTCGGTTTCTCGCCTGGTTTCATCGCCTGAGAATCCCAATGATATGGTATCTAGCTCTGGGTGACCTTCGACTGTCTCAGTCCAAACTGAATCTGAACGTGAGACTAGCCGGTGTATTAATTCTGTAACTATCATTTTTATGTCGATTTTTTATTGTTTAATATATATATTATACGCCCATATCGCAGAAAAAGCAACCTTTTTCTGTAGGCATTTGTCGCTTTTTTTAAGACTTATATAGGCTAATAGTCTCCAATAACTGCTCAACCCAATCGTCCATCTGCTCGATAAAGATCTGTGGAGGCGCGTTATCAACGGCTATAGTGACTACTAATTGATGTGCTTTTAAACCTGTTCTTTCGAATAGTGCTATTGCATAGAAACAGCATTGCATAAAGTATGCATGTACCCATTCTTTCTTCTTAGGTTTCATAGAAGTCTTGAAGTCAATAACAGATAGTTTACCATCAAATTCTGCTATACAATCTACTCTTCCAGCAACCTCTAGATGGTCCGAATATAGGGCCAATTCCTGACCATATACAGTACCGAGACGTTCATCAAAGTATGGTTTAAGGTCGAGGAAGTTTTCTACTACATTAGGCATATAACCTTTCTTATAGTCTTCTACATTATTGATATACCTTTCCATCATTTCATGGACTGCGGTACCTCTAGAAGCAGCTCTATGCATAATCTTTTTAGCTTCTTCTTCACCTATTCTAGCCCGCCATTTAGCTATAGCATCTTTAGATAAGATAGATAAGACTGTAGTTATTGAGGGGTATTGTTTACGACCGTTAGGTCCAGGTGGTGTTGTATATTTACGACCTCCGACTTTAGTCACAGAAAGTAAATCATCATATCCTAAATTAATAGGTTCGTGTTTGAATTGTGTTCTCATAGTATATATTATACCCTATTTTAGGCATAATGGCAACCCCTAAAGGCATGTTTTTTACCAATCTTTCATTGCTGTAGTAGGATATTTCTTTTTAATGTTCTTCATACGACTTTTAAAGTCATCATCAGACTTGGCATATATGTCTTTAGTGGATGATTTATTTAAGTTTGGAGTACCCATTACAATAGAACAATTGTTCTCTTTTTTGTAATCGTCTACTTCAGACATCTTCATAAACTCTTCATGCTCTTTACCTGTCTTATTATTCTTAAAGATATAGGTGGGCATTAAAGAATCCGATTGCCCCACACGCCTTTAATTAACTTCTCCGTTAAACCTTTTATTTTTAATCTTTTATAAACAGCTTGTTCCAAATACATTGCATCTGCAGGGTGTATCTGTTCAAGCATTGCTTTGAATGATGCATCAGCTCTCTTCCTATCAACTTCAGGTTTAGCTAATGGCACTAAAAATTTAGTAACATCTTTAAGATTAACTTTCTGTACATCCTGAGGTTCCCAATTTACATTCTTACTAACATAAATCTTTAAATCATCATCAAAGTTAACTTTTAAAACATCTCTTAATGCGAGACAATCATTATCTGCAAGGACTTTTGATTTGTCTTCTCTGGTTGCTGCTTCATGAACCGCATCCAATATTTCATATATCTCCATTAAAACTCTCCTACACTTTCAATTAACATTTTCATTTTATTCTCTACTAAGTATGGTAAAATATTACTTCTCTCTTTGTATTTATACGATTCAAATATCTCTACACTTTCTTCTTTAATACGTTCTGGCATTCTATTTAAATCTATCATCTCCCTATTACGCATATAATTTCTAAATGCTTCTTCAGGCATAGCTTCTTTAAGATTATCTTTCTGTTCCCACCACTCATCTATGAGCTTCTTTCTTAATGGTGTTTGTCTAATTTGTTCAGTGAATGTGTTATCAGGACTTAATACGTTTGGAACATTATCTGATGAGTCCCCTTTCATTATATGGTTAAAGGTATATCTCTCAGGACCTTCATCACACTCTACCATTTTTTGTTGCATAGGTGACCATTGAATAACATTACCCAATGATTGTAATTGAATGAAATCTTTATCTGCTGAAATGATAACAACAGGTTCGCCAGTAATTGGCTCTGCTGCTTTAATTGATAAGGCGCCTATAATATCATCTGCTTCGGCACCATCTATTTTAATTATTGCGTATGGAAAATTTTCTTTAAGGTCTTCAATAGTCTCATTAATAAAATCATATAGATTATTCCAATCATGTGAATCTGTTTCACGTTTGATTCTACGTAATGCTTTGTATTCGGGATATACATCGGTGCGCCAAGAATGAGAATCACAGGCTACTACCATCCTGCCATACTTCTCTTCTGGATACTTAACACGATAACTTCTTAGATTGTTAAGTATAACATGCTTAACTAATCCGTTTGATAGAGTTTCACCTCTGTGTAATTGCCCTAATATAGAGCCAACGGAGACTCCTCCGAAATCAATAATAACCATAATCTATCTTTATTTAATAATATACTATATATTATACATCATTTTGTATCAAATGTCAACCTGTTTTGATTGATAATCTTTAATTGCTGCTTTAATAGAATCTTCTGCTAAAACACTACAATGTATTTTAACTGGAGGCAAACTAAGAGCCTCTACGATAGATGTATTTTTAAGTTCGCTTGCATCATCTAATGACATGCCTTTAAGCAATTCTGTAACCATACTAGAACTAGCAATTGCAGAACCACACCCATATGCTTTAAACTTTGCATCTGTGATAACATCGTCTTCAACTTGTATCTGGAGTTTCATAACATCTCCACATGACGGGGCACCGACCATACCGGTCCCGACATTCTTATCACCAATATCCATCTTACCCACATTGCGTGGATTGTTGTAGTGGTCTAATACTGCGTCACTATATGCCATTTGGATCCATTTTATTTTACGCTCCCTGCGCCTATTTTAACTGCGATAATTCCATTGTAATTATCTTCTCTTAATAATACATCTTCACTAAATTGTATCTTCGCTTCATAATAGTTAGTGTTACCTCTTGTATCACATAACATTATAATCTCACGTTTAAAGTTCTCCTCTCCATACTTATTTATATCTTCTTGGAGGCGCTTCGAAGAACCCCAATAGTCTTGCCAGTCGGTCTCTACTACTTTAATACGTTTATTCTTTCTACCTATTAAAGGTTTAAGCTTACGCCTGGTCTTGAAATATTTTCTTCCGACATAGTCATGTCCATTAATAAGGTTGGTAATGCGATACACAAAACCATAATAATCGCCGACCATATCAGAAGTGAAAGCTTTTCCATCAAAAATCCAATTCAACTTGTTCCTCGTTATCAAATCCATTAACGTGGTTGTGAGCTCTTTCTAAATTCTCTCCGCAGAACGGACAATACTCAACTTGCAAATCTAACCTATGCGCTGTCTCTTCGTAACCATCCATCTGTACCACAACTTTATATTCTTTATTACATCCGTCACAATAACTCATAATTTTAAATTTCCCATTTCTATGTGTGCAATTAAACTATTGTATCCACCGATGAATCTATCTCCGTTGAATATAACAGGCATCGTTCTCGTACCAGGTGCAACCTCCCATAAATTTTCTACAGTCCAGTCTTTACCTTCTACGTTTCTTTCTTCGTAGTCAACGCCTCTCTCTGTTAAATAATCTTTAGCTCGTTGACAAAAGCTACAGTTATTCTTGCTCCATATAATATATTTCTGTATGGTCATAAACTTAACCCCTTAAATGTGTTTTCTTTGACATCTTGTTTAACACCGCCGACGATGTAAGATGTGATTTCTGTTTCTTGTGGAGCGACTTGTACATTACCACCACCAATCCATTTGTCTGTCCACGGAAGTGGGTTGGCTTGGTGTACATGATAGGGTGCGGTATATCCAGCACTTCGCATTCGTCTTGCTCCTATCCATCGTACATAGTCACTTAATAAATTAGTATTTAATCCAATCATTGAGCCATCTTTAAATAGATAATCAGCCCACTCTTCTTCTTGTTTAATAGCTGACATAAACATTTTTATTACTTGACCCTCTGTTGACTTTCTTATTTTAACAAAATCTTTATCTTCAATAACTAATTTCTTAATGATATTTAAAGAAGCTGCTAAATGTGTATTCTCGTCTCTAGCAATTAACTTAATAATTTTAGCATTGCCTTCCATCTTCTTGAGTTCTGCAAACCCCCATGAGCAGGCAAAGGAAACGTAAAATCTAATTCCCTCTAATATATATACTGAAATTAAACATAACCATAATAATTTTTTATGTTGATAAGACCCATAAGGTCCATCATAGTTCATAAGGTCATCATAGTACTTAGATATGTCTTCTCCGCATTCTAATATTTCAGGTATAGTTGTTATCTCATCAAACATCTTACTCGGATCCGAATATACATTTCTAATTAAATGTGTATATGAACGGCTATGGATAGTCTCAAAGAATGACCAGGTTTCAATAAGCACTTCAGTCTCGGGAAGAGAACATATAGGAAGTAGAACCAAATTAGGACTTCTGCCTTGTACAGAGTCTAAAAGAATTTGTCTTTTTAAATTGGCTGTAAATATATGTTGTTCATGTGGATGTAGTTTAGAGAAGTCTATCTTATCTTTGGTAACATCAATCTCGTCGGGCGTCCAATAAAACGATAACATCTTCTCATATAGTTTTTGTTGAGATGTATATTTAACTGAATCGTATCGAGCGATGTCCACGCTCTCATCAAAGAACATCTTCTTTTTTAAATTACTCTTTTTATTTTTATTGAAGACGTGTTTCATTGTATTCATCTATTAATTCACCTTTAATTTTCCATTGCTCATGCTTAGGTATGAACTTTGTATTCTTATATATGTCACCTTCAACATGCTCCCATTCTGGTTCCTTTGAAAAGTCTACTAAGCGAAAATCATCTTCGCTTGTAGTACACATCATAGCACCATAGTTTTTACTCCAACCTTGAACAGTACCATTAACTGAATATATATCAGCAGTGAAGTTCTTTCTTAAACTATTAACTCCTAAAGGTCTATTAACAACACAGTCTTCATATATCTCACCGAAGATATAAACCTTTTCAATATAGGGGTCTAGTTCTTCTGGCCAATGTGCAGCTACCTGATACCTATCCTCCCAAACTTTATTTAATAATTTTGGAGGGGTCGCTCCTATACACGGAGAGTTCTGATACTCTGTATTATCTTTTAATGGCCCATTTAAAATTTTTGTTATCTCTTCATCAAACTCTTCATTATTAGCTCTTGCATTATTATACCATATATAGTCTTCAAGATACTCATAGTTATTCTCATATAGATATGTAGCTAATATTATTGTATCTATTTCAGGATGGTCATCAATAAATTGAATAGCCTTCTTAGTTATTTCTGCAAGCGTATCAAAGTCAGGATTCTCTGTTCTCCCCGGACTATCAGATATTGATTTGTATTCTCCTGATTTAACTTTAGCTAATGAATCAATAAAGTTTTGAGTTGATTGTATAAATTTACTTCTGGATGTATCAATAAAGATGGCGACGTTTTTCATTTAACCTCAAAGTTTTTGTAGCGTGCTATAAGAGTTGGATGGTCTTTTACACCACCTCTCTTCTGAATATATATACCTCTTCTATGTGAAGGACCTTCAGTAAGTGATAATGTCTTAGCCATCATCGTTCCTTTATATTCACATCTCTGTATGCCATCAATCCAAATATTTACATAGCCATCACTAGAAGTACTAAAATTAGTATTGATAGTTATGTCAATCCATTTACCTTTACTCTCTTCCATAGAGAATAGTCGGCACGGTGCTTTACCTAGACTTTCTAAATCAAGGACAACATCATAATAATGTGGAGTGGGTCTTTGTCTAATATATAATATCGGATCTTTTCCCTCATGAGTCTTCCATTGACCTATAACTGTATATAAACCAATCGTCGGAATAGATTCATTATAGAAGCTCCAAGAATAAGTTATATCTTTATTATACTCAGCCTTCTTTACTAATGTTAATTCAGACCTT
>Ga0257107_1000571_pt1 | contig 14018 bp, 9 predicted proteins | sample LP_taG_2_FD_190178 | JGI IMG/M metagenome (GOLD analysis project Ga0257107, IMG submission 190178) | Marine microbial communities from Northeast Subartic Pacific Ocean, Canada - LP_J_2011_P26_500m | ecosystem: Environmental > Aquatic > Marine > Oceanic | place: Canada: Northeast Subartic Pacific...
TATTTAAATGTGGCTTGCTCACTTCTTTTAAAATACTATACAAAGTTGTTGATTTTCCAGAACCCGTGGGTCCAGTAACAAGTATTAAACCTTGTGTACTATGAATTGATTTTCTTAAGTTCTTTAAATCAGCATCTTCGAAATTTAATTGTTCAAGAGTTATATCTCCTGCATCTTTATTTAGAATACGCATTACAATTCTTTCATTATTTGCAGTTGGCAACATTGATAGTCGTAAATCAACCACTTTGCCTTCTATTTTAAAATTAATTGCTCCGTCTTGTGGTAATCTTCTTTCGGCAATATCTAATTTACCCATTATCTTAAAACGCGTTACTACTGCACCATAATTATCATGAAGAAATTTGTTATATTGTTTTTGTTCTTGTAACATTCCATCCTGTCTATAACGAACTCTTGAACTAAATCTAAAAGACTCAATGTGTATATCACTCGCGCCTAATTTGATTGCTTCTGCTACAACTGCGGTACTAAATTTAATAACCTCTGACTCGTTTTCTAGTGCTTCAATATCTTCTTCGAGAGGTTTTTCAAGTACCTCTCCTGCTTCTCCTAAATCAGAATCAAAAGTTTTAGTTTTTTCTTTTGCAACATTATCTTTTCTAATTTTTGCTGTGGTTACATCTCCGCTTTCGCTTAACAATTTTTCTATAAAATTAGAAATTTGTGAAACTTTAGCAGCGTGCAATTCAATATTTTTTTTTGTAATAGCTTTTAAGTTTCTCATTAAACCAAGTTTTGAACTATCTGAAATTCCAATATGAAGTGTTTTTCCATCTAGTTTAAATGGTGCTACAAAATTCATATTTATATAATTTGAAGGAAGTACAGATTTAATTTCATCACTAATTTGAACTTTTGTTAAATCAACAACTTCTAAGTTTTGTTCCTTAACTAACACATCTAATATTTTTTGTTCATCAGTTAGTTTCAGTTGAAAAACTGCATCAATTTGAGATGATTTATTTTCTGAACTTACTTTTTTTATGTTTGGTAAATCTTTTCCAGATATAATGTCGTGATCAATCAAGACATTGATTAAATTAATTTCACTTTCTCTGCTTATCTTGAGCATTATAATATCCTTGGTGCAATAAACACTAATAGCTCATTCATTCTATCTGTTTGTTCACTTCCTTGAAACATTTTTCCTATTATTGGTATACTGCTCATTCCTGGAACTTGTTCTTTAGCGTTAGATACTTCGTTCTTCTTAATTCCACCTATTACTACAATGTCACCATCTGCTATTAAGAGCTTCGTATTTATTTCCATTTTATTAATACCAACGGCTCCTGGGTTTGTTCTATCAGGAGTGTCATTGTTTATTTTTATATCTAGAAGTATGTTTCCGTCACCAATAATACTTGGTGTAACTGTAAGTTTTAGTGCTGCATCTTTAAATGATGGAGCTGTATCTCCACTTCCAGCAACTGGTATTTGTACACCTTGAGTTATAGATGCAACATGATTGTCTAAAGTGAATAATTTTGGATTAGATATTGTTTTTCCAAGTCCTTCTTTTTCTAAAGCTTCAATTTGAAGTTTTAGAACTGCTGATCCCGTTTTTCTTAGTATTCCAATTCCGCTTGTAGCACCTGCTGCATTAAAGTTGAAAAGGCTGTCTGATCCTCCGCTTCCAGCAGAACTAATTGCAGAAGTGGTAGAACTAATGTCTGCTCCTGAACCAGATGGTGCTCCAACCGTAGTACCACCTACGGTACCTCCAATTCTTGTTCCTTTTCTTGTGTATGCTGCGCCTAATGCGTTTCCAAGAGCTCTTTCAAAACTAGATGTGGCTTCTACTATGAAAGCTTCTATTAAAACTTGTTTAGTTCTAACATCAATTTCTCTTATAACTTTATCTACAACATCTAAATCTTTTTCTTTTCCTCTAACAATTATTGATCTTGTAGTTTTTTCTTCCGTTATTTGAATAGGATTAAAACTTACTCCTCCTCCTACTTCGGTAAATAATTCGCTAATTGTTGCTTTAGCTTCAGATGGCGTAATATAATAAAGTCTAAATATTTCTGAAACCACAGGTTCAACAGAAGTTTCGAGCTCAACTTTCTTTCTAACAGCGAGAGCTCTTGCAGCTTTATAGCTTTCTTGAGAAGTTAAAGTAGACGGTGAATGAATTCTAATAATATTGCTTGCTACATCAATATCGGCAGCAAAATTTTTCATATCTAACAATGCATTAAAAGCTTTGTCCCAAGGAACATCCGAAAGTTCAGCAGTTATAGATCCGGCAACTTCTTCTCCAACCAAAATATTTACATCTCCAACTTTTGCCATCAAACTCATGGCTTCCTTGTAGTCAAAGTTTTGAAATTTGAATGTTACCTTTTGTTTAAGCAGCGCATATTCATCAGGTATCAATATATAGTTTTTCTCTTTAACCGATGAAATTTTCTTTCTTTTCTGTAATTTTTTTATATCCCCTTCGATAGGAGTTGGACCCATTTCAGCGCTCTTTTCAACTTCTATTTCTCCTAATTTTTTAACGTCTTCCTTAATCAATGGAGTATTATGCTTGAATGTTTTCTTAGCTTTCATCTTGGCCATCTGATTAGTAGTACATCCACTAAGAACCGTTATAAAAAAAGTTAACAATAAAAATATTTTAAGTGGTTTAAATTTCATTAAAAGATCTCCGAAGTTTCTTTAATTTGGTTTTGAAAATTAATTACTAAATAAGAGTCAGTTCCTTTTTCAAACACTGCCTGATGAGGAGCTAGCGAAATTAGTTTTATACCTTTGCTTAGCTCTTCGTTCATTTGTAATGTGACTATCTCACCTGATGAATTTATTAATGACACATAGCTTTCGTATTCACCTGTCAGTATAGCAACAAGTTTAAAGTTATATAAACTCATCCCGCTATCTTCTTCATCATCACTTGTAATTACTGATACAGTGTTTGTTCCTCCAAGAGAAGCATCTCCAACAAAAGGATCGTTAAGAGGCAAAGGTTCTGCTAGTTGACCTGTTTCTGAACTAATGTTTGCGTTTTTTTCAGCTTGTTGTTTTTTAATTTTTTCATTAATTTCTTTTGCTTTATCTAATATGTTTTGTTCGGTGTCATGATTGTCAGCAATTGCATTGCTAAAACAAAAAATTGTTACTAAAATCAATATTGTTATTTTCTTAAAAATCACCAGATAGCCCCACCACTGTTAGTACACCTTTAACTTTTATCGCTCCAGTTGTATCTCCTTTTATCACTTGTATAGACTCCTTGTCAAAATTTAACATTTTTTGAGATAGAGACAGGGCTCTTTTAAACTTAATATACCCTAAAAAATTACCATCTATTTCAAAATTTACTGGTATTTTGTAGTAAGCCATAGTTGATGCTTTCTTTTTTTTGGTTTTTTTAGTCTTCTTCTTTTTCTTTTTACCAGACGATTCAGCCAATGCATCAGCTTTTGATACTCCTTGAATATCTTGTTTTTCTATTTTCGAGATAACCAAATTGTTTAAACCCGCATAATAACTTAAAGTTTCGTATAAACCTTCTACTTCTGCTCTTGTGTGAAACAGTGTTGAATATTTTTCATATTCAGGAGTAAGTTTTTTTATGCTACTTTTTTTTGATTTTATTTCAGCTACATACTTTGAAGTTTCTTCTTTCATTTTATTCATTTTATCTAACTGAATTTTCTTTTTATTGACTATTGGATTTAGAATTGCGTAGTAGATGACTAAAAATAAAATTATTGCTCCAGCTGAAATTCCAACCTTAATTAAAGTTTTCTTATCAGCAAATTGTATAATTTTTGCTTTTATATCTTCAACATTTAAATTTTTTAAATCTATATTTAAATCCATTAATTATCCTTAGCTTTTTTCAATTATTACAAAAACCCTAAATCCTTTCATCGTTATACCGCTTGCTGATTTTCTTGGAAGTTTCATAGATGACAGTGATGCTTGTTTAATTAATTTTTGTTTACCCAGATTCTCAATAAATTTTAAAATGTCTTGGTCACTGGCTGCAACACCTTGGATTGTAACACGATGTTTTCCATTATAATTAACGTTGTTAAACTTTACTCTTTTCGGTACACTTGATGCAATTTGTGCCAATATTCTATAACTCAAATCTTTATTTGATTTTAAGCTTTTGCTTAATTTCATAGTAGTTGTTATCAATTTTAATTCTTTTGAAATTTCTTCATTTTCCTTAGATTTTTGTGCATGAATTTTGCTTACTTTAGAATAATCTTTTAATTTCTTGTTGTACGAATGAATATTCCAAAAAGATAATGTAAATAAAATTAAATAAATTGCAGCTATTGCACCAGCAACACCTTTGAAAGCAAAATTTGATATCGCTTTCATTTTCTTTTTCTTAAACATTCCCTGTCTATCAGGTAACAAGTTTATATTTTTTACTGCTGTAACAAATTTATAATAACCAAATACATCTAGTTTTCTGAACGCAAGTCCAATAACAGTCGAGAAATATGATTTATTTTCTATATTTAATTGAGCTCCTATTTGTTGTGGGATTTGTAAACCATCTACTGGGTCAAATGGTGTAAATCCTACATTAACTAAATTTTTTCTAAAATAAGACAGGTAATCGTCAACATTTTTTAAATCTGAAACAATTTTTATATTTCTTATTCTTTTCTCATATTTAGTTTCAAAATCTTGTACAGCCTGTTTAACTTGAGTTATATATCTTCTAACCAATCCTTCTTTTTCTTCTTGGTTTTCTGACCCCATCAATATTTTTCTGTCTTGGCCTCTTAAAAATATATCAGTAATTATTGGATTGTTTTCATATAAGATCATAAGATAATTTTCATCTAATCCAAATTCTAGTACTGCAGTTAAATTTACATCTTCAGTCTTGTTTGAAATTAGATTGATTTGATCAACTGCAGATTTTAATGCAAAACATTTTACATCTATAATAACTGGATTAAGTCCACCTGATTTAATTATTGAAGTATAGCTATTTATATCTGATAGTTTTGAAGCAACAAACAAGATGTCCATAGTGTTATCTTTTTGATTTCTATTTATTACTTGATGAAAAATAGAATAATCATCAAGATTATCTGTCAATTGAACTAAGTTTTCCCAAAGTGAATTTGTTTCTATTGCTTTTTGTAATTCCTCATCTTTCATCAATGGAGCTGTTACTACTCTTATTATTGCGCTTGTTACTGGAATTGCGATTGCAGCATTAGGTGTTTGAATTTTTGCTTTCTGGATTGCTATTGACAATTCTGCTCCTAATTTGTCTGCATTATCTAAAACAGCTGCATCTTCTGGTAAATCCACTTTGTGAACAAAAAATTTTTCTAATATCCACTGATTTGCTTTGTTGCTTGAAATTTGAGCTAGTCTAATTTCTTTATTTGTAATTTCGACTCCAACTATTTCCTCCCCTTGTGCTGTAGATTTTCCTAACTTTGATTTAAAGAAATTATTTAATTTACTTTTAAAACTACTTTTACCTGATGCCGAAGCTTTTGAAATTTCTTTGCTACCAGCAAAAGAAGGTTTTTTAAGTTTTATTTTTTTTAATCTATCAAAAATACTTGAGCTGGTTTTTTCTTCCACTGCCTCTGTTTTTTCTATTGGAGCAGAAACACTTTGAACAACAACTGGTTCTGGTTTTTTTTCTATAACAGGAGCTTGTGGCTGTTGAGATGTTTCTGTTACTGGAGATGTTGTTTGTTCTTGTGTAACAGATGTTTGTACATTTGGTGTTCCTTGCGTCGATTGTTCTTCTTTTTCTTTATTTGCGTGAACATCATCAAACCATTTTTCTAATATTGGTATTGCGTCTTCAAGATTAGGGGTCCCTGAAGAAGAAATCTTTTGTTTTCCATCAATATAAAGTCTACCAACCCAATTTTTTGATTTTAACTCACCCTTATACTTATCTTGCCTTATATATATGTGTAATCGATCTTCTTTTTTGTGAATTACCTCATGTTCTTTCTTTATTTCTTCGGAAGTTTCAGATTCTCCTTGAGATTGAACTGGATCTTGATTTTCAACAGTTAAATCAGAAGTTTCAGAAGATTTATCATCTGAAGGTACAGATTTACCTGAAGATTGTTTTTCATCAATCTTTTGCTCGTCCACTTTATTTATATTATCTTTATCTTCCTCGTTCATATTTTAAAAAATTTATTTTCTCTAACACAAAACATGCTAATCTCTAACACAAAAATTAAAAAAGTCTAACACAATATTACAACTTATGCGCTCATACTGGGTGATAATTATAAAATAAGTCATTTTAATCAATAAAATCAAGGTTTTTTATAATTTTGGTAAAAAAAAAAATTATATAAATAATAAGTCTCAATTTCATAAACTCTAACACAAATAGTACATTTGTAATTTTATAAATTGTGTTAGAGTTATAATAATTCTAAAAAAATTAAAAAAGCTAATAAAATCAACGTTTTTTAATTTTATAATTTCAAATTGTTTTTTTGTGTTAGAGTAAAATTTTATTGTGTTAGAGTTTTAAAATTTATTTAAAAATATATTTTTAAAACTAATAATTGTATAATTTTGTAGTAATCAGGGTCAAAATTTGACAAATCCCATTAGTTGTATACCAAAATAATGAAAATTTTTTTAAAATTTCAATTTTAAGTAGAAATTAAATTAAAAATAATTTTTTTTCATTAAATATTAATTTTTCTAAATTTTTTAAAAAAATTAAATATTTTTTACTGAAATCATTAATAAAAATCCTAAAACAAAGAAAACAGAGATTGATAAGAAACCAATTCGTTGAGAATAATAATAAGTCATGGTTCCAACTAATATTGGTCCAGCAAAAGCCGTGATGCGACCAGAAAAACTAAACAAACCAAAACCTTTTCCTAAATCATTTGTTTCTAATAACTTTGTCATCATTACTCGACTTGCACTTTGAATTGATCCAATAAAAAATGAAATTACCATAACGTTATAAAAGAATTGATCTTTAGTTTCAGCAATTATTGATCCATACAAAACTGTTAACGTTAGAACAAAAATACAAACTAAAATAATATTTTTAGATGAAAACTTATCATTTAAATACCCGCCAAGTAAAACTCCAACGAATGCAACTATGTTTGCATAAATTGCAAGTTGTAATAGTTCTCCTGAAGTAAAACCAAAAACTCCCGAAGCATAAACGCCACCTCCTGCAATTAAAACAATTAGAGCATCGGAGTAAATCATTCTTGCTAAAAGAAATTTACCAGCAGCAGTAAATTTATTTTTCCAAATAATTTCAAAAATTTTTTTAAAGGCTGGAGTTACATCTAAGTTTTCTTCGTAGGAAATTTTTTTTTTAAAATAATAAATCATTGGCAATGAAAAGATTAAAAACCAAACTGCGGCAATAATTGGAATGAATCTTATATTTTCAAATTTACTTTTGTCTAAACCAAAAGGAATAGTATCAGGTAAAACAAAAACATATAATGTAAATAATAATATTGGAACACATCCAATATATCCTAAAGCAAATGCTGCGCCCGATGTTTTTCCAATATTATTTTCATTTGAACAATTTTTTAATAATGAATTATAAAAAATTGTAGCAGCTTCATAACAATAGTTTGATAATAAAAAAATAATTAATGTAAACAAAATATAATTTGTCGATGGTTTAGCAAACCAAAACAAACAAGTTATTAAAATACAGAGGATGGTAAACATGTGTAATAAATTAATTTTACCTTTAGGTTTTTTATCAGCTATGTTTCCAAGTAAAGGTCCTGTTAGTGCAATTAATATTCCACAAAGTCCGGCTGTCCATTGCCAGTACGCTGCACCAAGTTGTGGATCACCTACAATTTGGTTTGCAAAGTATGCGGATGTAATAAACGTTACAACTATAATAGTGTAAGCTGAATTAGCTAGGTCATACAGTCCATAAAATAATTTATTCATTATTTTTTATCCAATTCTAATAATTTATCTAATGCGCCACTATGCTTCCACTTTTTAACTAAGGTACCAATATCCTTAGTAGTTTGTGAAACAAATTCTTTATAAATTGTTTTATAACCGTGTCCAAGCTTAATTCCGTTTTCATTATTAAATGTTAATATATTTTTTTTACAAAGTTCTAATACTTTTCTTCGAACAGTTTCTCTTGGCAACTGAATTACCTCTGAAATACTAGCAAAGGTTAATTTAAGATTCTTTTTTAACTTAACCATAGATAGCTTTTCAACATGTTCTTTAATTTCAGAATAGGTTTTGCTTCCGGTTTTATTTACCTGATAGAGTGAATGACTAACAACAACTTGAAGAATAATAAAAGTTTCAAAATCAATTTTTAAAGTTTCTCTTACTCTTGAATAGAAGCTAACTATAAACATTATCCATTCATAAAGTCCTTTTGAAAAAGTTGGTCCAGTCTTATCCTCTAACTTTCTTGCAGCTTCTGTTAAAGAAATAACTTTATTATCTTCACCTATTTCAGTTTTTTTTAAACTCATAATGGTTTTATATCTCCCTATGTTGGGTAGAATACAACCTAAAATAGGTGCAAGCAATCTTTTTCCCTATTATGGGTCTTGTAAGCTATGTTTATTAATAATTATGGAAAGATTTCTGCTTATAGTTGGTTTTTTATTCTATCCCTATTCTATCCCTGGATCGATAATTTAAATACTACTTTCTCTAATCAATAAAGAAAATACATTCTTTAAAAATCTAAAAAAAGGACTGTATCGATATCCATCGACATGAACATATCCGGGAAGCTGCAATTCAATTGATGAAACTTTTTTGATTAATTTAAAAGTTGCCTGGTAGTGTGCTACTTCAGGTCGATTTTTATACTCACCAGACACAAATGCTCTTGTTGCAATTGGCCCACCATAATTAGAAGATAAAGCGGGATAAGGAAGAATAGATACAGCTGAAAGATCGAGATTTTGTGAAATTAATTTAACTTTAGAATGCTGGCCATCAAAAGGAATAAATACTGCATGTTCTTTTAATTTAAATCTATCTATTTGACTTTCTTTTACAAACCCAACAACACTTCCTGTTCCATATTTTACAATTCCCATTAATTCATCCAAATTACTGACCCATTGGTTAATTGACAAGTTAGCAAAATTTTTTATCCTTCCATCAATAGGAGATTTAATCAAAAATTTAGATTGAATTTTATTTAAACCATCAAGCTCTGCTTGTAATGCTATTAATCTTTGTTGTAGAGTCATATATTGATCTAGATTGCCTGCAGATCTACTTAGACCCTTTATTTTTGTTTTAGTTAATTGAATTTTTCTTCTAATACTGCTGATATTTAAATCTAATTCAGGTGAGTATAATTTTATTAACTCTTGATCCTTTGTGACAATTTCATCTTTATTTACAAAAATTTCTTTAATTTGTGCAGGATAAGGTGAATAAATTTTTGAATACTGTTCTGAAACATAAACTGCTGGAAGTTTTAATGATGATTTCCATGGTAATAATAAACCCAAAATTAAAATTGTTAAAATAATATAAAGTCTTTTGGTTTCTTTGTTTAATTTAATTTCAGATTTTAGGCTGGACCAATATTTTATTTCATTAATTATTGGTTTTAAAATAAACCAGTATATTTCAATGACAAATAGTAAGATTCCCAAAACTTTAAAAGCTAAATGATAAACTAAAAATGCAATTCCTAAAAATAAGAAAAATCTATAAATCCATGTAAGCCAAGCATACAAGATAAAAGTCCAACGCCTAGAAGGGTTTAGTTCTTCTGGTGGCGAATAATTTAATCCAAATAATATTTCTCTTAATTGCCATCTTGCAAGTGCAAAAGATCTTGGTTGTAAGTTTTCTGCTTTTAACCAATCAGCAAAAACATAATAACCATCAAATCTCATAAATGGACTTACGTTAATTGCTAAAGAAGAAATCCAACTAGTTGTGGCAATAAAAAAGGTAACACTTTTTAAACCACCATCAGGTAATATCGCCCAAAGAAAAGTTGCAATCAATGCTAGATGAAGCTCAGTTAAAATACCGGCAAAGTTAATGATTAATCTTTCTCTGTGGTTTCTAAGACGCCATGCATCGGTTGTATCAGTATATAAAAAAGGAAAAAATACTAAAAACGCAATTCCAATTGCAGAAACTCTACAACCAAAATATTTTGCAATATAACCATGTCCCAGTTCATGTAATGATTTTACAAAAATTAAAGTAATTAAATAAAGCATCAAACCCTTAAACGAGAAAAAATACATGAAGGTATTTAAAAATGTTTCAAATTGCTGAATAACAAGACAAATTCCAATAAAACCAAAAATATAAATAATATTTCTATATTTTTTTGACCCAAAAGCTCTTACATATTTAAGTGTTCTTCCTAGCCATTCATCTGGTTTTATTAATGGAATTTTAAAAAAAAGATAACTATGAATTAAAAAATATTGCCAATTTTTTTTTTGAGCATTTTTCTGTTGTAAAAGTAAATTTGTACTTTGACCTCTTGGTTGAACTATTAAATTATTCAGCTGAAGAAAATTAACAAAACTTTTGATTTCTTCGCCATTTGTTTCAATTCCTTCTTGGTTAATTTTTTTCTCAAATGAATTGATATCTTCACCTGCTCTCCAATTTTTAATCAGTCGAAATGCTGTCAGCCCTAAAGTAAAATATTTATTTCTTAAGGCATCATATAGCAGCCATGCTGGAGACCCATCTTCTCTACTATTGCCTCTAAATATTTCTAAATCTTCTCTTAAATATGGAATAATCATACGCCGATAAGTTGCCTAACAAATGTGATGGGTTTTCTAAATAAATAATAAAACAACATAACTCTAGAACCATGTACTTTTGCAGTTCCTCTAAGACCAATTCTTGGTGTTTTTTTATTACTTTCGAAACTTGAAACTAATTTATAAGATAAAACTTCTTCAGGAGATAGTTCTGGTTCATAAGTTGATCTTAAAAGCTTTCCTTTATATGGGCTAATAGGATTAACATCCAAAAATACTCTTACTTTTGAATTTTTTTTTATAACTATAGAGTCTTTAACGGGTAACCAAATTAAAAATTCAATTTCCTTTGGATCTGCAATAGTTAGTATTTTTTCACCAACAGCAACCGGTCTTCCTTGCCAATCTAATTTTCTATCAACGATCGCTACTCCTTTTTGTTCTGAATAAATTTTAGAATTTTTTAACTTTTGTTGTGCTGATTGAACTTCTGCTTTTTTTAAATCTACTCGCGCAACAAGTTCAGCTAATCTTGATTTTTCTTCATTGTCTGTGAAAGAAGATTGTCTGCTTCTAAGTAGTTCTATCTCTGCAAGGCGTAAATATTGCTTTGCTAGATTAAAATCATTTAACAAATCGGTGTCTTCTAAAATAACTAATAAATCTCCTGATTTTACTTTGTCGTTATTGCTTGCAATAATTTTTTTAACAACACCATCGAAAGGAGAGGTTACTAGGTAAGGATTTTTAGCAACAACTTCAACAGGCGCTGTACTTGTCATTCGAATTGGAAAAACAAATATCAAAGAAACCATACCAATTATAATCCAACGTTTTCTTCCTGAAAAATTTTTATTTAAGAAATCCTTAATTGAATAATTAGATAAAAAAGTATTATAAGCATGTCCATAAGTTCTTGATAAATGTCTTATTAATTCATTTTCATTTTCTTTAAATGGATCATTTCTAGATAAAATTAAATACCCTTGCAGGCCTTTTTGTGGAGAAAAAATTGGAACACATAGTAAGTATTGAGGAATGTTATTTGGTTTTTTTCTTTTCATTCCTTTTGTAAATTTTTCTAAATCAATTAATTCAATTTCTTTTAGATCTTTAAGTGATTTATCATTCATGAAATCTTCAACAAAAGTTACAAGTGGCGCTGTTCTATCAACTGTTGCAAGGTCAGAAATTGCATTTACATGATATTTGTCAGTTGGAGATTTAAGTAATAAAAAAGAGTTAGTGTAATTAATAATCTCTCTTGTTTCATTAACTACTAAAAAATTTAATTCGTCTTTGTCTCTAGCTTCTCTGGCTTTCTTTTCAAGACCAATTAATCTTGCTATTTTTATGTTTTTATCTTCGCTCAAAATTTAACAATCCCACTCATTCCAGGAATTAAACTCTCATATTTTTTATTAAACTGAGCTTTTAATTCTATAGTTTGACTTACTGCATCAACTGCAGCACCTAAACTAATTACTTTTGCATCAAGAACTTCGCCTGTTTCATCGATGATAATTTTCACAAGATGACCTTTCTTTAACCATTTCAACCATTTACTTGGAACAACAATAGCTGCTTCTAACAATCCATCACCAACTATATCCATCAATGCTTGTCTTTGTTCAATGTTTGTAAATACATTTGTATAAACATCCATTACTTTGCCATCGTATGGAGCAAGGATATTACATCTTTCAACATTAAGTTTTGCAATTGATAATTCTGCTTCTGCTTTTTTAAGTGCAGACTCTGATAGTTGATATTGAAGTTCACCAATAGATCTCAGGTCTAAAAGTTCTTTATCATTTTTTAATTGTATTTTTGCGCTTTTGTGATCAGCTTTAATCACATCTAATTGGGCTTTGTACAGCTTACAGTCAAAACTGATTAATGCATCTCCCTTTTTAAATGCATCTCCCATTAAAAAATTTATTTTTTCAACACGTGCAGCAATTTCACTTGAAATAGAAACTTTTTCTGTTGCAATAACCAATGTTCTTGCTTCTCTTACTTCTACTTCTGTAGTCTCAGAAAAAGCAGAGTTTGCAAAAATAAATAAAATTATAATAAGTAAAATTCTCACGTTTTTAATAAGTTATATTTTATAAATTGTTTATTATTTGGGAACCGTAATTATCTAAAATGGTTTGTTCTTTTAACAATTGATCAGATAGAGGCATAAACTTTATATCGTTATCTAATAATTTTTCTGTTGTTTCTGGATTTACATCAGAAAAATTAATTTCAATATCTTTAACTGTTACTTCTCCATTTTCATTTTCTATAATAACTTTAAGTTCTACCTTCTCTACGTTTTCTGGTGGATTGGCAATAATTTCACCACTAATTGGGTTTAATTTAATCCAGTTTGGTATTTCTTTACCATTTTTTAAAACTACTTTAAGGCTTTTAAAGTTTGTCTTAATTTCATCTGGAAGTTCAACTACAAAATCATTATTCCTTAAATTTGCTTCTAGTTTTAAAAATTCGTTAGGCTTAATTTCTTTTACAATATCCTCAAAATTTTTGTTTTCATTAATTACATCTGTAGTTGTTTTATTTACGGATCCATCTTTATTAATAGATTTTAATTTTATCGATCCGTCTTTGTTAATCGTGATTTTTGCTTTTGCTGTTTTTCTTGATTCTTTTAATATTTCTTTATCTTTTGCAATTTTCTCCGGATCGATAACAACAGTTACTTGTTTTTTATTATTGTCTGTATCTACTGCAATAATTTTAAATTCAACTAGCTTTTCGCTTTTTGGAATATTTGTTTTAGTTCTTCCTGTTTTTGGATCAACTTTAATCCACTCTGGTAATGCGGATCCATCTATCATTTCTCCATAGTATTTTTGAACTTCTTTACCTTCATCGTTAAAAACTTTAAATCTAACTTTTAAACTCTTGTCAGTAAATTTGGCTTTAAGTTTATTGATATCTTCTTTACCTTCTTTAATATCTATAGATCCAGATTCAGCAACTAAATCTACAAGTTTTAAACCTTGGTTAAATTCAGCACTTCTGGCTATTGATGATTTAGGTAGTTTAAATTCTTTTAGAAAAAGTCTTTTTGCTCTTTTAATTTTTTTTCTTTGTTTTTTTAATTCTTTTTTTTCTTTTTTAGCTTCTTTTTTTTCTTTTTTTGGTTCTTCAGTTTCAGTAGTCGTAGCATCCCCTCCTGAAACAGTAATAGTTATTGTTCCTGTATCGGTAGCTGTTCCATCCCAAACTGTATATGTAAAAACGTCTGTTTCACTAGAT
>Ga0257107_1000577_pt1 | contig 13917 bp, 10 predicted proteins | sample LP_taG_2_FD_190178 | JGI IMG/M metagenome (GOLD analysis project Ga0257107, IMG submission 190178) | Marine microbial communities from Northeast Subartic Pacific Ocean, Canada - LP_J_2011_P26_500m | ecosystem: Environmental > Aquatic > Marine > Oceanic | place: Canada: Northeast Subartic Pacific...
AACCGACTATTTTTTATAAATATGTTCAATCATTAAATGATTATAAATGGACACCTACTTACACTATGGTATTTAAATTGACCATCTAAATGATCAAAATATTGATCTCAAAACTACCTAAAAATTCCTGATAAGATTACTGGATCTCCATATAAAAGATTAATCCATTCATGAAAGAAAGAATAGCTCTAAAATAGGAATATATAAATAAATCACAACATAATTTTGGATTACTACAATAATTAATGGAACAAAATATTTTAATCATTCATAGAGACGTTTAATTGAAAAAATGTTGTAAAGTATTAATATAGAATTTGAATAACTAACTGGAGGATCAATTGATAGCGATAAAATTATCAATATTTGAACGGTACCTTACTATTTGGGTTTTTATTTGTATTGGTACTGGGATTATTTTAGGAAATTATATTCCGAGTTTCGCCACTACCCTTAGCAATTTTTCAATTTATCATGTATCTATACCTATAGCAATTTGTTTGTTTTTCATGATGTATCCCATCATGGTTAAAATAGATTTTGTCCAAGTATTAAAATCTGCAAAGACGCCTAAACCTGTTCTAATTACCCTCGTAATAAACTGGGCTATCAAACCATTCACAATGTTTGGTATAGCCTATTTTTTTATAGGCTATTTATTCAGGGATTTTCTGCCGGGAACTGAAATACTAGCAAACGGCGAAGAGGTAGAATTATGGCGAAGTTACATTGCAGGGGCTATCTTACTCGGAATCGCTCCATGTACAGCTATGGTTTTAATGTGGGGTTATTTGGCAAAGGGAAGTGATGGCTTAACATTGGTAATGGTTGCCATTAATTCATTGATATTACTTGTTCTTTATGGTCCATTGGGTGGATTATTGTTAAATATAAATTCTATGCCTGTTCCATGGCAAACTATGCTATTGTCGATTTCTATTTATGTTGCACTGCCATTATTGACCGGTTACCTATCTAGGATATGGATCATAAAACATAAAGGAATGGATTGGTTCAATGATAAATTTTTACAATGGCTCACACCTGTTAGCACCACCGCATTGCTCTTTACGTTAGTTTTGCTTTTTTCATTCAAGGGTAAGGTAATTATTGACAATCCACTCACTATTTTCTGGCTTGCAATACCATTATTTATCCAAACTGTTTTTATTTTCATAATCGGGTATTTTATTTTTGCGAGGTGGTTTAATCTAAACTACCATGATGCAGCGCCAGTAGCAATGATTGGGGCATCAAATCATTTTGAAGTTGCAATAGCAACCGCAGTTATTTTATTCGGATTATCTTCTGGGGCTGCCCTAACCACTGTGGTTGGCGTTCTTATAGAAGTCCCTGTAATGCTTATGCTTGTATCAATATGCAAAAGGACTTGTCATCTTTTCAAAGAATGTCACTTGGATTACCCCCAGTGTAAATCGATAACATCTAATGGGGGCTATAATTGATTAGATCCGGCCAATTTTATCTTTTTGGGTTGATTATTATAATAGGATATATTATGTGGGGCTTGTACGAAAAAGCTGTTGATATCTCGATTGAGAAATAATTCTTACCCAGACCAATAATTGGCGCAGAAAAACCAATAAGGTTTTTTGCGTTGTTTCCAGATATTCACCTAGAAAAATATATCGGGAATACCAACCTATAAGTTTGTATTATTAAGAATATGATTATAGTTTTTAGATATTAGATTCTACAAATAAAACCGAGAACCGAGGATTACAAAATGAGTAAAGAAAAAATGAAAGTTGGCGAAATATCCAAACCGCGTTTCGAATTTCGAACCTTTGGTCAGGATTTTACCAATCAAGCAAAACGAATGGCGAGATTGTCCGTTCCAATCCCAGAAAAACTATGGGTACGCCACTCGCCAGAAACCTATATTATGTCCCGAACAAATAATATTAATAATACCAAGATTCGTGATGGAAAAATGGATATTAAAACTTATGTCCAAACTGTAGACGGTTTAGAACAATGGAATCCATTGACCAAAACAGAATTTCCCGTTTCTGTTAATTTTTTGAAAAGTGATATTTTCCCAGCATTCCAAGTTGAAATTCCAAACTTTGAAAAGGAAGAGTACACTCACGATGCGTTTTTAGAAATGGTAAAAATCCATCCCGACCTACAGGCCGTTAGTGTTATAAAAGAACGCTATGGATATATGGTAAATGATACCATTTGTGAAGTTGGGTATGTTCTGGTTAATGGTGCCAAAATTATGTCTATCAATTCTGAATCAACTGAATTGGATGATATTAAAAAAACTATGTCAGACGTTGGACTCGATGGAGTTGAAAATATTAATTATCTCCAGGCGATAAAACGTGTTATCGGATGGATTGATAAAACACTGGCGAATTAACACGAAGGATCTATTATGGCAAACGAAATTGAGAGAAAGTTTTTGATCAATGCATTACCCGAAGGTATGAGTGGCACTACGATGCGACAGGGTTATCTTCAGCCCGAAAAAGAAAGGGCTGTCAGGGTTCGAACGGTTGAAAAAGACGGATTAAAAAAGGGCGTTCTTACTATTAAAGGAATGGGTAGTGCCAGCGGTATGAGTCGCTATGAGTTCGAAACGGAAATTCCCGTGTCGGACGCTGACCATCTTCTATCCCTTTGCGACCAACCACTTATTGAAAAAACCCGATATAAATATGATCACGGCGGATTGGTGTGGGAAGTGGATGAATTCCATGGTGTAAATGATGGATTGGTTGTGGCAGAAGTAGAATTAGAAAGTGAAGAACAAACTTTCGACAAACCGGACTTTATTGGTGAAGAAGTCACGGGTCAAACGAAGTATTACAATATGATGCTTCTTAAAAATCCCTATACTACTTGGTAATCTAAACTTTGCGAAAATTTAGAACTTTCGCAAAGTTCTTTTTATCAACACCCACACTATCATGAAAAAAACATTATCGAAACTATTCGTTTTTACTCTTCTCCTCTTCAGCATTGTGTCTGCGGAGTTTCCCGACAAACCTATCAAAATTATTGTCTATACAGGTCCAGGCGGATTAATCGACATAACAGCTCGCAAATTTTCAAGTGTAGCGAATAAATACGTAGATGCGACATTTGTCGTTGAAAATAAACCCGGTGCCGGTGGAATTGTTGCATTGAAAAAGGTACTACAAGCTCCTGAAGACGGATATAATCTTTATGCTTGTACAAAATCAAATATTGCCAAATTCATTCAAGTCGGTGGTCGCGATTATGTAGATGCACTGCATTGGACGGCAATGTTAATGGCTGATCCCGAATGCGTTTTGACAAATGTAGGAAATGATATTTTTGAATGGGATGATCTTGTCAATGATGCATTACAAAATCCCGGAGAACAGAATTGGGTTGGACCAGCAGCTGGTGGATTAGATCATGTAACCGCTATGAAAATATGGGATGAATATGGTATGTCTGCCAAATGGATTCCATACAAAAGTGGTGGAAAAGCAATTGCTGCTTTACTTGGTGAACAGGGAGTTGCTTATGTTGGTAATCCACGCGATGCTCTTGGTAACCCTAATTTGTACATTGCTGCAGTTTCAAGTGATGAGAGGTTGGAAGCCTTCCCTAATGCACCAACTTTTGCTGAACTTGGTGCGACTACACTAAGCAATGAATATATGTGGCGTGGGTTTGCCCTAAAAGCAGGAACACCACCTGATGTTATTGAATGGTATACTAACCTATTCCAACAAGTTACAGCAGATCCAGATTGGAAAGAATTTTGGGAAAAGGGTGGTATTGATGTTGAATTCATTGGTGGGGATGATTTTACTGATATCGTTAAGCAGGACGTTGAAACATTCGAATATTATCTAACGAAGTCGGAGATTATTTCTACTTCTAGTAATAATGGGTTAAGTAAATATGGAAAGGGTATACCTTTATTAATTTTTACCATAGGTTTGATTGCTATCATTGCTTTAGCAGGGTACTTGATATATAAATCGTCGTTCTCAAATACTTTTGGCCGGATAATGGTAATTGCCTTTTTCCTATTAATTTCAATAGTATTTTATCTACAATCTTTCATTTTTCCGGTGAGTCATGAAGTTGGACCAGCTGCTATTCCTCGTTTATGGATATTCACCTTAGTTCCACTTTCTCTTTTACTATTAGTAAAAACGTTAAGGAATAAAGATAGTATAGAGCAAGAAGGACCGCGAGTTGATATTGTTCTAACATTTATTGGTTTCCTTGTAGTTTATTTATTAGTAATGAATTATATCGGGTATTTTCTAAGCACTTTTATTTTTATGATTACCGGAATGATTTATTTAGAATATAAGAATATAAAAGTAATGCTCATTACATCTGCAACATGGATTGTGTTTTCATATATCATTTTCTATAAGATATTATTTGTACCGCTTCCGCTTGGTAAGTGGTTTGAGGGATTATTCTAATGGAATTACTTTCAAATTTAGGTGATGGACTTTCATACGTAATTGGAGTCGTACCTATCCTTACAATTATTTTGGGTGTTACGGTGGGTATTATTGCAGGAGCAACACCGGGGCTTTCTCCTTCGATGGGAGTGGCATTACTAGTCCCCTTTACATATGCAATGTCTCCAACTTTAGCACTAATATTACTTGTCGCAATTTATATTGCTGCAAACTATGGTGGTTCAATTACAGCTGTAACAATCAATGCGCCTGGCACTCCATCATCTGTAGTTACATCATTTGACGGATACCCATTAACTAAAAAAGGTAAACCGGGTATGGCGCTTGGAGTGTCTCTAGTCGCGTCGACAATTGGAGGTATTGTAGGTACTCTAATATTAATATTTTTCTCAGGTCCGCTTGCAAAAGTCGCTTTGAAATTTCATCCGGCTGAGTATTTTGCCTTAGCGATATTCGGGCTCACTACAGTTGCATCGCTTGGTGGAAAAAATTGGATCAAAGCATTTATTGCAGCAATGTTTGGACTACTGATTAATACTATAGGTATAGATCCAATTTCAGGAGTAAGCCGATTTACATTTGGGCTATCTTTCTTATATGATGGATTCGCTTTGATACCTGCGCTGATTGGTTTATTTGCATTAAGCGAAATATTTAAACAATTGGAAACCGGAAAATTTGAAAGCAAAGCTGCTGATTCGGGGAAACAAGAATGGCCAACTTTCTTAGAATATTGGAAGCTAAAATTAACTATTTTGCGCTCTTCTGTTATAGGTACAATAATCGGGATATTCCCAGGAGCAGGGGCAACAATAGCTGCATTTATATCCTATGATTTGACTCAAAAACTGAGCAAAACACCTGAGGAGTTTGGAAAAGGCAGTCTGGAAGGAGTAGCAGCTGCAGAAGGAGCAAACAGTAGTTCCGTTGGCGGTGCATTAATTCCATTATTGACATTAGGAATACCGGGCAGTGCCTCCACTGCCGTACTGATCGGAGCGTTAATGATTCACGATCTTACTCCCGGGCCGCAACTATTTATTTCTAGTCCTGACATTATTTATGCTTTACTTTCAAGCTTATTGTTAGCAAATGTTGTTTTATTAGCGCTTGGATTCTTTGGCAGTCGATTATGGATTAAAGTAACTATAATTCCAAAACGTATATTATTCCCAATAATATTTGCTGTATCAATCATCGGAAGTTTTGCCGTTCGTAATTCATTCTTTGATGTAATAGCTTGTTTAGGATTTGGTGTTTTCGGTTGGATTCTAAAACGCTATAATTATCCGGTTGCTCCTATAGTCCTCGGTATGGTGCTGGGAAATATTGCAGAGACTAATTTTATACGTGCCGTCATGATGGATGGATGGACAGTATTCTTTACGAGACCTGCAAGCTTAATTATGTTGTTAGTGGCACTTGCTAGTTTTGCGGTTCCTTTAATACAATCAAGGAAAGAAAAAAAATATGCTAATAGGTAAAGAGAAAATCAAAAATATTAACACCCTAAAAAGAAAATGGTCAATGCTGATTGTAGTATTATTAAGTGTGTTAAATCCCATTTTTGCAGGATCATCGGATTCTTCTAATGCGATTTCTTGGGCTACTTTGGTTATGACGCTGGTAGGCGGACTGGCATTATTCCTTTACGGTATGGAAAAGATGAGCGAAGGTTTGAAGAAATCTGCCGGTGACCAAATGCGGAATATTCTTTCTGCCCTTACAAACAATCGACTCGTTGCCATGTCAGTAGGAGCTTTTGTCACTATGGTTATTCAAAGTTCCAGCGCTACAACAGTCATGCTGGTCAGCTTTGTTCAAGCCCAACTCATGACTTTTGTTCAATCTCTTGGTGTCATTCTTGGAGCAGATATTGGAACAACCATCACAGCACAGCTTATAGCGTTTAAACTTACAGATTATGCCTTGGTTATGATTGCCGTTGGGTTTGCCTTAACCATGTTTTCCAAAAAAGAGTCAACAAAATATGTGGGGGAAGCCATTCTCGGATTCGGCATTCTATTTTTTGGCATGAAACTCATGTCCGATGCAATGAACCCATTGCGTACTTATTTACCATTTATTGATTTATTAAAAGGGTTGGAAAATCCACTTTTGGGACTTTTAGTCGGAACCCTTTTTACAGCCTTGATTCAAAGCAGCAGCGCCTTTACGGGAATTGTCATCGTCTTGGCACAGCAGGGATTACTCACCTTGGAGGCGGGTATTCCTCTCGTAATGGGGGCCAATATTGGAACATGTATTACTGCGGGACTTGCCAGCATTGGAATGTCAAGAGAGGCTAAGCGGGTGGCCATTGCTCACGTGATCTTTAAGGTAGGTGGCGTGATTTTATTTATCTTTTGGATTCCCGCTTTTGCAGAAATAATCCGAAATATTTCTCCAGTCGATGGTGGTTCTGGAATAGATAAGCTTGCGGCAGAAACGCCAAGACAAATCGCCAATGCGCACACTATCTTTAATGTAAGCCTTGCTTTGTTTTTTCTACCCTTTACATCCATGTTTGCTAATATGATTATGAAAATTTATCCAGAAAAAGAACAGGAAAAAGGAATACATCCCGCTACATGGCATTTAGATGACAAGGCAATATCAACGCCTGCCCTTGCTCTTGATTTGGCCCGAAATGAAATTTCCAGAATGTCAAATATTTTTGGTCGAATGTTGGGTGCTATTATAGAGCCTTTTAAATTTAATGAAACACAACAAGATCATAAATATGCGCATCTCTCTCTCATTGAAGGCATTGAGATGCGAGAAGAAAAATTAGATTTTCTTGAAGAGAATGTCGTTTCATATTTACAAAAAATTGGTCGACAAGAGCTTTCTGATAAACAAATTCAGGAGGTATATTGCATGATGTCTATCGCGAATGATATTGAGAGCGTTGGAGATGTTATTCAGAAAAATATGATTCCGCTTATTGCCAAAAAGTCCGCATTAAATACTGATTTTTCAAAAGAAGGAAAAGAAGAGCTTGACCTTTTTCATACAAAAATGTGCAAACAAGTAAGCCGGTTAAACGATGCTTTTTCTGAGTTAAACCCTGAAATCGCACGTCGGATTATGTCAAAAGAGGAAAAATATTCTGATTTAGAAACTGAGTATCGCACAAGGCATTTGGAGCGAATTCACGAAGAAAGAGAAGAGTCGATTGAAACGCATGAAATCCATATGGAACTCATGGACATGTTGAAACAAATCAATGTGTATATCGGAAATATTGCAAAAACGATTACCGATTTAAAGGTTCAAGAATAAAGCTGTAAGGAGAATAGTAGAAAATGAAACGAATGAAAAAATGGTCAATCTTACTTATTTTGTTGGGTGTTTTTTTTAGCGGGTGTTCGTCAAAAAGAATCAACAAACTTAACTCCAGTGAATACAAGCTATTGTTAAATAGCGAAAAGTTTGATGATTATGAGGCTAGTTTTAAAAATTATTGGTCTATCGTTAAAACGGTTGCAAATAATAATAATGTCCCGGTTCTTGAAAATGAGAATCCTTATGAGCTAAAACATAAAGAGGTTAGCTTTTTTGATACAAAAAATTTGGATTTGCGGAAATCCGGATTTTTAATTAGGCAAAAGGTGGGCTATAAAGACGACCATAAAAAACCTGGATTTGAGTTTGGTGTAAAATACCGAGGATCAAACCCAAAAGATGCTTTGTCTGTCGACTTAACTCTTGCGGAGGGGTATACGCCAAAATATGATAAAATTGAATTAGAATCCGATGTGGTCTATAATGCCATATCCAATGGTGGGCGTGATATAAAGTATTCAGTTTCAAATTCAATTAAATTAGAAAAGTCACCAGAAATGACGCTGGGCGCTTTTGTTGAAATTTATCCTGCCCTTGGTGCTATCGATGTCTCCCCTTCTACATCTCTCCACCTTGTCGCTGGTGTTTCTGCTGATGAATGGATGGTAATTCCAGGTAGGTTAGATTTTGGCGATGGTTTATTTGGTCGTGTGGATATGACAATTTGGATAGTTCAAACGGAAAACGGTGAATTGCGAATTCCGGAGTTTTCCTTCGACCACCCTTTTTTAGAAGACCGAGAGTATAACAAAGAGGCCATGATGCGCTGTACCAATTTTATTGATGAATTGCAAAAATTTCAACCCGATTGGGTTGCGCCCGGAGCGTTAAAAGCGGCCTTTTTATTTGGAGATGCACGGTAAGGGTAAAATGAAAAATCTATTTACATGGTGGAAAACAGGAGAAGACAAACCCCTTCTTGCGGATGGGTCTCGAATAAAGAAACTCTTTAACTATAAACGAAACAGTGTTTTGTGGTCCGTCGTTTTTGGGTATGGAATCTTCTATATTGGAAGGCTTACAATTTCCGTGGCGAAGAAACCCATGATGGATGCAGGCATTTTGGATGCAACTGAATTGGGGATTATCGGCGCACTTTTATTTTATACCTATGCTTTTGGTAAGCTAACAAATGGTTTTCTCGCCGACCGGGCAAATATTGCCAAATTTATGTCAACGGGATTGGGTGTTTCAGCTGTTGTAAATCTCATCTTCGGCTTCACGACCACCTTTTGGGGTTTTGCTATTCTGTGGGCAATCAATGGCTGGTTCCAATCCATGGGCTCAGCTCCGGCTGTGGTGAGCGTGACACAATGGTTTAGTGCCAAAGAGCGGGGAACATACTATGGCATTTGGGCTGCATCCCACAATATCGGGGAAGGACTAACCTTTATCGGAACAGCTACGGTCGTTTCTATTTGGGGTTGGCAGGCCGGGTTTATTGTTCCTGGAGCTATTTGTCTTATTGTTGCAATTATTCTTTCCAAGACGCTTCAAGACCGTCCGGAAACTTATGGTTTACCCAGTGTTGCAGAGTTCAAGGGGTTGAAATCAAATAAGCCAAAAGCAAGTAAATCCATCAAAGATTTTCAGTTAGATGTATTAAAGAGTCCGGTTGTAATCAAGATTGGTCTTTCAGCAACCTTTCTGTATACCGTCCGCTATGCAATACATAGCTGGGGGCCCTTTTATTTACAGGAAGCCAAAAACCTCAGTATGATTGAAGCTGGTACCGTTATGGGTGTGGCCACTATGTTTGGTTTGGGGGGCGCCATATTTTCAGGCTGGTTTTCCGATCGTTTTTTTAATGCGAAACGAAGTCATCCTGCTTTGATTATGTCGCTGATTCAAGTCACAAGTTTGGTTCTGATATTTAGTCTTCCTTCCAACAGTCAATGGATAAGTATTTTGGCCTTCGGCCTTTTTGAATTTACGCTGGGTACCCTGGTCGTATATATCGGCGGCCTTTGGGCGGTGGATCTGCTGCCCATAAAAGCTGCAGGATCTGTAAAGGGTATCATTGGCATTTTCAGCTATATTGGCGCCGCAACTCAGGATTGGATTAGCGGGCTGTTAATCGATGGCGGTAAAACAATAACTGATGGTGTGGCCACTTATAATTTTGATGCTGCATTTACGTTTTGGATTGGAGCCGCAATTGTTGCTACTTTAGTACCGTTAACCCTTTGGAAAGAAAAAGCACAGGAACAGGAATAGTATAATGAAACAGGAAAACAAATGAAGCTTTTAGCAAATAATCTTCAACGCATCTTGGGAATTGTTTTTCTCACTGTCGGCATCCCAGCCCAAACGGTTACGGTTCAAACCGAAAGCGGATTGAACGTAACGTTGGGGGGAGAGGTCGAAATGGAGTTTATAGACGTCGAAGGCCCCGGAGGATTTTCAAATCAAGATTTAACGGTAAAAAAGGTAAAAAACCGCAGTCCTCACATGAGAATTGACAAAGCAATTCTATCAGCCAAGGTTGATTACAGCGAAAATCTTTATTATAGCTTTGAGTTCCGGTTTGGGGATCAAAAAGCCTACATCGACAAACATTATGCCCGGTTAAATGTCCCATCTTTAAATACACAGTTTGAGATTGGAAAAAACAAACCCATGATTGCAATCAAAAGGAAAACGGAGGGCTACCCCCTTATTGGAACCGCTTTTTGGAAGGGAAGAGAATATCACATTACTTCCGAAACAAAAACAAATATAGGTCCGCTTAAATTAACCGGAGGCCTTTCTTTCTCCATGAAAAGACCCCTCGGCACGGACGATGCTGCTGAAGATAAATCATTTAAAATGCTGGTTTATGACAATTATAATAGCAAAGATGGGCAGACTTTTGAATATGGGGCGGCCCTTGCCTTAGAAGCCTTTGGTCTTTCTACCCAAGGCTGGTACTATACCGGAAAACTTATTGATGATTTTGATTGGAAAACATCTCTCGGCTTTTTGTCTGGGTATAATGATTTCGCAAAAGTGACCCCGGGTGTAGAAAAAGATGATATGACCCACTATTGGTATGGAGGCCGGGTCAGTTTTGATCGGGGAAACATCCACGCCCGGGCCGAATATATCAAAGCCATGGATGGATATCTTCCTCGAAGCGGCTATTATGTGGAGGCGTCCTACCAAATCAAATTAAAGCAGGAAGCAAGTATTAAACCCATTGTACGGGTGGGTGAATTAAATCTTGATTTACTTTCTCCCTCCCTAGGCGATCCGGCTACGTGGGGTCGAAGTATGACAACGGTGGGTTTATTAACACAATTAAATGATTTCTTAAGCATGAAGATTGAATACTATCTGTTGGGAGAAACAACCGGTGGGGAGAAAACAACTAATTCCGAGGGAAAGGTTATTGATAATGGGTTTGTGAAAGACAACCAGCTATTATTACAGATAAAATACGAATTTTAAACAAAATTGGTTCAGAAAAACTGGCATTTTTAAATTGGCTTTAATGCTTTGTTTGAACCATTAAGTAAATAAAAAGTCAATAAAAAGGAGAATGGTTATGAAAAAACTATTGATTAGCCTGTTTGTTCTTTCCGCTGCGTTATTATACGTATCCTGTGAAGACGATTCGGGCCCAGATACGTCGCTAAGCACACCTTCTGGGTTGGCGGTGGCTTCAAATACAGATTCCACAGTTGTTCTTTCCTGGGTTGATAACTCTTCTGCCGAAGCCGGTTTCAAAATAGATCGCAGCGTAGAAGAAACTACCGGGTTTGCAAATGTTGGATCTGTAGGTCCGGACATTACAACCTATACGGATAGGAGTGTTAAACAAACAACGACATACTATTATCGCGTGTATGGTTATGATGGTTCGGATCAATCGGAGTTTTCCGCTACGGTTACGGTTAAAACAGGTGAAACATACTACGGTAGTTTCAGTATCCAAACGACCATGACATTGGATGCTGGCGCTGATGCAAACGCTGAAATTATTCGCATGATTCCCGGTAGCGAAACGCAGGCTGTTTTTGTGTCATCTGCAATAAACAGACTAACAATTATAGACTACACAGAAACATCTTTTTCTTTTGGCGCAACCTACGATCTGGACCCTGGTTCTGCCACAGCAGAGATGACCTCCATAGATGTGTCTCCTGTAATCGGTGGTGAAAGTTATGCTGCTGTTTGTGTTGCAGAGGCCGACTGCGGAAAAGGGAAGATTTTGTTTGTTAAGCTTTCAGATGGAACTATTGTAAAAGAAGTGGAAGTTGGATATAATCCCGATGGAGCGTCTTTTACTAAAAATGGATCCCATTTGATTGTTGCCTGTGAAGATGACCGCGAAGACCGACCTTGTAAACCAGAAGATCGTTTAGGTGGCAGTGTGTCTATTATTGATCTGACCGGCGGTATTGCAAACGCAACATTAGCTCAGGACTATCTGGTTGATTGGGATGATGAATCTGAGCCTGAGCATGCTGAAACATCTGCAGATGGTACGGTTATTGTCTCCGTTCAGGAAACAAGCCAAATCATGATTTTTAATGTTGCTGATGTTCCCCTGGATGCAAGCGAGATTACAGTCGTTGATTTACCGGAGTCTAGTGCTGGTGAAAAAGCTGAGCCAGACGGTTTGTATATTTCTCCCGATGGAAAATATGCTCTAATTTCTAGCGAACGCAATGGTACTCTCCAAATGATGAGCCTCCCTGATGGTACCTTATTAGGTGAACCATACATCGTCGAAGCTGATATTCCTGCACCTCCGTATAATATTGATGATAGAAAATCAAAAAAACGGACAGAGCCGGAAGAGTGTACTTTGGTCGTAAAATCCGATAAAATGTATGCTGTTTTGGCGCTTCAGGAGTCACACGGCGTTATCGTTTACGATGTAACGGATCCTGCAAATCCAGTATTCGATTCTATCGCCCCCGCAGGTGACCTCGACGCCGTGGATGGTGATGTTGGGATGGAGAAAAGCAAGATTGGTTCAGAAGGATTGGGAATGCATCAAACCAATGGTGTTGCCTTTTCGGCCAATGAACGACAGGGAAGCATTACGATGTTTACTTCGCTTTGGGCAAGAGATAAGTAACAATATTCCTTAATAAATAATTCAGGGCTGGTGTTACACTAGCCCTGAATTATATTAATATTTAACAACAGTGGATTTTAAACTTCTTTCTATTGCTTCTTTTTTCTTCGTGACCATTTCCTGTTCTGAAAACCAAACGCCAACTGATCTGACAACCTTGGTTCAACCTTTTGGTATTATCCCCAGCTCACAGAATGGGTATGGCGGTGGTATGGACCAACTGGCCCAACCTGACGATGTAGAAATTCTATCAAACGGATCTTTTGTGGTTACAGATGTAGACAACAATCGGATACAGTTTTTTTCTTCTGATGGTTCTTTGTTAAAAAGCGTTTCCGCAAAACACCTTCGGTTGCCAAATCACAACATTGTCCCAACGGGCGTTGCAACAGATGGCGATGGGTTTATTTATGTTTCCCTTGAAGGGGTCGGGCGCATTGCGCGTTTTACACCAGAATTAATATTTGATCAATTTATCGGTCACCCTTGTAGCGTATCTGCAGAAAATTATTATCAAACTGAACATGATGGCTGTCTCATAAGCCCCCAAGGGCTGGTTGTGGCTAAAAATGGTGATGTTTACGTCATAGATATGGCAAAAAATATTTTTAAGAAAAATGAGGTGAGAAATTTTGGTTTCAGAAAATTTTATCAATCAACAAAAAGTGACAAAACTGTCTACCTATATGATCGGGGTTTTGCCCAGTCCCAAGAAATCACCGCTATTATGAGAAAAAGCGAAGGGATGGCAATCGACCCTGATCAAAAAACGCTTTATGTAGCAGAAGAAAAACCACAAAAAAGTCAATTTGGAAATTTAGAGAAAATGCGATATATCGCTGCTTTTGATTTAGAAACGGGCCGTTTTCTCAATCGGTTGTTTGGTGTATCCGTAAAAAACGATTCTATTGTGGGGGGGGTTTTTAAAAATTCTGTTGAGGGAATTTCTGTTTTTGAAAAATATCTATTTGCCGTAGACGAAAAAGGTGGCAAGATTGTCGTTTTTGATCTTCGCTCTGGTTCCCACTTGGGTTTCATCGGTCGACGAGC
>Ga0257107_1000578_pt1 | contig 13908 bp, 18 predicted proteins | sample LP_taG_2_FD_190178 | JGI IMG/M metagenome (GOLD analysis project Ga0257107, IMG submission 190178) | Marine microbial communities from Northeast Subartic Pacific Ocean, Canada - LP_J_2011_P26_500m | ecosystem: Environmental > Aquatic > Marine > Oceanic | place: Canada: Northeast Subartic Pacific...
GAATTAAATAAAAAAATAAAATAATATTTTTACTTAATTTTTTATTTTAAAATTATTTTTCTTTATTCTGAAAATTCAATTACTGCATCAATTTCAGTCATTGAATTCAAAGGTAAACATGCAACCCCTACTGCAATTCTTGAGTGTTTTCCTTTATCTCCAAATATTTCAAAGAATAAATCTGATGCTGCATTAATTACTTTAGGGTGTTGGTAAAATTCAGCATCTGAATTTACGAATCCTGACAATCTGACAATTTTTGTAACTTTATCCAAACTACCTAGTTCTCTTTTTATTTGAGATAAAAGATTGATTGCACACATTCTTGCTGATTTTTGAGCTGTTTTTAAATTCTCATCAGTTACTTTTCCTGTGAATAGTACTTTTCCATCCTCCATTGGAATTTGACCTGAAATGAATAGTAAATTTCCTGTTTTTATTGCTGGAATGTATGATCCTGCTGGTGTAGGTGGAGTTGGTAATGTTATTCCTAACGATTTTATTTTTTCTTCAATCAATACATTGATCTTTTTTGAGTCTGATTTTAATTTTTACTAATTTTGATGTGTGTTTTTTCTCCTTTATTGGAGTTATTTTGATACACTACTCTTGTCTTGTAACCTTGTTTTTGTAAATATCCGTCTAAAATTGAAACCCATGGTAATGAATGACCGCTATTTAGTTTTGATTCTATTGTAATATTTTTTGTATTAGCTTCAAAATTAACGTGTCCTGAACATGTAATTTGTATAATTGCATCAATTATTTCAATAACATCATCTAATGCTTTTAATTTTAAATTTATTCCATTTTTTTCTAATAACTTTATCATATCTAATTCTGGTTTTTTTGATATCATTGTAGAATTTAGAATATGTATCAATCCTACTTCATTAATAATTTTAATAATTTTATAAATTTCATGTGCTTCTGATTTTGTCATATCTGCAACAACCTTTGTTTTGATTGAGTTTTTCCAAATATTTGAAAATACTTTTTCTTGATTAATTCCTAAGATATCCGTTGATGAAAAAATTGCACCTTTACCATTATCATTATTTATCATCAGTAATTCTGTTTCATCAAAAATAAAACAATTCTGTGTGACATCTGATGTTTTAATTTCTACTCCGTCTGGAATTACTCTGTATGACTCTGAACAAATTTGTGATGCTGGGATAATTACTTTAACATCTAAATTCCTACGAATTACTCCTCCTAGTTGTTCTTTACATTCAGCTAATAATCCAAAACCTCCTTGGTCTGTTATTATTTTAATTGATGATTTTGAACCTTCGATCATTGTTTGAAGTTGACTTAAAACTTTGTTTGCACTAATGTGAAAATACCTTTTTTCTTCTGATCCCCTTGATTTTCTACTTTCCTCACTTGCTTTTTTTAAGTTTGAAACTAATGTGTTCATTGCATTAACTTTGTTAATTTGTTCATGAATTACTCCATCAAATGCATCTTCTGGTGAAATTGCAGTGCACATTATTGGCTTACTTTTTGATATGATGACCAATTTTTTATTTTCCAATTTTAATAACGTTGGATAAATTTTTGTCCTTGGAATTTCTGAATAATAAGCTAATTCACTTGCTGATATGGTCCCTTTGGAAATTAATGCTACATATGCTTGAGCTTCGTATTTACTGAGTCCAAATTCTTCTAAACTTACTGTTAATACCTGATCATTTCCCATGTTTTTACTATATTTGTTATTAGGTAAAATTGAGAGCTAAATTCCTTTACACAAATGCTCAAAAAAAATCAAAATTGTATCTCTTGATGGGTGTCACTGTGGTTACTAAAATAATTGTTACACTGCCCTCAAATACAAAATATCCCTTAACAGTATAGTATGTTAGTAAAATGTAGTATTGATACACTCGAATCTGAAAATACTTTTCATTCTGTTACTCTTGTACCTCGATTAGATTATTCTGTTAAATTACTTACTGATATTATTGATATTCTTCAAAAACAAAGAGCTGATTTAAAATTTTTAAATAAACACCTTGTTACTAATTTCGATGAAATGGATGATTCTCATCTTAAGAGTATTAAATTAGAACATTTGATGGTTTTTTCTTTGGAAGTATTATTTCAAATTCAAAATCAAATTGGTTCTATCTCTGGAATACAAAGTATTCCTAAAATTTTACCTTCATCTATTCCTATGATTAGGAATGTTAGTGCTCAATTATTTATTATTTCATCTATTTCCAGTCAAAAATTATCTGAATTATCTGTACATCTTGGTAGTATAGTGTTGGATTCTGCTGTTCTCACTAAGGCACGTTTTGATTTTACTAAATCTAATGATGAATCCACTATGTTACTTGATGAAGTAAAATTGATGGCAGACTCTAAATTAAATAAGCAATACCCTCTTGTTGATTTTTTTAAATTATCCAATGTTTGATAATGCTAAATTCTAAACGTAATTTTTTAAAGGATATTGACCGTATTCGTTCTTTATCCTCCATAATTGACAAGAAATTATCTGAAGTAAAATCTTCAGATGATGATAAAATTGATAATCTCACTTTAGATGAATTACAGGATTTAAATAAAATTGCTGGAATTGCTGATTTTATGATGTGTAAATATGCTGATAAAAAGGAAATGCGTTCAATTTTGCAGTATTTTACATCTATTATTACTGAAACTACTAATTCTATGGATAATTTGGATGATGAAATTTCTGAATTGATACTTTCAGCTGAAGATTCCATTAACAAAGTCAAGGATTTACATACTCGTATTGATACGAAATCTGATTTTAAAAATAATTTCTCCAATGGTCCTGACTATGATCATGGGGAAACAAGTGGAATTAATTTAACCAATTTTGTGACAGACATTAACACTATAGAATACCAACAAAATTCTTCAGGACATACTACAAGGTAATTGATATGAGTTTAGCACCACAAGAATTAGAAAATACTGCCAGCAAATATGCTTCTGAAGCAATAAAATTTGATTCTCAAGGTGCACGTGGAATGGCTATCACTCATTATCAACGTGCAATTGATGCTCTTGTTAAATTATTACAATTATACCCAAATAGTAAATTAAATACCATTTACAAAGAAAGATGTAATTCATATCATAATAGAATTAATGCATTACAACAAACACATGGTGTAGAGCCTGCAGTAGATCCTAAAGCTTCTGAAACTGAACAAAAAGCATCTGTAAAGAGACAAGAAAATGAAAATGATTTTGAAGATCTTGTTATGAAAGAAAAACCTGATGTAACTTGGGATCAAGTTATTGGATTAGATGACGCTAAAAGTGCATTACGTGAATCTATTATTTATCCTACCAAAAGACCTGATCTATTTCCTCTTGGTTGGCCAAAGGGAATGCTACTCTATGGACCACCTGGTACTGGAAAAACTATGCTAGCAGCTGCAACTGCAAATGAAATGGATGGTTATTTCATTAATGTTGATGCGTCTTCATTAATGAGTAAATGGTTAGGGGAAGCTGAAAAAAATGTTTCAAAATTATTTGCTATGGCAAGACAATATGCTGAGAAAGAAAGTAAACCTGTAATTTTATTTATCGATGAAGTTGATTCACTACTTGGTGCTAGAAATAGTGAGGTTGGTGGTGAAGTCAGATCTAGAAATCAATTTCTTACTGAAATGGATGGTGTGAATGGCAAAGGAAAACAATTGATGCTTTATGTTATTGGTGCTACCAACAAACCCTGGAGTCTTGATACTCCTTTCCTTAGAAGATTCCAGAAGAGAATTTATGTTTCATTACCTACACTGGCAGCTAGAGAACATCTTTTTGAACAATATACTGCTCCTCTAAGTAAAAATTACAATGTCAATAATACTGAACTTGCAAAATTATTTGATGGATACAGTGCAAGTGACATCAAGGATGTATGTCAAGCCGCACAAATTAAAACTGTTCATGAAATTTTCAATTCTCCTGATTATCATGAACCTATTGAAGGTGAGGAACCAATACAGCCAAGAGAACTAACTACTACTGATTTTAAGGATATTATGACTAGAAGAAAACCAAGTGTTTCTACTGAGATGATTCGTGCTTATCATAAATGGAATGACGAATTCCAAGCACTTTGATTGCTCAAAACTTTAGAGTGGCTTAAACATAATAAAACTACTATAGAACCAATTGAACCCTATGACAAATTTGAATGATTATTTTTTATTATTTTGAATTTATCATTTTAAAAAATTATTATTTTTAAACATCAAGGTTATACCTGTGTTGTATAATTAATCAATATGAAAAAGGATCCTGATAGAATTGAATTGTTAGTTTCTGAAAGACGTGTAAAATTGCATCTTTTTGAGCCTAGTCAAAGAAAAATTTGGACTGTAGTAGGAAAGGGTGAAGAACACTGGGTTGATCCTGAAGGTTGTTTTTGTTCTTGTCCTGGGTTTTATTTTGGTTCCATAAATGGAAAAACTTCTTGCTATCATTTAGATTCTATTCAATTTGCTAAAAATGAAAATAAAGTTGAACAAATCATTTTTTCTGATGATGAGTTTTCTAATTTTTTATCTGGTTTAATTTCTGATTTATAATTATTTATTGTTAGAAAATTGATAAAAATTAATAATATTCAAAATTATTTTGTCTTATTTATGGATAAATTTATAAAAATATTTTAATTCTAGTATTTTTTTGGTTTTTTACCTTTTTTCTTAACTTGTTGGTTCTTTTTATATTTATTAATTCGTTGTTTTTGTTCTGCCTCCTTCTGTCCTTTTTGCCTTCTTCCATCTTTCTTCCCTTCTTTTTTCTCTCTAAAACCCATACTACAAATTTGTTTTCTAAAATTATTAAGTTTTTGATTTCCCTTTATTCGAATGTATTAATAAGTCGAAATTATAATGAATATTATGAATGAAGAGAAACAAAATTTAGAAATTGAAAAAATTGCAAATCTTATGGTTCATGATGATATTTCTTCTGATGAACAAGATCCTGTAAAATTAGAAAAATACAAAAATCAAATTAAATCTGATTGCGATGTTAACGATGAGGAAGCAATGAAAATTGTTTATGAAACATTACTTTATAGAAAATTAAAAAGTTCAGATTCTAGTGATATGTTAGAAAAAGGCACTGATTTTGGTGCTGGATTTAGTTGATCTTATTCCAATGGAATAGACTCAACATCTTCTTTTGAAACACCTTTCCACAATCCAACCATACCTTCAGGTTCTACCTCTTCAACTTTAGTTATTTGTTGAATCTTGATTTGATTTGGTGTTGGTCCTGGTGGCCATAATTGAACCATGTAATCTCCTACATTGCCAACTTTTGTTCCCACTCCCATGGTGATCTTTGCTTCAGAACATCCTTTTGCAATCAAAACATCCGTTACCTTTTGTTTGAGATTCATATTTCCATGCGGAAAAAGAAAAAAATCCTTCTGTGTATCGATTTCTGTCATGAAATTACTAAATTTTTAAACTAAATCAACCTTTCCTGATCTATTGTGCTCCAAAAAGGGTTAAATTAGAATAAAGAAAATTTTAACTATGAAAATATTTACCGTTGGCAGTAAATCCTTTGTAACTAGTTTCCAATTAGCCGGAATTCCTGGTATAATCTCTGAAACTTCTGATAATGCTTTGGCAGAAATTACAAAATTAACTGATGATTCTGATGTTGGGTTGGTCTTAGTTAGTGATGATATTGCATCACCAATTAATGATGAATTAACTACACTTAGAGCACAAAAATCTGCTCTTGTTTTTGCATTGCCTGCTGCAGGAAGTGAAAAAACTGAAGTCAATTATCGAGTAATGTTGAAAAAGATTCTCGGCGTCTGATTTAATCTACTTATACCCAATTTTTTAACATCTTACCATGAAAACTGCTTTAGTTAAAGGACCTTCAATTATTTCTGTTGAGGAAATTCAAAAACCAGTTTTGAATTCTGGTGATATTCTGGTTCAGATGCATGCATGTGGTATTTGTGGTTCTGATTTAGAAAAAGTATTTGGTCAATACGGTCAACCTTCTATGCGTCTTGGTCATGAACCTGCAGGAATAATTTTAGATGTTGCTTTTGATGTAGTTAATTTCAAAAAAGGAGACAGAGTATTTACTCATCATCATGTTTCTTGTTATGATTGTCATTTTTGTAATCATGGTAATGAAACAATGTGTAAAAAATATTCTGAAACTAATTTGTTACCTTGTGGTTTATCTGAAGAATATGTTGTTCCTGCATGGAATGTTTCTCATGGTGGAGTTTTAAAAATTTCTGATTCATTAAGTTTTGAAGAAGCTGCAATGATTGAACCTTTGGCATGTTGTGTTAGAGCTTGGAAAAAATGTGTATACCAAGAAGGAGATTCTGCTGCAATTTTTGGAGTTGGTCCAACTGGAATGATGCATGTGATGCTTGCACAAGCAAAAAAGTTTTCTCAAATTTTTTGTTTTGATGTAAATGATTTTAGATTAAATTTTGCAAAAAAATTCAATATTACTGAATCTGTATCTTCAATGGATGAAAATCGTAAACAAAAGATTTTAGATCAAACTAATAATTTGGGTGTTGATATTGCTATAGTTGCTACTAGTAGTCTAAAAGCTCTTGAAGATGCAATTGATATGGTTCGAAAAGGAGGTACTGTAATGATGTTTGGTGTTCCATCTAAAGGCGCTATGATTAATTTAGATATGAGTAAAGTTTACTCTAAAGAAATTACTCTTGTAACAAGTTATGCTGCCTCTGATGTTGATACAAAAGATGCACTTGAATTAATTGAATCATCCCAAATTGATGTAAAGCAACTGATAACTCATACTTATTCCATAACTGATACTCAAAAAGCATTTGATCATGCGCGTAGTGGTGATAATGCAATGAAAATTATCATTACAAAATAAGAAAGGCTTAAGAAAGGTATTTTTTTTATTTCAAAATCGAAGAGATATGGAATGGGGATTACAAAATAGATTATCTAGAATTATCAAACCTAACAATAATCGTGCATTAATGTTAGCAGTTGATCATGGGTATTTTCTTGGTCCAACTGAAAAATTAGAAAATCCAAAAAAAGTGATTGCCCCTCTTCTAAAACACTGTGATTCCTTAATGGTTACAAGAGGAGTTCAAAGAACTTCCGTTGATCCAAAATCTGAGACTCCAATGGTTTTGAGAGTATCTGGTGGTTCTAGTATTATTGGTGATGATTTGTCTCAAGAAGATATTACAGTTTCACTTGAGGAAGCACTTCGTTTGAATGCAAGTGCTGTTGCAATGTCTATTTTTGTTGGTTCAAAATATGAGTATCAAACAATTGTTAATTTAGGAAAATTAGTCAATGAAGCAGAAAAATATGGAATGCCTGTTTTAGCTGTGACTGCAGTTGGAAAAGAATTAGGAAAAGATGCAAGATATCTTTCACTCGCATGCAGAATTGCTGCAGAACAAGGTGCACATATTGTTAAAACGTACTATTGTGATAATTTTGAAAAAGTTGTTGAATCTTGTCCTGTTCCAATTATTGTTGCAGGCGGAAAAAAAATTCCTGAACGTGATGCTTTACAGTTAACATACAATGCAATTAAGGCTGGTGCAGTAGGACTTGATATGGGTCGAAATATTTGGCAATCTGAACACCCTGTTGCAATGATTAAAGCTGCACGCTCAATTATTCATGGTAATTCTAATGTTGAACAAGCTTACAGTCTTTACAAAAAATTATCTGCAAATGATAAATCAAAAAAACCAAATCCTAATCAAAACACAAACAAATCAAAAAAACCAAATCCTAATCAAAACACAAACAAATCAAAAAAACCAAACAACACTAATCAAAATAAAAAATAATTTAAAATTACTTCTCAATTTTTGATAAATGAATATGTGCAATTTTCCATGTTGGTTGCTTCACTAACACAAATGTTGCACGTCCATTAATTACCATGTGTTCTCCTGTGTATGCTTTATTATCTACTAGCATTCCTTTTTGCATTAATTCTAATGCTACAATTGCAAAATTTTCAAAAATACTAATTTTTGGATTTTTTATTTCATAATTATAATCTGATATGCTGATGAATCTTAATTCTTCTAATTCAATTGTGGTTTGGTAATCTTTAAGATCATATGGTGGTAAGTCACTAAAACTTGAAAATTTAGGATCATCTAAATGAATTTCTCTTAGTTTACTTAGATCTTTTGTAATTCCTGATTCAAATAATGTTTCTATGATTTTAATAATTTCTTCATTATCTGTCAAAATGATCACTTCGAATGTAAAAATTATCTGTTTAAATCTATCTGAGTAAAAACTACTTTAGATAATATTTGTGAGTAAAAAACCTGTTAATGATAGATTATTAGTAAATTTAGATAGTTTGTGCTTGAAATTTTAAAACATTTTAAATTATGGTGAGAAATTAAATCAATATTATGGAAACTATGACTGGCGCAAAAGCCTTGATGACAGCTATGGAAAAAGAAGGTGTCAAACAAGTATTTGGATTACCTGGAGGTGCAAATCTTCCAATGTATGATGAATTTGCTCGATGTGATATTAGACATATTTTGACACGACATGAACAATCTGCAGCACATATGGCTGATGGATTTGGTCGTGTTAGTAGAAAACCTGGAGTTTGTTTTGCAACTTCTGGTCCTGGCGCTACAAATATTTTAACTGGACTTGCAACTGCACAAGCTGATTCAGCTCCTATGATTGCTGTAACTGGGCAAGTACCTGTTGCAATGATTGGCAGAGATGCATTTCAGGAAAGTGATATTATTGGTATGGCCAACCCTGTTGTCAAATATGCATTTCAACCAAGATTACCTGAAGAAGTTCCTGAAGCTGTAAAAAAAGGATTTTACATTGCCCAAACTGGTAGACCTGGACCTGTACTTCTTGATATCCCTAAAGACGTTCAGCAAAATGAAGCACCTATGGATTTTCCTGATGAATTTAAAATACAAGGTTATCATCCTTGGAATGATCCTGACATTGCTTCTGTTGAAAAAGCAATTGATATGTTACTTAATTCTGAAAAACCAATTATTTTAGCTGGTGGTGGAACTATTATTTCATCAGCATTTGCTGAATTACAAGCTATTGCTGAAACTCTTATGCTTCCTGTAGTTACAACTTTTAAAGGCAAGGGTGCATTTCCTGAAAATCATCCTTTATCCTTAGGTCCAATTGGAATGCATGGTCATGCTGAAGCAAATAAAATGATGACAGAAGCTGATTGTGTTTTAGCAATTGGAACTAGATTTTCTGACAGGTCTGTTGGAACTTTTGAGGCATTTGAAAAACGATTAAAAATTATTCACATGGATGTTGATCCTGCTGAAATTGGTAAGAATCAAACTACCAGTGTAGCTGTAGTTGGAGATGTTCGTGCATCTCTTAGAATTATGGTAAAATTACTTTTACAAAGATCAGTTAAAAAAACTGAAGACTCTGTCTGGATTAAACATGTACGAGAAACTAAAGATTATTGGAAAGAAAATTTGAAACTTCATCCTGGTGAAATGGGTGCTGCAAAAATTTTAAGGAAACTTAGAGAATTATTGCCAAAAGAATCTGTTGTTACTACTGAAGTAGGTCAACATCAAATGTGGGCTTCATTATTTTATGATGTAATTCAACCTGGAACTTTCTTTAGTTCAACTGGTCTTGGTACTATGGGTTGGGGTTTTCCTGCATCCATTGGTGCAAAAGTTGCTAGACCTGATGTACCTGTTGTTGATATAGCTGGAGATGGAAGTTTCAGTATGACTGAAAATTCTCTTGCAACTGCTGTGTTGGAAGATATACCTGTAATTGTATTTATTTTAAATAATTCTACATTGGGGATGGTTGCTCAATGGCAAAGAACATTTTATGATAGACGAATGATTGGAGTGGACCAAGGTGGATGTCCTGATTATGTTAAATTAGCTGAATCTTATGGAGCTCAAGGAATTAGAGCACAATCAATGGATGAACTTGATAAGGCAATAAAATCTGCTTTAAGCAGTGATGTTGCAACTGTAATTGACATTCCAATTGATCCTGAAGAGGATGTATTACCTTTTGTGGCCCCTGGAACTTCGCTTTCGGATATGATCTTACCTTCTTAGTGATAATTATGTGGGCTATACTTTCTATTTTAGTTGAAAACAAACCAGGAATTTTGTTTAAAGTAACTCATCTTTTTAGATCAAGAAATTTCAATATTGATAGCATTTCTGTTGGAATTACAGATAATGAAAATTACTCTAGAATGACAATTACTACATATGGTAATGATAAACAAATTGAACAAATTGTTAAACAACTTGATAAAATGATAGATACTGTTGAGGTCAAACATTTGGATGAGCATAAAACAGTATTTCGTGAGCTTTGTATTTTTAAGTTAAAACTAAGTAATGCTAATGATAGTATGGAAATTAACAAATTGGCTAATGCTTATGGTGGAAAAGTACATGACGTGAAAAAGGATTCAATCATGGTTGAATTAACAGCAACCCCCCATCAAATCCAAGCATTTGAAGAATTAACAAAACCCTTTGGAATAATAGATGTTGCAAGAACTGGTGTTGCTGCTTTGCAAAGGAGCGGAGCTTGAAAGTTCGAATATTTGATACTACATTAAGAGACGGAGAGCAAACTATTGGAGTTTCTTTATCTCCAGATCAAAAATTATCTATTGCTAAAAAACTTGATGAACTTGGAGTTGATGCTATAGAAGCTGGTTTTCCAGTTATTTCTGACGGTGAAGCAAAAGCAGTTAAAATGATTACTGACGAAGGATTATCTTGTGAGATTGCAGGATTAACAAGAACTATCAAAGGAGATATTGATGCTGCCGTTGATGTTGGATTAAATTATATCCACACATTCATTGCAACTTCTGATATTCATTTGCAGTACAAACTTCAAATGACTAGAGATCAAGCACTTGAAAAAGCAATTGAAGCAGTTGAATATGGAAAATCACGTGGATTAGAAGTTGAATTCTCAGCTGAAGATGCCACTAGAACTGATAGAGAATTTTTGAAAAAAGTATTTGGTGAAGTTGCAAAAGCAGGAGCTGATAGAATTGATATTCCTGATACTGTTGGATACTCTACTCCTGAATATATGGCAGATATTACTAAAGACACAATTCTTGCAACAAAACTTCCTGTAAGTGTTCATTGTCATAATGATTTTGGATTGGCAGTTGCAAATGCATTATCTGGAATTCATGTTGGTGCTGCATGTGCTCATGTTACAATTAATGGCATAGGTGAACGAGCTGGAAATGCTTCATTGGAAGAACTTTCTATGGCATTACAATGTTTGCCTCAAGCTCAAAAATATGAAACTAATATTAAATCTGAATTAATTTATGACACTTCAAGATACATTTCAAAAATTGTGGGCATTAAAGTCCAGCCAAACAAGGCTATAGTTGGGGATAATGCATTTGGTCATGAATCTGGTATTCATACTCATGGGGTTTTGAATAATCCTCTTACTTACGAACCAATCAGTCCTGAATTAGTTGGTAGAACAAGACAACTTCGTATTGGAAAGCATGCTGGGATTCATGGAATGAATGCAATGCTTGAGGAATTTGGGGTTAAAACTAATGAGGAGCAATCAAAACGAATTCTTGAAAAAATTAAAGTCTTAGGTGATCAAGGAAAACAAATCACTGATGTTGAATTACTTTCTATGGCAAGTGATGTTTTGGGTGAAAAGGGAATTAAAAAAATTGTTCAATTATCTGGATTCTCTGTATCTACTGGAATTGGAATTATGCCACATGCATTTGTAAAATTAAATATTGATGGTGAAGATTTTATCGGAACTGATTATGGTGTTGGACCTGTAGATGCTGCATTAAATGCAATTCAAAAAATTACTGGTAAAGTTTCAGAATTAAAAATTACTGATTACGGATTAGCATCTATTTCTGGAGGTGCAAATGCCCTCTGTGAAGTTACAATTACTGTTGAGGACCCACATGGAAATGGTGTTTCTGCAAAATCTATTGGTGAAGATATTGTTACTACTAGTGTACAAGCTGTGATTGATGGAATTAATAGAATTATGCTTAAAAAAATGCTTAAAGAAAAACAGATAAACTGAATTTTGTTATTGATGTGATATAATGTATAAAATTTCATTAATTACTGGTGATGGGATCGGACCTGAATTATCTGAATCTGCAATATCTGTACTAAATACAATTAATGAAAAATTTGATTTAAAATTTGAAATTACAAAATTATCTGCAGGTGATAAAGCATTAGAGGAAACTGGCAAGGCTCTTCCTGAAAATGTAATTGATATCATCAAAAATTCTGATGTTTGTTTGAAGGCTCCTGTTGGAGAAAGTGCTGCTGATGTTATTGTTGTTTTAAGACGTGTTCTTGATCTTTATGCTAACATAAGACCTGCAAAATCATACCCACACATGCCTGCATTACGTGATGATATTGATATGGTAATAGTTCGTGAAAACACTGAAGATCTTTACATTGGTAAGGAATTCAGTCTTGGTAATTCTGCTGTAGCTTTGAGAGTTATTTCTGAGGATGCATCTAAAAGAATTGCAAAATATGCTTTTGAAACTGCAACACAACGTGATTCAATGAAAAAAGTAACATGTGTTCATAAATCAAATGTTATGCGCATTACTGATGGTGTGTTTGTTAAAGCCTGTACTGAAATTTCAAAAGAATATCCTGATATTATTTTTGAACAAATGTATGTTGATGCATGTGCAATGAATTTAATTCGTCAACCTGAGCAATTTGATGTAATAGTTACTACAAATCTTTTTGGTGATATTTTATCTGATGAATCCTCTCAAGTTGTAGGTGGATTGGGAATGGCACCTGCTGCAAATCTTGGTGATAACTTTGCATTGTTTGAACCTGTTCATGGTGCTGCATTTGATATTGCTGGACAAAATATTGCAAATCCTTCGTCCTTTTTACTTTCAATTAAAATGATGCTTGATTGGCTTGGTGCAAAACATAATGATCCAAAATGTCTTGAAGTAGCTACAAAATTAGAATCTACTATATTTGATTTAGTAAAATCTGGAATTAAAACTAAAGATATTGGTGGGGATAAAACTACTTCAGAATTTACAAAACAAATTACTGATAATCTCTAAAATTACCAATTTTTATTAGTTGCATATTTTACTAATTTTGCATGGTAGTTTGTTGTATTTGTAAAATTGCTCCTGGCACATTAAAGATTAAAGATGGTAATCCAAAGTATAAGGGAAAACCTGTTTGTAAAGAATGTGAAGGTTATAGAAAACTTTTGAAAGAAACTAAGTAGATTATTCTGGCTGAGGTTTGTTTTGCTTTGCCCATTCTTCATACATTTTCATTAATTCATCCACATCCTTTCCATCTTCAGAATATGTAATAATTACTCCAAATGTTCCTTTTTTATCATGACCTCTTGCAAAATATCCCCAAAAGGAGTCTGGTAATTTTTGAAAACTGTTTGAATCATGTGATACTCCTATCAGATTATTTCCAATTACTTCTACAACTTTTTTTGCATCTTCTTGCTTAATCATCATAAATCGTTTAATTTCTTATAATAAAAATCTGAATATCTCATGATTTTGCAATATCGTAGTCTTCTTTCCCATTACCAAATTTTTGTGTGATGATTTTGACTCTGTATTTCTTCCCTTTTTGAATATCTTGAGATAATGTGGTTGGTTTACCATTATCGTAAAATTTTACTACAATCATTTTTCTTGATGTATAGAAGTTTTTTACTCCATCAAACTCTTCTTCAGTTTGAATATTTACTTCTGTAATAGTTTCTTTTCCTACTTTTCTTTCAACATTTTTAACTTTTATAATTGTGAAAATTCCTTTGTCATCTAATT
>Ga0257107_1000580_pt1 | contig 13857 bp, 14 predicted proteins | sample LP_taG_2_FD_190178 | JGI IMG/M metagenome (GOLD analysis project Ga0257107, IMG submission 190178) | Marine microbial communities from Northeast Subartic Pacific Ocean, Canada - LP_J_2011_P26_500m | ecosystem: Environmental > Aquatic > Marine > Oceanic | place: Canada: Northeast Subartic Pacific...
ACGGGATTGTAAACAATTGTTGTTGTTCCACCAGTTGATGGCGTCTTCCCTTTACCGAAGTCATAGACTAAATTTTGATTGATAAGTCCTAATCTTTCATTTTCTTTACCAAATGGCCCATGAGAGAAGAAGGCAGGATGATTTTCATGATTGCATATAATGACAATTTTTCCTTCAGGGCCTTTAAAAGCATACATACCGTCGGCTCGACCAGGAACTAAAAGGCCATCATCCATTTCATCTCCAACACGCGCGATAATTTGGTAAGTAAATTCTTTTGGGAGATCAAGTATGGTTTTCGGGTCAGCAATTAATTGACCAAATAAGGATTGGTTATTTATCTGCGTATTTCCCGACCTTATGCCTGCTGTAGTTAACAGTACTCCTTTAAGGAAATTTCTTCTTTTCATTATTCTGTTTCTATTATTGTTTGATAATCTGTATATCTTAAAGGATTTTATAATTATCTGATATTATTGAAATGTCACATATGAGAAACACGCCAATTACATTACTGAGTAGTAATTAAAAAAATGTTACGAAGAACGAAAATTATTGCAACATTAGGTCCTGCTACTGACAATCCAGAAATCTTGTCGGATATGATTGAAAAAGGAATCGATGTAGTCCGTATTAATTTTTCCCATGATACAGCCAGCGATCATAAGAATCGCGTAGCAATGGTGCGTAAAATAGCTCAACAATGTGGCCGTGATATTGGGATTATTGGAGATTTACAAGGACCAAAAATTAGAATAAAAACGTTTGACAAGGGAAAGGTTGAATTAAATAAAGGGGGGCAATTTTTTCTTGATACTAAATTAAATGAATTGGAGGGTGACAAAAAAGGGGTAGGCGTTGATTACGAAAATTTTCATATGGATGTTGTTGCCGGAGATATACTGTTACTAAGCGATGGACGAATTAAATTAAAAGTAGAAAAAATACGCAAAACCCGAATTCTTACCACAGTTATAGAGGGAGGGATTCTTTACGATAACCAGGGTATGAATCGTAAAGGAGGAGGGCTATCTACTCCGGCGATTACAAAAAAGGATATACAGGATATAAAATTAGCGGTTCAGCTAGAAATTGATTTTCTAGCGATATCATTTATAAGGTCTGCTCAGGATATCGAGAATGTACGTCAGCATTATCATGATGCCGGAGGTAATGGCCTGATTGTATCAAAGATTGAACGCAAGGAAGCTGTAGAATGTATTGATTCAATTATAGACGCATCTGATGTTATCATGGTTGCGCGTGGAGATTTAGGCGTAGAAATAGGTTTTACTGAGCTGACAGGGATTCAAAAACAAATTATCAGAAAAACCCGTTATAAAAATAAGGTGGTTATTACTGCCACCCAAATGATGGAATCAATGATTCATAATTCTGTCCCTACTCGAGCTGAAGTTTCCGATGTTTCTAATGCAGTTATGGATGGAACAGATGCTGTAATGTTGTCTGCAGAAACAGCTATTGGAAAGAACCCTGTGTTAGTGGTGAGCGCTACAAATGATATTTGTTATGGCGCCGAAAAATACACATTACCCAGAGGGAGAACGGCGCATCGGCTAGATGACCAGTTTGAACATATTGATGAATCAATTGCTATGGCTGTTATGTATACAGCAAATCATCTTGCTGTGAGGGCAATCATTTCATTGACCGAATCAGGTTCTACAGCCTTATGGATGTCAAGAATTCGTTCTGATATTCCGATTTATGCTTTTACCCCACATGTCTCTTCAAGTCGACGAGTTATGCTCTATCGAGGCGTTTATCCTGTTTCATTTAAATATGACACTGACGATATTAAATCCTTATATAAAAATATTTTTTCCATTTTGCTTGATAAACAATTAGTCGAGGAAAATGATTTAGTCATTTTTACAAAAGGGGAGATGAAAGGTATATCAGGCGGTACAAATTCCATGAGAATTATAAGAGTAACCGCATGAAAATACTTTAAGCAGATACGATGACTATGATTCTTCTAATAACACTTGTATGTATCGAATATAGTATGGATACTCCTTATTCTTTTGTATTTAGTGAGCGATATGTCTGAGAATAAATTTAGTAGTACAAGCACCTATATTGCGACAGATGATTTGATGACAGCTGTTAATGCTTCTGTGGAATTACAGCGTCCCATACTGATAAAAGGGGAACCAGGAACGGGCAAAACACAACTTGCCATAGAAGTTGCACGCGCATTGGGGTATCCACTCTTTGAGTGGCATATAAAGTCGACGACTAAAGCACAACAAGGGCTTTACGATTATGATGCGGTCGCACGATTGCGTGATTCCCAGTTAGGTGATGAAAAAGTCCATGATATCGCAAATTATATTGTTAGAGGCCAGGTCTGGGATGCATTTGAATCGGATGTGCAGCCAGTCCTACTAATTGACGAGATTGATAAAGCAGATATTGAATTTCCAAATGATCTTCTCCAAGAACTTGATCGTATGGAATTTTTTGTTTATGAAACCCAGCGATTAATTAAGGCAAAACACCGCCCGATCATCATTATTACAAGCAATAATGAAAAAGAATTACCAGATGCTTTTCTCAGACGTTGTTTTTTTCATTATATTAAGTTTCCGGATCTTAAAACGATGCAGAAGATCGTCGATGTTCACTTTCCGAAATTAAAAAAAACACTGTTAAAAGAAGCCTTAAACGCCTTCTATCAGTTAAGAGAAATACCAGGATTGAAAAAGAAACCATCCACTTCAGAATTACTTGATTGGATAAAACTTTTACTGGCTGAAGATATCTCTCCCAAAGTTTTACGTGAAAATACTGCAAAAAAAGCTATACCTCCGCTGTATGGCGCTTTATTAAAGAATGAGCAAGATGTTCATTTATTTGAGCAATTGATTTTCTTAGATCGCCATACTCGTAATTCCCAGCAATAATGTTAGTTAAATTCTTCTTTATGTTGCGTGAAGGAGGCTTAAAACCGTCCATCACTGAACTGTTAAGTTTGCTTGAAGCGATGAAGAGTGGCGTGGTAGGGCATAGCGCCGAAGGATTTTATTACCTTGCTAGAGCATCTTTTGTTAAAGATGAGACTAAGTTCGATTTATTCGATCGAATTTTTGCTGCTCACTTTGAGGGTATTGAAGATTTTTTTGAAGATTTGCTGCGTGATATACCCGAGGAATGGTTGCGCATGCAATCAGAACTAGTTTTAAGTGAAGAAGAAAGAGCAAAAATTGAGGCTAAGGGTGGTTTTAAAGAGTTGATGGAGGCCCTTCGTAAACGTTTAGAAGAACAGGAGAAACGTCATGAGGGCGGTAATAAATGGATAGGTACTGGAGGAACTTCCCCTTTCGGGGCTTACGGATATAACCCTGAAGGAGTTCGTATTGGGCAATCCGGTTCTCGTCACCGTCGGGCGACTAAAGTTTGGGATAGACGAGAGTACCGTAATCTCGATGATTCAGTGGTACTTGGAACCCGAAATATCAAGGTTGCATTACGAAAACTTAGGAAATTCGCACGCGAAGGAGCGGCCGATCAGTTAGATCTTGATGATACAATAGATAAAACCGCACGTAATGCCGGCCTTTTGGATATCCGGTTTGTTCCCGAGAGACATAACAGTATTAAAGTTCTGCTTTGTTTAGATATTGGCGGATCGATGGATGATCACGTACGTATTTGTGAGGAAATGTTTTCTGCCGCTAGAAGTGAATTTAAGCATTTAGAGTATTTTTATTTTCATAATTTTGTTTACGAAAGTATGTGGAAAGATAATAGGCGTCGTCATGCTGAGCAAATTTCTACAAGTGAAATTACCCACAAGTACGGTCAAGATTACAAACTTATATTTGTAGGCGATGCAACCATGAGTCCTTATGAAATTGCCTACCCCGGGGGCAGCGTTGAGCATTGGAACGAAGAGGCAGGAGCCATTTGGATTAAAAGAATGTTAAATACCTATCCTAAGGCTATCTGGTTAAATCCAGAACCAGAAAAGAGATGGGAATACACACCGTCAATACAGATGACACAAGATTTGATGGGTCAGCGAATGTTTCCTTTGACCGTTAATGGACTTTCTGACGGTATTAAGAAATTACGCCAGTAAATGCAACATGCTTCTTTACTCTTTCAGAAACCATTCATCATAATTTTTTCAGTCATCAATAAGCTCTAGTATCTCTGGATGGGGTTGAAGTATTAGTCAGTCCAGTAGTACATGCTTACTTCATCACCATTTTGTACAATCTACAAAAGTGTTTTTATTGGGTGATTTCAGTTAAATCAGCGAGAATTTCTGCTGAGTGCTTATTTGGATCAACTTTCACATAGTGCTTCGCAATATTGCCATTCGGATCGATCAAAAACGTTTGTCGTTTAGCGAAAGACAGGCCAAGAAACTTTTTTCTTACTCCATAGGCGTCAGCCATTAATCCCTTGCTGTCAGCGAGTAGCGGGAATGGTAGCCCGTGTTTTTCTGCAAACTTCTTATGGGATGACACATCATCCAGGCTAATGCCAAGAATTTCACAATTCATACGACTGAATTCAAAAATGTCATCACGAAATTCACAAGCCTCTGTGGTGCAACCTGGCGTTCCATCTTTTGGGTAAAAATAGAGGACGACCCATTTTTCACGATAGTCTTTCAAAGAATGGACAACACCATCTTGATCGGGAAGCTCGAATTCGGGGGCGGCATCGCCTAGATTAAATGTTTCCGCTTTTGCTTGTGGATTAAAAAACATTGAAAAAGTTACAACCAATATTAGTGAAATAAAAATTTTCATAATGTTAACTCTAAAACTTTTTGATTAATAGCCGAACATATTGTTTTGTTTGTGACTATCTATAATACTCTATACATATGGAAATGGAGAAACAAAAAATCAAGACCGGTTTAGTATTGCCTGGAGGAGGTGCCCGTGGCGCCTATCAAATTGGTGTATTAAAAGCCATTGCCGAATTATTACCGGAAAAAAGAAAGAATCTTTTTTCAGTTATCAGTGGGACTTCGGCAGGAGCCGTCAATGCAGTTGTTCTTGCGGCAGAGGCTGAACATTTTAGTCATGCCGTTGATCAACTCATCAAAGTTTGGGGAAGCATTAAGAGTCATCAGGTATATAAGTCAGATAATTGGACAATGCTTAAAAGTACAATGCATTGGTTTACTGCAATTGTTTTCGGCGGATATCCTTTTGGTCTGCCTCGCTCATTGCTCGATAATTCCCCTTTGAGGAAATTATTAGCTGATAATATCCAATGCGAACAAGTACAAAGCTCCATTGATAAGGGTTTCATCGATGCTGTTTCAGTAGTAGCCGCAGGGTATTCATCATCACGTTCAACATCATTTTTTCAAGCCAATCAAAGAACCGAAGAATGGTCAAGGACTCGAAGAGAAGGTGTTAGATGTTCCTTGAATCTTGATCATTTAATGGCAAGTCTTGCGCTACCTTTAATTTTCCCACCGGTTCTTATCGATGGATTATATTATGGTGATGGGGCAATGCGCCAAGCGACGCCGTTGAGTTCGGCAATTCATCTTGGTGCTAATCGAATTCTTGTCATTGGAGTGAATAACGAAGGCAGCAAAAATAATGAACATTTAGTCCAAGAGAAATCTCAAATTTTGTCGCCTACATTTCCCCAAATTGCCGGATATATGCTTGATACTCTTTTTATGGATGGGCTTTATTCTGATCTAGAGCAAATCATGAGGATTAATTTTTTGGTGGATAAATTATCATCGGAAAATAAATCAATAAATGACAAAGATATCCACCCCATCGACACCATGGTTGTTGCGCCCAGTAAAAATCTACGTGATATTGCTCATGAATGCCGTCATACTTTGCCTCTGCCAATTAGAGCTCTCTTTAGAGGAGTGGGGGGTAAGAATCATCGGGGGACAGACCAGTTAATAAGTTTCTTACTTTTTGAGCAGCTTTATACCAATTCCCTGATTGAACTTGGCTTTAAAGACGCTATGGCAGTAAAAAATAACTTACTGGATTTTATACTTGGAAATGATGTGCCTCGATTATTTATCCCAAATTGGCTAAATATCAGAGTTACAAATGAAAAATAAAAGTCCTATTTTTCAGAGTAAAAATATGGCGCCTAATCCCAGGAATGAGAAATAACCTACTACATCAGTAATGGTTGTTAAAACAACACCACCACCAAGTGCCGGGTCTGTTCCCATTCTTTTCAGGATAAGGGGAATACCAAAACCTGCCGCAGCTGCAACGATAAGATTTATAGACATTGCTCCAGCAATAACCGCTCCGATCCGCCAATCTTTAAACCATAAATAGGTAAAAAGAGATACTACCAATGCCCACAGGAAACCGTTAATTATACCTACGAGAATTTCTTTTTTGAAAATACCCAAAGCATTGGTTTTGTCAATCTGCCCAAGTGCAATTGCTCTTGTCATAATGGTTAAAGATTGTGTGCCTGCAATTCCACCCATGCTAGGGACAATTGGCATCAGTACTGCTAACAAAACAAGTTGATCAATAGTTGTTTTAAAAATATCAACTACCGATACCGCCAGCAGTACCGTTAACAAATTTATTCCCAACCAAAGCGCTCTTCTCCTAGCACTTTTAGTTGCAGGAGCAAACATATCATCCTCTTCGTCAAGTCCGACTGCGCCCATCAGAGAGTGTTCTGCTTCGTCACGAATGACATCGACAATATCATCCACTGTGATGCGTCCGACGAGTCGATTATCTGAATCTATTACCGGCGCCGATATAAGATCCCTGTTTTCGAATTCCCACACCACTTCCTCGGATGGAGCATCAGCAGGAATAGGTTCAATATCTTGTGACATTATTTTTGCTACGGGAGTTTCAGGATTATTCGTTAGTAATCTAGATAGTTTTAGCGCGCCTTGATATTTATTATTTCTGTCAACAACGAATATTGAATCCGTTCCATCAGGAATTTTTCCTTGGTTTCGTAGATGTCGCATTACGACTTCAATGGTGACGTCAGGCCTCACAGTAACGATATCAATGTTCATTAATCCGCCGGCAGTGTCTTCATCATATGCTAAAACCTGGGCAAGCCTTTCTCGATCTTGGTGGCCAAGAGATTTTAAAACTTCTTGTGTTAATGTTTCTGGTAGATCTGCAATTAAATCTGCAAGGTCATCAACTTCTATACCCTCAATGGCATCGATTAACTCCTGAGTTTGCATGCCTTCGATTAAACCATCGCGTACCTCTTCTGAAACTTCGACTAATATTTCACCGCCCAGTTGGGTATCTACCATTTCCCAGACAATCGTTCTTTCTTCAAGAGGCAGAGATTCAATCAATCGTGCGAGTTCAGCTGGATGTAAGCTACCCATTAGCATTCGGACTGGCTGCATCTCGCCAGAATTAAGTCTTGCTCTTAATTCTTCCAGGTCAGTTTGTTTTTTCGCTTGTTGTTTCAAAGTCTAAATTCCTTGCCAAGATAGACATCTCGGACTTGCTGGTTTTGTAAGATCTCTTCAGGTGTTCCAGAAGCAATTAAAGAGCCTTCATTCAGTATGTAAGCTCTTCCACAAATGCCGAGTGTTTCTCGTACGTTATGATCTGTTATCAGCACACCGATATTGCGATCACATAAATGTCTAATGATACGTTGAATATCAAGCACTGAAATTGGATCCACTCCTGCAAAAGGCTCATCCAATAACACAAACTGTGGGTTGGCTGCTAAGGCTCTGGCAATTTCTACTCTCCTTCGTTCTCCCCCAGATAAACTAATCCCCATTGTCGATCTAACATGACCTACATGGAGCTCTTCTAATAATTTATCCAATTCTTTCTCTCGATCTTCTTTTGATAGATTTGGCCGTGTTTCTAAGATAGCTAGAATATTTTGTTCTACAGTAAGTTTTCGAAATATCGATGCTTCTTGCGGTAGATAGCCAAGCCCCATCATTGCTCGCCGATGAATAGGAAGATGAGTGATGTTTTTTCCATCTAAGATTATAGATCCACTATCTGCAGTTATAAGTCCAACAATGATGTAGAAAGCAGTCGTTTTTCCTGCACCATTAGGCCCCAGAAGACCTACCACTTCCCCACTCTGGATATCGAGGGAAATGCCTTTGACAACATTTTGAGATTTATAGCTTTTATATATTTCTTGGGTACTTAAAGTACTCATTAATTCTGATCCTTAGGCTTTTTATTATTCTCTTTATCATTCTGATTATTTAAAAGTAGTCCCGGGGTATAAGTAATTTTAACCCTTGGGTCGTCAGCGCCATTGGATTGAGCTTTTATACGACGTTCATTGATATTGTAGATGAGGTAATTACTCGATATCTGATTACCGGCTTCAGTTATAATTGCATTGCCTGAAAATTCTATAATTCCAGCTTCAAAGTCATATTTTAATTGATCAGCCTGGGCATATGTAACTTGATTATTTTCTTCGCGGCGTATTTCAAATATTGCAGGTGATCCGATTATAGTTGCAAATTGCAATTGATGGCCTGAAAATTTTAGATCCGCTACCTCACTCTCAACGTGACTGTTTTCCGTATCAATTATCACATTTCCTGAAAACTGCCAGATGCTATTTTCAAAGTCCAATTTACTTGCATGACCATTATCAGCTCTAATACCAATCTTGCCTTGTTTTAGTTCCAAATCTTCGAATATCAACATTGAATTTTCACCAGCATAATCAGTTGATCCCGCATTAAGTAAAATTGGAAGCTTAAGATTATCGGATTCTGTTTTGCCCACAGAAATAATTAATATAATAGATGCGAACAACATTATTTGAATGAGATGAGTGATTCTTTTTAATGAATGATGAGATTTCATAAAATTGCTATTGGTTTGAATTATTATTGTGGTAAGAATTCTCCATTGACATTGGATTCCAGTATTAGTTGATTTTCATCCAAAAGAGCTAACAACCCAGTTGCCGCAAGAATTTTTTCGCCAATTCTGATTTTTACAGGGCTTGCTGTTTTTACCGTATATTTTCTTGGTTGTAGTTCAAGGTATTGAGTACTAATTTCTATAATTTCACCAGATAATTTATTTGTACTTTTAGCCAAAACATTTCCGCTTAATGAAAAAAAATCATGGTTAGCAGAGGCAACGGCAGAGTTGGCATTTATTGTCCAAGGCACATCAGACTCTATAGAATAAGTAATATATACATTTTCAAATTTAATCTCATCATTTTCAAGTTGCTGAGCATGATTAGCTTCAATTTTATATAACGATTCACCATTTGAATCAGTACCCAATATTTTTGTGGAAAGCATATAGAATTGATTAGTTGGTAATGTTATTTCTTCAGTTTGATCTTCTATTTCATTATACAATTCGGAGAGATACCAACTTGCCATTGATAAAGCAATCAAAACACTAAATACCAACAGATTATTGGCTGTCATTTTTCTTATCTCTTTTTTCTAGCGTTAATTAATAGATCACAAATTTCTCTGACAGCCCCATGGCCTCCAGTTTTTATTGTTGTGTATTTACAGATCTTTTTTACTTCTGGATGTGCATTTTGGACGGTTACTGGTAGACCAACAATATTTAGTAAGGGGATATCAAGAACATCATCCCCTGCATAACCACATTCTGATGCTTTGATGTCAAGTTTAGTAATTATTTCTTCAAAAGTTGACGCTTTATCGTTGCAACCTAGCTTAATATTATCTATACCAAGATCTAGCATGCGTTGCTCAACTGCAGCAGAATTACGACCGCTAATAATTGCAACTTCTACACCCGTTTCAATTAATTTACGAATGCCATAACCATCATGAGTATGAAAATCTTTACTTTCTACTCCGCTATCAGAGATATAAATACGGCCATCTGTAAAAACACCATCTACATCAAAGGCGAATAAGTTTATATTTTGCAGCGAATTGTTAAATTCATTTTTTGTCAAAAGCACTCTCTTTGATAACTATTGAGTTTTTTTAATTAAGATGTATCAATATTATACGTTTTGAAAAGTTATGTAGCTAATGTAAGTTATAAAAGTACTAATGAGAATTAACCCCTCTATTCTACCTATTTCCCCATTAGATCTATTACGAAGTAAATAAATTACAGTTGTATAACAGAGCATGATCATTAGGTGAATCTTGAACATATTCGGATTCAGTTCAATAGGTGTTTTTGTCAAAACGCCAGTGATACCAATAGCAGCTAAAATATTATAAATGTTGGAACCTATTATATTCCCCATGGCAAGACCGACCTGACCTTTAAGGACACTTATTATTGACACGCTGAGTTCAGGTAAACTTGTACCTATGGCCACCAGAGTGATTCCAATAATGGTTTCAGATATGCCTAAGGAACGAGCTATTTTTGAAGCATATGTAACGATTAACTCCGCCCCAAAAATTAATGACAACAGCCCAATAATTAGCATCATTGTTGCAGGCAACAAAGCGGTTTTTTTTTCTGTTGAGTCAGTGTTTATCGTGGTTTCATCAACACCACCTTCCGAACGTAGATCAATTTTTACAGACCGGATTAAAACAATTATTAGACCCATCATTAGCAGTATTCCTTCTGCTTGACTTAATGTTCCGTCATAAAACAGAAGAATTGTTATGAAAGAGACAAAAAGGAATATCGGCATTAAATTTTTCGGCAGTGCAGATTTCAGATTAATTGGTTTTATTATCGCCATTGAGCCTAGGACAAGCCCAATATTGGCAATATTAGAGCCAATTGCATTTCCAATAGCTAGATTTGGGGCGTTTTTTAGAGCAGCAGCGATTGATACTTGTATTTCGGGCGCAGAAGTGGCAAGTGAAACAATCGTTGAACCAATAATTACTATTGGGATTCTTAGGTTATGTGCTAGAGAGGTAGCACCATGTACAAATTTATTAGTTCCCCAAATTAGAAGCAACATACCAAAACAAACAAAAAGAATATCAATAAGCATAAGGCTAGATATGAGAGAAGTTATTTTTTCTTTGCATTATAATTATCAATTGGGCGCAAATTTTATGTAAAACATATGATACACAATATTAAGGACTACATTCGATTTTGCTGAAGTTTCTAATGCTAAGAAAAATTTTGAATGTAACTTTTTAATGAATTCTGAAGAAATTACTCATCTTATTAAATCTGGAATTAGTGATGCTGAGGTTCATGTCTCTAGTGAAGATAATACCCATTTTAAAGCTATTGTTGTGAGTAATAGCTTTATTGGAAAGCGATCAATACAGCGGCACCAAATGATTTATCAATGTCTTGGGGATTCCATGGGTAATGAGATTCATGCCTTAACCATTAGCACCTATACTCTAGATGAATATTCTAATCTACGGCCTCTAAAATGATGGTGAGATAAGCTTGGATAAGTTATTAATTAGTGGCGGCGCCAAGCTCAATGGAGAAGTTGTAATTTCTGGCGCCAAAAATTCAGCATTGCCGATTCTCTCAGCCACTCTACTTTCATCTGATGTGACTAGATTGTCAAATGTTCCTCATGTAAAAGATGTATCAACAATTTTAACCTTACTTCAAAGCATGGGAGCCGAGGTTACATTTGACGATAAAATGATCATAGAAATAAATACCTCTAATGTTAGCGAATACTCTGCGCCTTATGAGTTAGTTAAAACGATGAGGGCTTCAATACTTGTGTTAGGGCCTCTTTTAGCTCGTTATGGTTTTGCGAATGTTTCACTTCCTGGAGGATGTGCCATTGGAGCTCGACCAGTAAATCTACATGTTAAAGCTCTTGAAGCAATGGGAGCAGATATTTCTATCAAAAATGGCTACATTTTAGCCCGAGCAAAACAGCTTCATGGTGCTGACATTACTTTTGATAGAGTCACTGTTACGGGAACCGAAAATATAATGATGGCAGCGACTTTGGCCAAAGGAGAAACCATAATAAAAAATGCTGCTAGAGAACCCGAAATCTATGATCTTGCAAAATACTTGATCTCTATGGGAGCTAAAATAAAAGGAGCCGGAACCGAAGCAATAAATATTTATGGAGTTGATCGTCTGCATGGCACTGAATACTCCGTTATGCCTGATAGGATTGAATCTGGTACTTTTTTGGTCGCTGCGGCAGTAACTGGGGGGAGTATTCGTCTACTAAAGACATCGCCAGAATATCTCAAAGCAGTATTGCTTAAGTTGAGAGAGTCTGGAGCTAAAATAGAATTTGGCAAAGATTGGATCTATCTTGATATGAAAAATTCTCGACCTAAAGCTGTGAATGTCAAAACTTCACCATATCCTGATTTCCCCACAGATATGCAGGCCCAATTTTGTGCTATGAATTCAATTGCAGAAGGTACTGGTACTATTATAGAGAATATTTTTGAGAATCGTTTTCAACATGCTCTAGAATTGCAGAGAATGGGTGCCAATATAACAATCAAAGGTAATACGGCAATTTGCTATGGGGTAAAAAAGTTAACCGGGGCTCCAGTCATGGCGACCGATCTTCGCGCTTCAGCGAGCTTGGTTATTGCAGGACTTATAGCTGAAGGTGAAACTTTGGTTGACAGGATATATCACATAGATCGCGGTTATGAGCGTATTGAGGAAAAATTATCTCTATTGGGAGCAAAGATTAATAGAATTCCTAATTAGTTTTTAGCAATTAAATGCACAAAAATGATTTTATATGATCTACCATCTAGTAAATCAAGACACCCAAAGTGTATAATGCGCCGCTAAGTTAGTCTGTATTTCTTAAAATGTTTGATTAAGATGAACCTCACATAAAATATTTTGTTGGATATAATTTAAGACAGCGTGCTTTTAATAAATTTCATGATGATTAACTGGGAAATATATGAAAAATGAAGTTGATAGTAATAGACGTCATTTTTTAACAGTAGCAACTTCTGTGACTGGCAGCTTAGGTATTGCCATGACTGCAGTGCCTTTTCTTTCATCTTTAAAACCAAGTGCGCGAGCGAGGGCTCTTGGTATGCCGGTAGAAGTTCCATTGGGCTCACTAGAGCCAGGCGAGATGATTAGAGTGATATGGCGGGGGAAAGTAGTATTTATATTGAGACGAACGCAAGAGATGTTAGAACATTTACAAAATTTAACCGATAAATTGCGTGATCCCGCTTCGAAAGTTATAAAACAGCAACCAGAATATGCTGTTAATGAATTCCGTTCGTTAAAACCAGAATATTTAGTAGTCGAAGGAACATGCACACATCTTGGCTGCGCTCCACTAGCTCAATTTGAAGTTGCTCCTATGGAAGATTGGTTCGGAGGTTTTTTCTGTCCATGTCATGGTTCGCGCTTTGATCTTTCGGGAAGAGTTTATAAAGGAGTTCCAGCGCCAACAAATCTTCGTGTTCCTCCATATCGGTATATTCAAGATGATCTCATTATTATAGGTGTAAATCCGGAGTCAACATCATGAGCAAAGATCATCCTGAAATTATTGACGCGCAAAAAGGATTTATGAAATGGATCGACGATAGATTTCCATATACAAAAACCATGAAGAAACATATCACCGAGTATTATGCATCCAAAAATTTTAATTTTTGGTATGTTTTTGGTGTTTTAGCCATGGTTGTTTTAGTGATTCAGCTTCTAACGGGTATTTTCTTAACAATGAATTATAAGCCTTCAGCAGAGGAAGCTTTTGCATCTATTGAATACATTATGAGGGATGTTGAATGGGGATGGTTAATGCGTTATATGCATTCCACAGGATCTTCGTTTTTCTTTATTGTTGTTTATTTGCATATGTTTAGAGCAATGCTTTATGGGTCATATAAGAAACCAAGAGAATTAATATGGATTATCGGCATGTTATTATTTTATGTCCTTATGGCTGAAGCATTTGCCG
>Ga0257107_1000581_pt1 | contig 13854 bp, 15 predicted proteins | sample LP_taG_2_FD_190178 | JGI IMG/M metagenome (GOLD analysis project Ga0257107, IMG submission 190178) | Marine microbial communities from Northeast Subartic Pacific Ocean, Canada - LP_J_2011_P26_500m | ecosystem: Environmental > Aquatic > Marine > Oceanic | place: Canada: Northeast Subartic Pacific...
TGAGTTCCATGCCACTGCGGTCAACCTGATTTGATTGAACTCCAGATCCCCTCCGGCGTCGGTTACCGAGTGGTCTTCGCGTGCGTATCTGAGAACCTGCCCATCACTGCCTACGATGAGGGCCGTTTGTCCTCCGGGATGAAAGTCGCCATACGTCAAATCCTCGCCACCATTCCAAATTAGTTCCACTCTCTCATCTGGATTAGAAGTCTTCACTAACTCTAGGTATGAGTCGGCCCCGAACACTATCGCCCATTCTCCCAGAGGATCCACCGCAGCCCCGTTTAATCCGAGATCCTGCTTAGACAGACTGATTTTCTCGTACAGTCCGACAGCGGAACCAGCGCTGACCACAGGAGCCAGCATCAACATCGCTAAGATTACTGCTAGCAAGCTGCTGCTGTCTCGGTGCACGTCCCTCCGACGGGCGATGCCGGTTTAGCCCGTTCGACACAAGCACCGATTAGGCTTGCGTGGTAACAGCATTCAAGAAGGGTTCAGCCAGCGCTCGACCATGGAGAGATTTGATGTCAAGCGCGGACTGGTAAAGCAGGTAACTTTGAACGGAGGGCTGGCAGTGCTGGCGCGGGATTACTTCGACAATGTCGAGGATACCGGTGACAATTCATTCAACGGTTCGCACGACATAATGACCTCCATTATATCCAGTTACAACGAGCAGGGCGCACTGATTGTGAACATAACCAATGTCCCTCCTGACTTTGATGATGCGGAGGCAGTGAAATCAGCCATGAAGGCGCGCAAGAATTGGACTACGTTCCTCGACGCTGCCACCGGATACAATTCCAAGCAGAGAGGAGACAAGGCCAAGGAATGGGCCAAGAAGGCCAGTAAGGCGAAGTCCGGTATTTCTGCAGCGCGACACTTCATATCAATGTCACAAAACATCCCCGAAGAAATCTCTGAACAGGCAGAGTCTATGATTGAGGAAATCGAGGCCGCGTTGGAGCAGGGAGAAAACACGAAGGCGGCAGGACGCGCCGGGAAACTGGCCAAACTACTCGAATGAGGTGAATCATGAACGACAATGACCCCCTCTCGTCGCTAGATGAGGAGGGGCGCTCACGCGTATCCCGTATGTTCGCCGGTTGTACTGAAGTCGTCGGCGTGGGGCACGTCGCCTCTGTTGTTTCAGGAGGGCCGACGCACTCTGGAGACAACCAACTGGTTGCATATATTGGACTTGAGCCCAGTGGCAAGGCACACTTGGGTTGGATACTGCTTGCCGATACCATACGCAACATGCTCGACGAAGGCGTGAACGTAATCATCCTACTCGCCGACTGGCACGCTTGGGTGAATGACAAGTTCGATCGCGATATGGACAAGATTACACTCGCAGGCGAGTACATGACCGAGGTCTTCAGGGCACTACTGGGGAATCCTCCAGAGGGCGAAGGGGCAGGCCAGCTCAGATTCCTGAGCGCATCACAGTTGATGGACTCAGGCAGGTACTGGGAGAGAGTACTCAGGTGCTCGAAGAACATGAGCCTCTCTAGGGTGCGCAGGACGTTCAGCATCATGGGTCGCGACGAGGACTCCTCGGATCACGACCTAGCCGCGTTCTACTACCCAGCCCTACAGGCAGCAGACATTTTCGAGTTGGAGATTGACATTGCTTTCGGAGGCATGGATCAGCGCAAGGCGCACATGTACATGAGAGAGGTTGCTGACAAGTACCATTGGACCAAGGCCACGTGCATTCACACCCCCATGATGTCGGGCCTGAAGGGACCAGGAGGGAGGATGGACTCATTCGATCACAAGATGTCCAAGTCTGACCCAGGCAACGCAATCCTGCTCGATGACGACCCCGACTCACTCAGAACCAAGATGAGGAAAGCATTCCTCGAGATCGGCAACCCCGCCTCCCCAGTATTCGAGATTGCCCAATACATCGTGCTACCAAAACTCGACTCCATCGCGGTGACTCCCGACCCCAAGTTTGGAGAGCCCTCGAATTGGGATAATCTGCAGAGTTTCGTCGAAGCCGTTTCGGACGGATCTATACACCCGCTCGACGCCAAGATGGCCGTAGCAGACGGCCTGTCCAAAGTCCTAGCCCCGGTTTCGCAGCACTTCTCGCAAAAACCGGAACTCCTAGCAGCGATGAACCAACTAACCGGCTCGCAGTAGTACGTTTATTACTGAAACTAATGGTTGTTGCACAGAGCGAGGACTCATAACCCACTCTCGCCCGCGCGGGCTTGAGAGTGAACTAATGGTATCAGTCGGGATAGACGACATCGCGATTCACTTCCCCCGCCTCTACTTCGATATGGAGGACTTCGCCAAGCTCAGAGGGGCCGATTTCGGTAAACTGAACCGCGGACTCGGACTTGCAGCAATGGCAATTCCCGACGTCCACGAAGATACAGCAACAATGGGTGCTAACGCGGTTCGCAGGCTGCTCGACCGTAATGAGCTCGACCCCACTTCCATCGGCAGGATATACCTCGGAACCGAGTCAGCCTTAGACGGCTCCAAGCCGACCGCGACTTACATCATGGACATGCTCGAGCAGCGTTACACCCCCACTCAGGGGAAGGACTGCTTCCGCAACTGCGACGTAGTCGACATGACCTTCGCTTGCATAGGTGCAGTGGATGCCATGCACAATACCCTCGATTGGGTTGCTCGTGGGGGCGAGGAGAAGGATAGGATCGGCATCGTTGTGTTCGCTGACAACGCCAAGTATGACATCGGTTCGACAGGTGAGTATACTCAAGGTGCTGGTGGTGGTGCGATACTGATACGTCACAATCCCCGGCTGCTTGAGATCCCTGACATCTGGGGAGTCTCGACGATGCCCGTTCATGACTTCTTCAAGCCGCGCAGAGAAGTCGACACTAGGGTCATCGTAGAGAATGTTCTCGATCTTGCCCGTGAGAGCGGCGAGAAGATCAAGGAAGGACTCACTGAGCGTATACTCAAGCACCTTCCACGTTCTTCTAAGAAGGACGATGTCATGTTCGAGAGCCCGAAGCTACAGATTCACAAAGACACTCCCGTCTTTGACGGTCAATTCTCCAACCGCTGCTATTCTGAGTCAGTCAAGCAGGCATTCATCAACTTCCGCGAAAAGGCGATCCGCGAGGGTCGCTATAGTCCCGAGAACGACGAGATTCTGACCAACCAATGGAGCCGCATTATCGTCCACTTGCCATATGCATTCCAAGGTAAGAGGATGTTCCCGGATGTCTTCCGTCACGATAGGAGGCATCTACCGATGTGGGCAGAGATTGTTGAACAGATTGGCCCAGAGCCAATGCCTGAGAACTTCCCGGACACACTCGAGGGGATTGAGGAGTTCGAGCGAGCGAATGATTCGTACCGTAGACTGATATCCAAGACAGATGCGTTCCAGATCTTCGTGGATGAAAGAATCGAGAGAACCACCCGCGCATCAAGCCTGATTGGCAATCAGTATACTGGTTCCATCTTTCTCGCTCTGATGTCGACTATGGAGTCCGACTATATTGAGAACATCGATATGTCAGGGGAGAAGCTTGGGCTGTGCGGCTACGGTTCGGGTGCTAAGGCCAAGGTCTTCGAAGGCATCGTCCAGCCACAGTGGCGCGAAATCACCTCAAAATTCCATCTCTTTGAACGCCTGTCCGAACGCCATCCGATCAACAAGACGGTCTACGAGGCGCTGCACAAGGGCTCTCGAAAGCGTTCAGTGGTCAAGCCGAACGACGAGTTCGCACTAGTCAGCATTGGTGCCGAGGGAAATCTCGAGGGTCAGCGCGAGTATCGCTGGGTCGAGTAAGCGCTAACGATTCCTCACTCGGGCGCTATCGAGCGGTTGATAACAATCCTCTGAACCTCTTGGGTACCTTCGTAAATCTGGGTAATCTTGGCATCGCGGAAGAACCGCTCGACTGGAAAGTCAGTTGTGTAGCCATACCCTCCGAGGACTTGGACCGCCCTCTCAGAAACCCACATTGCAGTATCTCCTGCGAAAAGCTTGGCCATGCTGGCCTCCTTGGTGTGTCTGGGAGCTGCATCCTCGTAGTGCCTCTGCTTGGCCCAAGCCGCCTTGTAAACCATCATTCTGGCCGCTTCGGTTCGGGTAGCCATGTCTGCGAGGTAGTTGCCGATGCTCTGATGATGGGCAATCGGCTTGCCGAAGGCAATTCGTTCGTGAGCGTAGTTCAGTGCCGCCTCGTATGCCCCTTGCGCGATGCCTAGAGCCTGGGCAGCGATCCCTATTCTTGAGTTGTCGAGTGCATTCATGGCTATTGGAAATCCGTCACCGGAGCTCTTTAGGACATTCTCTACCGGGACTTTACAGTCCTCAAGAAGCAGAGAACAGGTGTCACTAGATCTAATTCCGAGCTTGTCCTCTTTCTTTCCAACAGAGAAACCATCAAATCCCCTCTCGACGATGAATGCCGTCGTTCCCCCATGCTTCTTCTGACCGTATTCAGGATGGTCAACATCCTTGGCGAACAGTACGTAGATGTTGGCGCTCGCGCCGTTGGTTACCCACATCTTCTCACCGTTCAGGATATAGTGGCTACCATCCTCGTTCAGTTTCGCCTTGCACCCGAGTGCAGCAGCGTCGGTACCTGCTCCGGCCTCGGATAACGAATAGGCCCCAATCTCGCTTCCAGCCAGTCTCGAGAGGTACTTCTGTTTCTGCTCGTGGTTGCCGTGGAGGGCTATGGTCTTCGAACATAACCCGACATGTACGCAAAACATCACGGAGAACGATGGATCGACACGGGCAAGCTCCTCGACAATTATCGCTTCCGAGATGTCGTCGACTGGACTACCTCCATAATCCTCAGGTATCGTGATGCCCTGCAGTCCGGATTGCTCGCAGAATGCCGCCCATTCCTCAAGGGGGGCCCGCTGCGCCCTGTCACGCTCCAAACAAGTTGGGGCGAGTACGCTCTCAGCGAAATCGCGCACCATCTCGCGAATCATGCATTGTTCCCCAGTCTCGCGGAAATCCATCTCTCTCCCCATGCAACCGAGGCGGGTTTCGTTGTTAATCCCTCGTGGTATTCCAGTGGACACTCAATCGAATAGTTCAAATTGGTTATCTGAGCGGCCGGTTCGGTATAACATGGCAAACGGCGACTATTCCGAGTTCAGCATCGCACACGACCGTAGGTACACGTTGGAGCATCTTTGGCTCCAAGCATTGGATGACAAGGCAGAATCGGTGAAGATCGGAATCAGCGAATTCATCCGTTCTGAGTACGGCAATATCATCAGAGTAGTACTCACTCGCCCTGAGGATGATAGCGAGTTCAAGGGTGACTCCGATGCCGAAGACATCGATGACGACTCTCCTCAAATCATGGGGAGCGGTGACGAGGTCGGGTCGGACGACCTGCTGATTACCATCACCACCAACTTCGGCGGCGAGATTGAGACACTTCTGATCAATTCCCCTTTCTCTTGTAAGATTCTGGAACTGAATGGAGAGGTCGAGGACAATCCAGACCTACTCAACGATGAGGCCTATGGAGACGGTTGGTGCGTGATAGTGGAGCCACACGAATTCGACGAGGACCAATTCCTCAATCAGGAAGAGTACATTGAGATGCTGAACGAGTTGCCTTAGGGCCAACTGAGTGCTGGCCACTCTTCGTAGTCCGAATCTCTCCAGTCCAACTCATCCAACATCGACAGAACCATTTCTGCAGTAGACAGGTCCTGCTCTATCTGGATTCTGTGCAACAGTCCCTTCAGACGCCCCAGCCTCGGGCCCGGATCCAGCCCGGTGGCAGCAACCAGAGTGTTTCCATCTACCAGAGGGGCGTTACCTGCAATGAGAGGGCTTAGTGAGTCCAGAGCCACGCCGAACTCGGCGGTTCCCTGCCCCAATCCGTGCGAATAGGCAATGAAAGCTTTCTGCCATTCTGGAGGGAGAGCAGCACGGAAGCGGCGAAGTTCACTGATTTCAGTTGGCACAGGAGTCCCCCTAGCTCCGTGAAGAAACGCAATCCGACGCAACGGATCTTTTGCCATCATGAGGGCACTGCGCAGATTGCCCGCGAGGGCATTGCCTTCGGACGGGTCCCCGCTGCACAGTAGGGCGAGATTGACCAGATAGTCGGTGCAGAATGATGGCGATACGGTGCAGGCGATTCCAGATAGAACATGTTCTAGAACACCGTCTTCATGCATTTGCAAGATTACCTCTCCAGCATTTTTACCTCCGAGGATCCTTTCCATCTCCATTCCAATCCGCTCTCTGGAAACTCCATCGAGCATACTGAGGTTCCCTCTCACAGCAGATCTCAATGAGGACTCCATGCTCCGCATGCCACCAGTGGAATCTAGGAATCGGTACGCCCTCATTATCCGTAGGCCATCTTCACCAAGCCTCTCGCTTGCTTCACCTACTGCCCTCAGGATGCCCGTTCGTAAATCTGACATACCGTCATAGGGATCTATCACATTCCCATCCGAGTCGATGGCCATCGCATTTATCGTGAAATCTCGCCGGGCCAAATCATCCTCTATACTCTGGCCAAATTCTACCTTATCCGGCCTCCTGCCGTCGCCGTAACTACCTTCGCTTCGCAACGTAGTCACCTCCCAAGTTCCATCAGAGATATTATCTTTCAATCGGACAATCACTGTACCATATTTCTCCCCCACCATGAGGGAGCGCGGAAACAGTTCCTTGACCTCAGCAGGCAGCAGTGTAGTGGCAATATCTAGGTCAGTTTTGTGACGGCCCGAAGCAGCCTCCCTGACCCAACCTCCGACTATCCACGCCTCACCGGCCGAGCGCAGTCCTTCTAACACCAGCCTGTCGGCTTTGCTGAGGTGCTCATACTCGGATCCCATGTTGCGCCTACGGCCTTCTGGACATGATTGCTTCGGGCGTTAGACATATTGGGAAACAGCCCCTCGGCTCTATGTGGATGTCGAACTTGTACCCGTCGAAACTCTGCTGCCACACGAGCAGGTAGAGGAACACCGAGTCGACAATCTAGAGAAGATGACTCTGCGATGGAAGGCTTACACTAAGCCCTTACTGGTTGATCGCAAGACAGGCACAATACTGGACGGCCATCACCGGACTAGCGTTGCGCATAGGTTGGAGCTTCTGTGCCTGCCGTGCGTAAGGGTCGACTATCTCGAAGACGACCGGGTGACACTAACTGTTTGGCCCCGCTGTGGACGCGACTCATTAGAGAAGGAAGAGGTCGTCGAAGCAGCGCTGTCTGGTGAACTGTTTCCTCCTAAGACATCCAGACATCTTCTCTCGGATCATCTTCCGCCGATTTCGATACCGCTGTCCAGACTCTTACAGCCAGCAATAGAAAATTAACCATCTAAGGTATGAGATCCTCGTGACCGCCGAACATATCCTGGTCATCATCTTCGGGCGAGCCGGGGTTGGCTATCTCAACTGACAGATAATCCCCGAACAGCGGCCACATGGGGCCAAGCCACTCCATCTCCATTAGCAGAAGTTCCATCACCGGGTGCTCTAGGATCTCGTCCTCGGTAGATTCCTCATCTAGGAGGGGCAGGTCGATAGGAAGATCTCTGAGGGAGAGGATAAGTCCCTCCAATCTATCGATAGTCTCTTCTTCGATTTCTATTACTTCAGCCATCAGATCAAGTAAGTCTTCAAGGTGTTCAGCCAGAGAATGCGGATCTAGAGGAGATCTCTCCGACTCAGCGAGGTCCATTGGTCCGAAAACCACCCCTCCAAGGTCGGTATCTGCCCAATCATTCCCCTGACGCTCCCTCTTGAGCAACCTCTGGTGGAGCGGACCTCCAAACGGACCTAGCACGAATCCGCCTTCTTCGACCATCGACTCCACCTCGGGAGCCAGTCCCCTGACGGCTCCAGTGACAAGTACTCTGTCTACTCGTCTGCTGAAGTCAGCCCAACCCTCTATGGCATCAGGTGGCAACGCCCTCAGCAGGCCCATCGAGCGGTGCAGTTCCAACCTCTCGCTGGTGTGTTGCAGAACCTCAGGGTGAGGCTCGATGATAGTCACAGCGCCGTCTGGACCGAGCATACAATCGAGGAGTGAAGCAAGATATCCTCCTTTGGAGCCTATCAACAGCACGTGCTGCCCCTCTCTAATCTCAAGGTGGTGCAACAGGGTCGCTACCATGTGAGGGGCAGAAATGGTCTTGGCCGCACCGCTCTCAGTGACTAGGAATGGGATTGGCTTGTCCATCAGGAACGGCTCCGTGTCGTAGTCGGTGAAATTTCCAAGGTCAACGGAATTCATAGCTTCGGCGGTTCTATCATCGACTGGTACCCCTGCGGCCCTGAGCCGTTCGACCAAGTCGGAAATACCCTCCACACACACTCCTCTATACTGTCATTCAGCCGCAGAGGATTTGAACACAACGCCTGTGCGCTCTCCTAGGGTCCGTGGTCTAGGGGTTATGACGTCGCTTTTACAAAGCGAAGATCGCAGGTTCAATTCCTGCCGGACCCACCAAGCGTAAAACGGCGTTAGACTCCGTCAATCGCACTATTGAGGCTCTATTTGAATCCGAGACGTGAGTGAAACTCTCAAGAGTGTCGGCCATGGCCGGTGAACGTGGTCGAAGAGACTGCGGGACTGGCTTCCCGAGTGACCCGCCGACTTCGTATGCGAGGTTGGACCGTATCGACTGCAGAGTCTTGCACAGGTGGGCTGCTGGCATCATTGATCACTGACATCTCTGGAGCGTCTGAATGGTTCAAGCAAGGATGGGTGGTCTACTCTAACGGGTCTAAGATGCGCGAACTCGGTGTCGAGAAGACGGCGTTTGACGAGGGCGAGGCCGGAGCTGTCTCGCACGAAGTCGCTGTGCAGATGGCCCGGGGAGCGCGCTACCAGTCGGACTCAGACATGGCAATCTCCATCACCGGCATCGCTGGACCAGGAGGTGCGACCACTGACAAGGAGGTCGGCAGGGTGCACGTGGCAGTGGTGACCGAGGATTATTTCCTAGTCAGGAGGATGGACTACGGTGATAACGATCGGCTGGACAACAAGCGCTCTTTCGCCGCCTTCGCGCTCAGACTGGTTCTCGAGGCCCTAGACAGGGTGGAAGAGAACGAGGAGAGGGAGTCCAAAGCGTCCAACGGACAGGGTGAGGGCGCTGAGATAGACACCTCCGGGCTCGACCCGTCTGACGAGGAGTGGGAAGGCAACATGAGCTGGCAGGGCACCAAGAAGACGGTGGCCGAGGAGATCTCCGAGGTCGATCTCGCTTCACTCACAGATTGGGATGATTGAATCGGTGCCTATGGCACCGGCACTGGAACTCCTGCGATATTATCATGAGCGTTCCCGGCACACCCGCTGAGGATGGTCGATGAGGAATGGGCGAATCGGCAGCGTCAACTGACCGCTGCGGGGCTGCTCGTGCTCGGTAAGGCGGCACAAGAGAGGATTCAACAACTCTCCGATATCTCATCCTTAATCGAAGCCGCCCAGAGATCGAATGTGGTGATGCTCAGTGAGAGGACCGTGGAGGAGATGCTGACACTGGTCCCGACTGAGGAGGCCATCGATGTACCTCAGGGCGCCCCAAGGTCCGAACAGGCAACTCTGCCGGATCCGGAGAGCCAATCTTCTATCGGCCGGACACTGGCGCCCGTAGGGTCTCAGGTGCTCGCCCCCCCAGTGCGTCGCCACGGCCTTGATCACTACAACCTCGCCGACTTCCCAATGCAGGCCAAGGATGTCGACTCGGAGATTGAGATTCACTTCGATATCACGGGAAATTCTACTACGGAGGGAAAGATGGGCGACATAAGGTCGTGCTTTTCTGACAGGCTACGTCAGATTCGCCAGATGATGATCTCAGGCCGAGCTCTGCCGCGCCGCCCAATCAGTGTCTCGGAGGCGTGGCGCAACAGGCAGCGTCACTCGAGTCGAGATTACGAAGTCACTTTGGTGGGTCTTGTCAGCGTAGATAAGTGGTCCAAAGGAGGCTACCTATGGTTTGATGTCGAAGACGACTCGATGCAGATTAGGTGTATGCTGAAGGAACCCTCTGGAGCATCTAACTTCCATCCATCACTGGATGGTCTGATGAACGACGATGTAGTCGGAGTCAGCGGGCACTTCGTGATAGGGAACAGGGACCCATATTTCTCGGTGAGCGACATCCACATGCCTCCATTGGGAAGGCATTCCAAGTCCGCTGCCAGCGAGGCAGAGGCCGTCTCAGCCGCCTTCCTGTCCGATGTTCATGTCGGCAGTAAGACCTTCCTAGCACCACAATGGGAGAAGATGATTGAGTGGTTCAGAAACGACCCTCTAGCCCGGACTGTGAAGTACTTCGTACTGAGCGGCGACGGTGTCGATGGCGTGGGTATCTATCCGGGCCAAGAGCGTCACCTCGCCATCAAGGACCTGTTCAACCAGTACGGTGAGTTGGCAAGGCTGCTAGAGAATCTGCCCGACTGGGTCGATTTGATGATCCTGCCTGGTAACCACGACGCGGTTCGTCCGGCCGAGCCGCAACCGGCGTTGGACCCTGAGGTCCAACAGGACTACTCTGACGCAGTGTTTGTGGGCAATCCGTGCGACTTCAGTCTGCACGGCGTCCGTATACTGTCGTACCACGGCAAGAGCATCGACGACTTCGTCGCAGGACTTCGCTCTGTAACTTACTCAAAGCCGGAATTGGCGATGAGGGCAATGATGGAACGCAGGCACCTAGCTCCGTCATGGGGTGGAAAGACCCCACTTTCTCCCGAGCCGGAGGATCGAATGGTCATCTCGACTGTCCCCGACATCTTCGTGACCGGTCACGTGCATGGGCACTACGTCGGCAACCACAAAGGAACCACTATGGTACACAGTTCGACCTGGCAGGATCAGACAGACTACCAACGTATGCTGGGGTTCCAGCCCAAGCCCTGCATCCTGACAATCGTCAATCTGCACACGCACGCCACGGCCTCAATCCCCTTCGCCTGAATCGGGAAAGTCCTCGCCGCCATACAGATGCTGCCAGAGATCACGCAGATCATCGCCTTCCACCACCGGCACCCCTGCTCCCTTGAATGCATCCACAGCCCTCTGCCGGGCCGGGTTGAAACCGATGAACCGAGAGTCAGGAATCATCATCGACAAGTCCGTGCTGGAATCTCCCACTGAGACGATTCCCGACGGGTCAATTCCTTCGATCCTAGCCAATTTCTCTACCAACAGTCCCTTCTCGTGCGAGTTAACGCGTGAGGGTGCGGGCCCGCGCAGCCATCCGTCGTCATCCCAGTCGAAGCCATTGGCGACCCAGTCATCGACCTTGAGCATCGATGCTATACTCGCTACGAAGACATCTACGCCTGCGGAGACTATGGCCACGAAGACTCCCCTCTCCTGCAACTCACGCACGACATCACGTGCCCCTGTCATCAGGGTGATGCCAGAATAACATCGCAGGATGTCATCACGATGTATGCGAGGCTGCACCGCTGTCCACAGGCGTATGTCTTCTGCCATGAACTCGTCATCGCTGATTTCTCGGTTGAGGAAACGCTCCAAAGTCTCGAGATTTTCAGTCCCGAAGTAATCGTGAATGTTCTGCCACGAGGAGCCGTTGTCTGTGAGCACACCATCGCAGTCGAAGATTACGGCACCGAGTTCACTCATTGCCCCTTCGCGGTGCGCGGGCGGTATAGTCCCTGCGAGGGAGATGGGTTGATGGGAGCCGCTGAGTTCGGTGGCCCGTGGCTGACACAGGGAAGGCTGTCAAGGTTAGGATGCTGTTCTTCGGGCCACTAGCCGAGAGGTTGGGCGAACGCGAGATTGAGGTTGCACTCAAGTTCGGAACCACTGCTGAGCAACTAATCGACAGGTTCGAACTCTCAGAATATCTTGATTCGGGCCTCAGAGTGGCAATCGACGGCCAGATAGGGGCATCTCTTGATGCCCCACTGGCCGACTCTTCCGAGGTAGCCTTCCTCCCTCCTGTTTCTGGCGGTTGACGGGCTAACGAGCCGAAGCATTTGAACGAGAACACTCTCACCTAGGGATGATAGCATGGCAATAGGAACCACAGAGATGGCGATTCTGATTGGATTGGCAGTACTGTTATTCGGCTCCAAGAAGATACCAGAGTTGGCTCGCAGTCTCGGGTTGGCTAAGGGCGAGTATGAAATGGCAGTGAGTGAGGTCAGAAGTCCATCCGAAGCCGAGCGCGATATGGACAGAGGCGGCATGACCGATGACGTCGCCGACGAGGCCGAATGATCAATCTCTCTTACGACTTAGTTTGAGAGTGGAGCCGCAATCGGAACAGTTTCCCAGTTCTCGGCGAGAACTAGGTGCGTCGGGAGGAGGGAGTACCGCCCCGCACCCCGTACAGCGCAACTCCCAGGACCAAAGTGAGCTTATGCCCTCCATGGTCACAGAGAGCCAAGGCACACCGCCTAACTCACACAAATTCTGCAGCCTGTAATCGTCAGTTGCTAGAGTTGCGGCCCTCTCGATAGCCAGCGCCAGCAATTCGAGATCGACAGGTGACAGGCCAGCCATGTCTCCTGTGGTGGTGGCGAGGTCACTGGCTCGAGCAATCGCAGCAGATCCCGGAGATGTCCATTCTAGTTCTGCTGCGTCGAGCATAATCTCGCGATCGGGCGATATTCGGGAGAGTTCTGCTCTCTGAGAAGGGACAACGAGGCTGCCACGCATCCTCTCCAGAGGCCACGCGATTAGCGCAGCGGTGTCCAAGACTTCACCCCCTGCCATGCTCGGGCGGAGGCCGGCTGCGCTTTCAGGGGTCGCCTCCGTGCCTAGTCGGTGTCCGCGGGAAGCAATGTTCATCCCGAAAAGGATGGACGAAGGTACGTGTTAGGGGGGGTTATAGACTCGATAATCGATTGGGCGGGTGAATGGGGTCTGCTTGGTTTGGCCGTCGTTTCGGCCTCCGAAGCAGCCTTCCAACCAGCACCGCCCGACTTACTGGTCATCCCTATGGTCCTCGGGACCGATAGTTCTCTCGATATCCTAGCCATCGTCCTAGTCGCTACCTTATCGAGCGTGGTTGGCGCAGTAGGGGGCTATGGAATCGGTGCCTATGCTGGCAGACCGATACTCGGGCGTTTCGCCAGTGATACCACAGTTGCCAGACTTGATGCCCTGATGATCAGGTACGGGCCCGCCGGCATCTTCCTCGCAGCAGTCTCTCCGATTCCCTACAAGGCTCTGGCATGGGCGGCGGGAGCCGGCAGGATGGACCTAAGGCTGTTCATCGCAGCGGGTCTCTTCGGCCGGGGCATAAGGTTCGGTATGGAGGGAATAGTGCTTGGGATTTGGGGTGGCGAGTTCCTCAATCTGATTGAGAACCCCCTAGCCTGGCTGGTCGGAGGATTATTGGGACTTTTACTGGTCTTTCCTTTGAGGGGCTGGTGGATGGGATTAGCGGAAGCATCCGACAGCGAGTAACGCTCGAATTGCAGACCATCACCACTGCAGGATCAGGCAACCCTCCGTGACGAATCGTTATGGGGGGGGCGTCGGTCGTCATCTCGTCGCTCCTGTGGTGTAGCACGGCCCATCATTCCGGGTTTTCATCCCGGCGACTCGGGTTCGAATCCCGACAGGAGCACCAATCATTCCACTTCATGAACATCCGTAGGAATGCCTCTGGAAGCTGCCTGTTCAATCACTATTCTCGTCCATTTGCTAGTCGGAGATGGCATCGCTAGGATGTGTGAGGCCCCACTCAGGATCTTCTCGGTCAGGGTGTTAGCGGCTTCGCCCCTGCCCCTGTCAACTAGGCTCCTGTTGGGATCACTCCACTCCTCAGTGAATACAGCTATCGGAATCGAGTTGTTGTCGGCCCAGCGCTCGGCCATGTAATCAACTCCGCTCGCACCGCCGACGA
>Ga0257107_1000582_pt1 | contig 13854 bp, 14 predicted proteins | sample LP_taG_2_FD_190178 | JGI IMG/M metagenome (GOLD analysis project Ga0257107, IMG submission 190178) | Marine microbial communities from Northeast Subartic Pacific Ocean, Canada - LP_J_2011_P26_500m | ecosystem: Environmental > Aquatic > Marine > Oceanic | place: Canada: Northeast Subartic Pacific...
ATTTGGCCAACTCTCCGACTGAAAAAGATAAAGGTAGTTATTTAGAAGAAAACTGGAAAGTTCTTGCGCAGAATAATATGATACAGTTTATTGAAAGTAAAGATGAGTTCATCCCAGGTGTTAAGCTTTTTATTTCGAATGGACATACAACTGGAATGATGCATCCAATTATAACTGATAATTCTAAAACGCTCTTTTATGCTGCAGATATTTTTCCAATGGCAAGTCATTTACGATTGAATTGGGTTATGGCATATGATATAGACCCAGTAAAAACAATAAAGGAGAAGAAATATTTATTATCGAAAATAGTTGATGAGGATTGGATTGTATTTTTTGAACATGACCCTATTAGGCAGGCGTGCAAAGTAAAGTATAATGGTGGGCAATACGGTTTGAAAGAGACGGTAGTAATTAGTGGATGATGATAAAAAAAAAGAAGAATTATTTTTTTCTGGTTTAAAAACATTTAATGGAGGCGACTATTTTGATGCACACGAAATATGGGAAGAACTATGGTCAGAACATTATTTAAAAGATAGAGAATTTATTCAAGGATTAATCCAATTGGCAGTATGTTTTGTGCATTTGCAGAATGGAAATATTAATGGTGCAAGAAGTTTGCTGAATAAATCTACTAAAAAATTAAATAGATTTCCTTATGATCATAGAAATATTAATCTTAAAAAATTGAAGAATATTATTATAGAACTCAATCTTGAATTAGAATTAATAAATAATGCAGCAGAATTTGATTGGTCAAATTGTCCAAGGATATTATTAAATGAGTAATATTTTACTATATACTAATGATTTAGAGCTTGGAACAACTTTATCTGAAAGGTTGTTGCATGGCAACAATACAATTATGTTTGTTGAACAATTGCATGATTTAAATAATGATTCAAATTTATTAATTATTGATTTGGATGATATAGAAATCAAACCAAATACTATTGTCAAAATAATTAAAAAATACTCTACTCTTAAAGTTGTTGGTATAATGAAAGAAATACAAAAAAAGCTATGGAATGATTATCGAAATGCTGGTTGTGAAATGATTTTCCTACGATCCGTACTTATAAAAAATATTGATACAATATTATCCAATTATAATTTAGATAATAATGAATGACTCAAATCGCATTCGTGCTAATAAAATTGTTAATTTATTAGCAAATGAATATCCAAATTCAAAGTGTTCATTGAATTATAAAAACCCTCATGAGTTACTTGTTGCGACAATTTTATCGGCACAATGTACTGATCATCGTGTTAATCAGGTGCTCCCTAACCTATATAGTAAATATCCGAATATTGAATCATTTGCATACGCAGATTTAAAAGAATTATCTGAACATATATTTTCATGTGGATATCATAATCAAAAAGCAAAAAGTATTCAGGGATCCTCACTAGCAATATTAGAAAGATATAATGGAAAAGTACCTGAATCAATGTCTGAACTAATTACACTTCCTGGGGTTGGAAGAAAAACTGCTAATTGCATATTAGGAGAGTGCTTTAATATTCCCTCAATGGTAATTGATACACACATGATTAGAATTATGAATTTACTTGGCCTTGCTACAGCTAAAGATCCAAAAAAGATAGAATTAGAGTTAATGAAAATTTTTAATAAGAAACATTGGGTCAAGGTCACCCATATGATCATTGATCATGGCAGAGCAGTATGCATTGCTCGAAGACCACAATGTGATAAATGTATATTATCAGATCTTTGCCCTTCCTCATAAATTTAATTTATCATCGTTTTTTTATTATATTTATTTAAGAATCAATATATATAGATTATAGTATACATAAAGCTTGTATAATACAAATAATATGAAGAGCCCATTTTTAACTAAAGTTTTTTATTTTAATGCTGCTCACCAGTATGGGCATTCTGAGTGGAGCGACGAAAAAAATTGGGAAGTATTTGGTCCAGATTCTAAAATACATGGTCATAATTATACTTTAGAAGTTATGGTTACAGGCAGCATCAATCATGAGACTGGTTTCATTGTAGATCTTTCACAACTTAAAGACGTTGTGCAGAAAAATGTAATAAATACATTAGACCATTCACAGTTTGATGTTGAAGTGGATTGGTTTAAGGATAAACAACCAAGTACTGAAAACTTAGTTATTTTTATTTGGGATCAAATTGTTAAGGATTTCGATTCAAGAAAGTTGCATAGAATTCGATTGCATGAAACACCAACAATATTTACAGATTATTATGGACCAGGATAATAGATTTAAAGAACAGTTTTACCTTGTGCTTGCAGGTATTTTTATTGCTTCTCTTGTAACATGTAACCTGATTGCAAATAAATTTGTAACAGTCGATTTTGGGTTCAAAGTTTTTATAGTTTCAGCTGGTATACTTCCATATCCACTTACATTTCTTGTAACGGATTTGATTTCAGAACTTTATGGACAGAAAAAAGCTAACCTAGTTGTCTTTTCAGGATTTATTGCTTCATTATTTGTTTTGTTATTTCTATGGATTGGCGGGCAATTTAATTCAATACCCTCCTCTATTGTGGATGATGTTGCATATAATTCTGTTTTTCGCAATGCATGGAGGCTTATTGCTGCATCAATGGTAGCATATTTGTTTGCTCAATTTATTGATGTAAGAATATTTCATTTTTGGAAAAGATTAACAAATGGTAAACATTTATGGATTAGAAATAATGGATCAACTATTGTTTCTCAACTTGTAGATACAATATTAGTAATATGCATTTTATTTTTTGGAGTATGGGAATCAGATCAAATTATATCAGCTATTATTGATGGCTGGATATTTAAAATGCTTATGGCATTATTAGATACTCCTATCATATATGGCATACTTTATTTATTAAAAGGTAAAATAGACATCGCACACATTGAAGAAGGATAAAATATGGAAATTAATGAAAAATTAGAAAAATTAACACATCAATTGCTCCTAGAAATAGGTGAAGATCCTAACAGAGAAGGTTTAAAACGAACTCCAACTCGCGTTTCAAAAGCGTGGAAATATTTTTCCAAAGGTTACAATCAGGATTTGAAAAAGATTGTTAATAATGCAATTTTTAAAGAATCTTCAAAGGATATGGTTGTTGTTCGAGATGTAGAATTCTTTAGCCTTTGTGAACACCATTTATTGCCATTTTTTGGAAAAGCGCATGTCGGGTATATACCAGATGGTCAAATAATAGGGTTATCAAAGATACCAAGAATAATTGATATGTTTTCACGTAGGCTACAAGTCCAGGAAAGATTAACTAATCAAATAGCTGAGGCAATTCATACTGTATTAAACCCTGTGGGCGTTGCAATTGTAATGGAAGGAAGGCATCTGTGTATGCAAATGCGCGGTGTTGAAAAACAGAATAGTTTAGCAACTACTTCTACAATGTTAGGAAAATTTAGAGAATCTGTAAGAACACGCAATGAGTTCATGTCTTTAATCAACAGGCGCAGTACTTGATTAATTTTATATTTTATAAATTCTTTAATTAATGTGGATAATTCATTTGATATAATAATTTTAGGAGGAGGACCTGGGGGTTATGTCGCTGCGATTCGGGCTTCTCAATTAGGATTAAAAACCGCAATTATCGAACAAGATGAGTTAGGTGGTGTTTGTCTTAATTGGGGATGTATCCCTACTAAAGCTTTATTAAAAAGCGCTGAAATGATTGATTCCATTAAGAATGCTGATCAATATGGAATTAAAATATCTTCATATAAAATTGAGTATGGTAAGATAATTGATAGAAGTCGACAAATTTCTGAAAGGCTATCCAAAGGAATATCATTTTTAATGAAAAAGAATAATATTACTCATATTCAAGGAAGAGGAGTTTTTACAGCTCAGGATAATATTGAAGTATCTAAGGGTAAAAAAGTTACTAATGTGAAATCAAAACATTTTATTATTGCAACAGGCGGTAGACCTAAGAATGTTCCAGGAGTTACTTTAGATGGTAAACAGATAATTAGTTCAAAAGAAGCTATGATTCTTAAAAAACCCCCTAAGGATATGGTGATAATTGGAGGTGGGGCTATTGGTTGTGAATTTGCTTATTTCTATAATTCGTGTGGCACAAAAATTACTATGATTGAAATGATGGATAGAATATTACCAATGGAAGACAAAGATATTTCTAAAGAATTGAGAAAACAATATATTGATTCTGGAATAGCGATAAATACAAATACTGTTGTTGAAAAAGTTGAAAAATTAAAAACAAAAGTAAAAGTACATGTTAAAAATGGAAGTAAGAAAACGGTTATTGAATCAAGTGTAGTATTAGTTGCCATTGGCCTAACAGGAAATATCGAGGATATTGGGCTTGATTTATTAAGTATAAATACAAATAATGGATCAATAACTATTGATGATTATGGACAAACAAATATTTCAAATATTTTTGCAATAGGCGATGTGTCTGGCCCACCTTGGTTGGCTCATGTTGCATCTGCGCAGGGTCATTTGGCGGTAGAGAAAATTGTAGATCATAATACTGAGCCGATCGATTACAATAATATACCTTCTTGTACATATTGTCAACCCCAAGTTGCATCATTGGGCTTAACTGAAATTCAAGCGAAAGAAGCAGGCTTTAATATTAAAGTAGGAAAATTTTATTTTAAATCCAGTGGCAAAGCCTTATCTATAGGCAAACCAGTTGGATTTGTAAAAATTATTTTTGATTCAAAATATGGTGAATTGTTAGGATGTCATATTATAGGGCCACAAGCCACAGAACTGATCCAGGAATTAGTAATTGCAAAAAGTCTTGAAGCTACATGGGAGAACCTTGCTTACACAATGCATCCACATCCAACACTTTCTGAGTCAATTATGGAAGCAGCTTTGGATGCATATGGAATTGGAGTGCACTAATGATTAATGCGAGAAATACCACTTCAAGAAGTAAAAAGATTGAAATACTTGATTTGGGAATGCAAGCCTATAAGAAATCTTGGAATTTTCAAAAGTCATTACTTAAAAAGAGATCCAATAATGAAATTAATGATACATTAATATTTGTTGAGCATGAACCAGTATACACCCTTGGTAAAAATGCTAATGAAAATCATATACTTCAAAACTATCCAGAAGATATTAAAACCTTTCATATAGAACGAGGTGGAGATGTTACATATCATGGCCCAGGTCAATTAGTTGGATACCCGATTATTGATTTGCGAGACTATAAGAAAAGTATAAGTTGGTATATGCGAACTTTGGAACAGATAATTATTGATACTCTATCTGAATTCAATATTCAATCTGATCGGAAAAATGGATTAACTGGTGTTTGGTATAAAAATGAGAAGATTGCTGCCTTAGGCGTTAGGGTTTCTAAATGGATTACGATGCATGGGTTTTCATTAAATATCAATCCTGACCTTAATTATTATAAAAGTATTATACCATGTGGAATTTTTGAATATGGAGTAACCAGCATGTCAAAAATTCTTAATGAGGATATTGATAAAGAATCAGTTAAGAGTACCCTGAAGATCAAATTTCTTGATCAATTTAAGAATAATCATTTAGCCAGTAAATAATCATGGCTCGTTTATACGGATTTCAAAAAAAAGAGCTAATACGGGTTTATGAGAATATGGTTCTATCTAGAATGCTAGATGAAAGAATGGCAATTCTATTAAGACAAGGAAAAGGGTTTTTTCACATGGCTTGTTCTGGTCACGAAGCTGCGCAAATAGCAGCAGCATTCAATTTACAATCAGCTAAAGATTGGTTTTATCCATATTATAGAGATAGCGCATTTACTATAGGGATTGGTATGACCGCGAAAGATCATTTATTAGCTTTTTTTGCAAAATCAGATGATCCATCTTCAGGGGGACGGCAAATGCCACATCATTATGGTAAACGCGATTTAAATATTGTGACACAATCAAGCCCAACAGGAACACAATACTTGCAGGCTATTGGATGTGCTATGGCATGCAAATTAAACAAGAAAAAAGAAGTTGTTTATGTTTCATCTGGTGAAGGAACAACAAGCCAAGGAGATTTCCATGAAGCCTTAAATTGGTCTAGTAGGGAAAAATTACCTGTAATATTTCATATTCAGGATAATGATTATGCTATCAGTGTGCATATTTCTGAACAAATATCTGGTGAATCTATATTCTCGATGGTTTCAGGATATCAACATCTTGCAAGATTTGACGTTGATGGTTCCGACTATTTTGAAACACATCTAGCTTTTAAAAAGGCAGTAGATAGAGCTAGAAAGGGAATGGGCCCAGCAGTAATTATATCTCACGTTGATAGATTGAAACCACATTCATCATCGGATGATCATTTAAAGTATCGTACAAAAAAAGAAATTGCTAAAATGGAAAAAAATGATCCAATAAAAAAGTTTTCTGATGAGTGTATTGCAAATGAAATAATAAAAAAGGAAGATTTGGATAAGCTGGATAAAAAATTAAAGAATCAAGTTGAGAAAGATGCGGATTGGGCGGAAAATAAAGAGCATCCTGATACAGCATCTGCTACTAATCATATTTATAGCGGGTATTCTCCTGATTATGATAGTCATCATAATATTTTGAATGATAACACTGTTTTTGTAGATGCTATTAATCATGCGCTTGCGGAAGAAATGGATAGAAATAAAAAAATGATTATTTATGGTCAAGACATTGCAGATCCAAAAGGTGGAGTATTTACTGCGACTAAAGGGTTAACGGATAAATATGGAAAGGAAAGAGTTTTTAATAGTCCTCTTGCGGAATCTTCAATTATTGGATCAGCTATTGGTTTAGCAACAGTCGGTTATAAACCGGTTGTTGAGATACAGTTTGGTGATTATATATGGACAGCTATGATGCAAATACGTAATGAACTTGCTACAATACGATATCGATCAAATAATGCGTGGTCTTGCCCTGCAGTTATACGTGTACCAGTAGGAGGATATATTCATGGAGGATTATGTCATAGTCAATCAATTGATGGTTATTTTATTCATATGCCAGGGATATATATTGCCTATCCATCTAATGCCTCTGATGCGAAAGGGTTATTGAAAATGGCATGCCGAATGGACGATCCTGTAATATTTATGGAGCACAAGAGTTTGTATCGTCAAAGCTATGCATCATCCCCTGAACCTGATGATGAGTATTTGATTCCTTTTGGTAAATCAAAGATAATTCAAAAAGGATCTGAGTTAACAATTATAACTTGGGGAGCTATGGTACAATTGAGTATTGAGGCCGTTAATCATTTGAGTCTTGATGAAGATATGATTGAGATTATTGATTTACGGACATTGAATCCATTGGATTTTTTATCCATTCAAACATCTATAGAAAAAACGGGTAAGGCTTTAATCGTCTATGAAGATAATCTGACAAATGGACCTGGCGCTGAAATATCTTCATTAATAAGCGATCATTGTTTTGAAATGCTTGATGGGCCCATTAGAAGAGTTGCGTCTAAGGATAGCCCAGTACCTTATAATATGTTTCTGGAAGAAGATGTGTTACCACAAGTAGAAGATATTAAAGAAACCTTAATAGAATTATTGGAGTATTGATGTTAGTTGATATAATAATGCCAAAAATGGGTGAATCAATTACCGAGGGAACAATAATTGAATGGCGCAAGAATGTTGGAGATACTGTTGATAAAGATGAAATCTTTTTAGAAATCGGAACTGATAAAGTAGACTCAGAAATTCCTTCACCAGCAGCTGGTGTATTAGTAGAAATATTGGCCAAACCAAATGATGTTATAGATGTTGGAAAAGTCATTGGTAGGATAAATACTGATGTTAGCGCTAAATCTGATGCCATCATTACTGGTGTAACAGCATCGGAAAAAGAAAATATTCAAGAAATTAAAACTCCAAAGGTTGATATTAAAAAAGACCCCATAGTTCCTAAAAAGAAATTAGATAAACCCAAGCGATCTTTTTTTACTCCTGTAGTTATGAAAATTGCCAATGAGAATAATATTACAATGAATGAGCTTGAATCGATTAAGGGTTCAGGTAGAAGCGGGAGGGTGACAAAAAAAGATATTTTATTTTATTTAAAAAGCCATGGAAGGCCATCTGAAGAACTGAATGAAATAAAAATGAGTGATAAGGTGGTTGAGATGGAATATATGAGAAAAAGAATTGCCGATCGCATGCGTACTAGTTTAGATACTGCAGCTCATGTATATGTAATGACAGAAGTTGATATGACAGATATAGTTAATTATGTTGTTGAAAATGAAAACTCATTCTTTGATAAAGAATCATTTAAGCTTACATATACTCCTTTTATTGTGAACGCGGTTGTTAAAGCGATCAACCAATTCCCTTTGATGAATTCTTCCATTGAAGGAAATGAAATAATACATAAGAAAAATATAAATATTGGCTTAGCTGTATCCTTAGATGGCGGGCTAATGGTGCCAGTCATAGAAAATTGTGAGGAAGTAAATTTTCTTGGATTGTGCAGGCGAGTTAATGATCTTTCAGTTAGAGCTCGCTCGAAAAAACTTCAACCTGATGAGCTTCAAGGATCAACATTTTCAATTTCTAATTTTGGGGTTTTCAATGTTACAATGGGAACACCAATTATTAATCAACCAAATGTAGGTATACTAGGAGTAGGTGCGATTAAAAAACAACCAGTTGTTATAGAAAGTGACTTAGGAGACACAATTGGTATTAGGAGCCAGATGATTCTAAGTTTGGGTTTTGATCACCGACTTATAGATGGAGCTGAGGGGAGCAAATTTATTGAAAAAATTAGATTAGAAATTGAAAATATGGAATTGATGGATCTTTTTTAATGGCAATAGATCATGTATTAAAACTCTATTCTGAAACAATTCAGTCTCCATATCTGCATTATGGATTTTGGGATAATCCAGAAAGTATAAACTCTGATTTATTATCTATTGAAGATATAGTAAAAGCACAAGGGCGATATATTGAACATCTTTCCTCATTTATACCCGAAGAAGTGAATAAGATTATTGATGTTGGTTGTGGAGTGGGAGGAAATGCTGCATATTTAAAAGAAAAAGGTTATGAAATTGATGTATTGTCACCAGATGTATATCAAGAGGAGTTCATAAATAAAAAGTTTAATGGTGAAATGCGTTTTTATAAAACAAAGTTTGAAGACTTTAAATCTAACACAACTTATGATTTGATTCTTGAGAGTGAAAGCGCATGTTATATTAAAATTAATGAAGGGTTTTTTTCTGCGAATAGAGCGTTAAGAGATGGGGGATATTTATTAGCAGCTGATTATTTTGTATATAATTCTAATAATCAAAGTCCTCATTTAAAATCTTCACACAGAATGGATGAATATCTTAATATCGCCAAGTTGTCAGGGTTCAAGTTATTGAAAGAATATGATCAAACAGAGAATACGATGCCTACCTTGGATGCTGCATTAAATTTTATTAATCGATTTATTTTTCCAACAGCTGAATATCTTCAATATTCTATTCAACGTAAAAAGCCCAAGACTTATCGATTATTAAGATCTTTATTAGAAAAAAGAATCTCAAAGAAAATGGATCAACTAGATTTAATGAGTAGTGATGAGTTCAGAAAATATAGAAAATATATGATTTACTTGTTTCAGAAAGTATAATATATATGAAAGTAGAAACAAAAAAACAATATAAGCCTAAAATTAAACTTCAAATCAGGGATGGATATAGATTTGTTGATAAAGTGGTTAAGAAAAATAATTTACATACTGTCTGTGAAGAGGCAAGGTGTCCAAATATTTATGAATGCTGGGATAGGGGTACTGCTACAATAATGATTCTAGGTGATACGTGCACAAGAGCATGCGGCTTTTGTTCTGTTAAAACAGGGAAACCTACTTGGAATGATCCAATGGAGCCAGTTCGCACAGCGCTTGCAGTAAAAAAGATGAATCTTCGGCATGTTGTAATTACATCAGTTGATCGTGATGATATTAAGGAAGATTATGGTTCAACTATTTGGGCAGAGACAGTAAAACAAATCCACCACCATGTTCATGATTGTACTGTTGAAGTACTAACCCCAGACTTTAAAGGTGATCAATCAGCTTTGTTAAGAGTTTTTTCAGCTAAGCCTGAAATATTTAGTCATAATGTTGAGTGCGTTGAAAGAATTAGTAAAAATGTACGTAATCAAGCAGATTGGAATAGAAGTTTAAATGTATTGAGATTTGCAGTTGATGAAGGAATGGAAACAAAAACTAGTATGATGGTAGGCATAGGCGAAAGAAACGATGAAGTGATTGATACAATGAAGCAAGTAGCTGGGATAGGTGTTTCAATTTTTACTATAGGACAATATCTACAACCAACAAATAAACATTTACCTGTTGATAGATATGTTTCAGATGCAGAATTTTTTAATTATAAATCTATTGGCTATGAATTAGGGTTTTCAGTAGTAGAATCTGGATCATTAGTACGTAGTTCATATCATGCGGATGAGCAAGCAAGATTATTGAATGCTAAATCAAAAAATAATTATGAATAGTAAGTATATAGTTGTTGCCTTGACTTTTATTGCTGGAATTGTTTTGGTGCAATTGGCATCCAAGGATCAGCCAAATTCATTCACTAAAGAAAATAATAGCCACTTAATTAATAATGCTAAATCTAATTTTATTCGAATTGGTAATTTAATTGCAAGATTACCAAATAATTGGACAGCTGTAAAACCATCAAGTTCTATGCGATTAATGGAATTTCATGTAGGGGAGAACAATACAGATGCGTCAATGGCGGTCTTTAAAAATATTGGTGGAACTATCGATGATAATTTGAAAAGATGGGCTGGACAGTTTGGATACAAATTATTGGATGAAGATGTTAAATTAACTAATGAAGTAATTAATGGGATTGATTTTCATATAATTAGTATTTTAGGAACCTATACTAATACAATGGCATTTTCTCCTAATGCTACAAATCCAAAGGATAATTATAGATTATTAGGAGCAATTGCAAACACATCGGATGGATTATATTATTTTAAAATGACAGGGCCAAATGCAATTATTAATAATGAGATTGAAGAATTCTCGAATTTTATACAATCATTAAAATATGATAATATTGGATGATAAATTATAAAAAGGAATATATGGCATATTTATTATCTATCTGTATGCCATATTAACAGATAATTTTACTTGGTACATTATTTGCGTAAATTATATCTAAACAATTTAAGGAAGAATTATGCCTGAAAGATTTGATAAAGATGTAGAATCAAAACCTATTTCTGATAATGATAATTATCCTGTAATGCCTCTAAGGAATACAGTGTTATTTCCACAACAAGTTATACCTATATATATCGGTCGTGAAAAATCATTAAAACTTATTGAGGATCTGGGAGATGGTGATAAGCATATAGTTGTAGTTGCACAGGAAGATGGATCAATTGAGGATCCTAAACCTGAGGATTTATATGCTTATGGTACATTGGGAGTAGTGTTAAAAGTTTTTGATATGCCTGATAATAGTAAATCTGCAATTGTTCAAGGCATTGAAAGAGTTAAATTAATTAGTTTTGGAGAGCCAAATCCATATTATAGGGTAGTAGTTGAGAAAGTTAGTGATCAACCCATAGATGATGAATTAGAAGTTGAAGCATTAGCTAAAAATTTACGAAACACCTTTTCTGAATTAATTCAAGTTGCCCCAAATCTAACTGAAGAGCATTCTGGTATGTTATCTAATATCCAGAAACCATCACGTTTAGCGGATAGAGCTGTATCGCTACTTACTGTTCCAAATAAAGAGAAACAGGATGTGTTAGAAGAGCTTGATGTTAAAAAGAGGGTTGAAAAAACTAATACTTTACTTACTAGAGAAATACAACGGATAAAACTTGGTGAAGAAATACAGACTGAGGTGCATGATGAGATCTCTAAAACACAAAGAGAATATTATTTACGAGAACAAATGAAAGCGATAAAGCGTGAGCTTGGTGAAGATGAAGAAACAGTAGATATTAAAGAACTTGAAGATAGAATAAAAGCTGCAAAATTATCTGAAGAGGCAGAAAAGGTAGCAATCAAAGAGCTGGAAAGATTATCACGTATTCCAACGCAATCTCCTGAATATTCTGTTTCTAGAACTTATATTGAATGGTTAGCTGATTTACCATGGAGTAATTCTAGTGTGGATCAGATTAATGTGAAAAAAGCTGAAAAAATTCTTGATGAAGATCATTATGGATTAGAGAAAGTAAAGGAAAGAATTCTAGAATATTTAGCAGTGAGAAATTTAAAACAAGAACGCAACCCTGATGGTGGAATAAGAGGTCCCATTTTATGTTTTTCAGGACCTCCAGGAGTAGGTAAAACATCTCTAGGACAATCTATAGCAAAAGCTATTGGCCGCGAATTTGTAAGAATGTCATTAGGGGGCGTTAGGGATGAAGCTGAAATTCGTGGACATAGAAGAACTTATATAGGAGCTTTACCGGGAAGAGTGATTCAATCCATGAAAAAAGCTGGAACGAATAATCCAGTATTTATGCTTGATGAAATAGATAAACTTGGTTCTGATTTTAGAGGAGATCCTTCATCTGCAATGCTCGAGGTATTAGATCCTGAGCAGAATGATAAATTTAGCGATCATTATTTGGAAGTAGACTTTGACTTAAGTAAAGTAATGTTTATAACTACAGCAAATTATCAAGATGCTATTCCTCCTGCCTTGAGAGATCGAATGGAAATACTTGATTTCAGTGGTTACATTGAGGATGAGAAAATCAAAATAGCTCAACAACATTTGCTTCCAAAGCAAATTGAAGAAAATGGGCTTAATAAAAAAGAAGCTTCACTAGATAAAGCGGCTATTAGTGAGCTCATACGCTCCTATACAAGAGAATCAGGCGTTAGGAACTTGGAAAGAGAAATAGCAAATGTATTAAGAAAAATTGCTCGAGATATAGTTGAAAAAAGAGCTAAAAGAATTCGAGTTACTAGAGCAAAAGTTTTAGAATATTTGGGCGCTCCAAGATTCTATTCAGAATTAGCAGAAAGAACAACAAAACCTGGCGTTGTGACAGGTTTAGCATGGACTGCTGCTGGTGGAGATATTTTATTTATTGAGTCTTCAAAAATGAAAGGAAAGGGTGTATTAACTTTAACTGGTCAACTTGGTGATGTAATGAAGGAGTCAGCAACTGCAGCGCTAACATATGTTAGATCCCATACAGATATACTAGGGATACCAGATGATTTCCATGAAAAGACAGATATACATGTACATGTTCCTGCTGGAGCTATCCCAAAAGATGGTCCCTCAGCTGGTGTAAGTATGTTTACATCAATCGTTTCATTAATGACTGGCAAACCTGTTAAAGATAAAGTAGCAATGACTGGAGAAATTACTCTTAGAGGAAATGTATTACCTATTGGTGGAGTGAAGGAAAAAGTAACTGCAGCACACCGTTCAGGTATAAAACATATTATTTTACCTGATCATAATAAAAAAGATCTTGAGGATATTCCTGATCATATTAAAAAAGATTTAAATTTCTATTTTGCTAAGGAAATAATGGATGTGATAGATATTGCTATCCCAGGATTAAATGGTAAGAAAAAAAGGACGATAAGAAAAACTAACTCAAAAGTAAAAAAAGCGTCTTAATTTTGCCCGGTTTTTGGGCGCTTAGCTCAGTTGGTCAGAGCGCCGCCCTTACAAGGCGGATGTCATAAGTTCGAATCTTATAGCGCCCACTCTTCGAAAGCCCTTGATTTATGTCAGGGGCTTTCTCTTTTAATGAACTAATCAAACTTATCATACTTGATCAAGCCTAT
>Ga0257107_1000588_pt1 | contig 13800 bp, 4 predicted proteins | sample LP_taG_2_FD_190178 | JGI IMG/M metagenome (GOLD analysis project Ga0257107, IMG submission 190178) | Marine microbial communities from Northeast Subartic Pacific Ocean, Canada - LP_J_2011_P26_500m | ecosystem: Environmental > Aquatic > Marine > Oceanic | place: Canada: Northeast Subartic Pacific...
TCCAGTATCCTATTGCAGCAGGTTAGGGAGCAGTGGTCGACTGACATTTTCATCCTGTATGTGCAGACCGACAACGCTGTCGACGATTCCAGTCACAGAGGAACAGAGAATATCACCAGCGTAGAGATACTGAAACAGATCTCGTGGATAGAGGGAGACGATCAGAACCGAGGGATAGGTGGCTACCAGTCTGGACTCGACTACAACAAGGAGGACAGAGGGGGAATTGATGGCGTCGTTTGGATAATCTCTCCTGCGCAGATTATCAAGGAAGCGAACTCGTCTAACTACCGCTTCAACTGCGCGATGGAAAAGTACGCGCTACCGACAGGAGACAACGAAAACTGTGTGGCCTCATCACTCAATCCCTACGAGGGGTACTCGATTCCAGAAGGCTCTGGAGCACAGGAGAGAATAGACAGGTTCGTCGAGGATGCTGAACCGCTTCTATCTAACTTCGTTCGTGACACCAACAACGACGGCATCTGGGATACCGGGGTAGTCATCATGGGGCTGAAGTTCGATATGTCGGAAACGGACATCACATCTCGGCCGGATCCAAAAGGCACAACTGAAGAGAATCCGGATGGAATATTGAGGGACCACAAGGCCTTCATTAAACACTCTCAACAATTGATTTACGAGGAATCAAATCCTGTGGATTGTCAACTGTGTCACAGAGTATACGATACCCCTACCTCGACAATGGACGAATTCACCTCGACAGACAACCGCAAGGCTATCACTATTACCGGACTGACTCCAGTGGTGCACGACATCTCCGATGCAATCTACATCGAACTTGTCGACAGAATGCTCCCCCTCAGTATAGTCCTAGTCTCACTGACTATGCTGCTGCTGCACCGCAACCCCAAGGTCATTATTATCTGCGGCGCCCCTATTATGATGAGTCTAGCGATAACATTCGGCATCACTGTCATCGCCGACATCATGCTCACTCCAATGATTATCTCGGTTGGCCCCATACTGGTCGGATTGGGGGTGGACTACGCTCTGCATCTGACCAACAGGATAGAGGAGAACAGAATTGAGTTGATTGAGGAACGTCTCGAGATGGCTTGGTCGGCCCAGAGGGACGGCTTCCAGACTGAGGATATCGACCCGTGGGACCCTCATATCAGCCTCACAGCGACAGTCAGGGCAGTACTTACCACCGGCCACGCCATATTCCTATCCGCGTTGACCACTATCATCGGTTTCAGCGTACTCAGGTGGCCCAGTTTGGTTCCGATAGAGCCTATGAGAACCGTAGGAACAACGCTCCTAATAGGTATCTCGACGACCTTCGTGTTGTCGATGCTAATGGTCCCTGCGCTAGTTCAGTTACTGAGGTACAGAAAGAGCCGTTCAAAAGTCTTCGATAAGATGTGGGAGTCAATAGGGGAGATTCCAGTCAAGGCCACAGTCATAGTTCTGATAGTCACCTTAGCCCTAACTTTCTCGGGGGCCCGTATTCTTGAGGAACAACTCGGGCAGGGAATAAGCGGTTCCTCCGACGAGGTTCCGCCGGGTTTAGAATCGTATGAGACCCTCAGGGAATACAGCTACGTCTTCGATGGCGGGCAGACTAACATGTTCATCGTAGACGCTACTCAGAGGGGGGCCCAGAATGGCACAGCCCCGATTCGTGACCTCCCTATACTCGATGCCATAGATATCATGCAAATCAACAAAATTGATCAAGTGGCTAATACCTCTACCGTCAGTTTAGTAACCATTCTGAAATCAATACATGTAGATGTCGTGATTGGAAATTTGGAATTATACGATGAGAGCCTTTGGGGAATCCTTCACGACGAGTGTTGGGATGAGTCGACTAATCCCTTGCGCCCTGATTGCTGGGCCTACGTTGCGACCAGTCGTGAGGACATGGTCAATGTGGCTTTCGACACCCTCTCTCCGGAGATTCGCTCAATGTTGATGAATGCCGATCAGGGCTCAGGCGAGACAAAGACTCTGGTTTATGTGAGCCAGCCCTATCTCAATCTGGCCGACGCAGGATCCCTACGAGATGCCATAGACAGCTTCCTGACGGGTGTAGGATGCGGGGGCTCGGCCTGGACCTGTCAGGGCCTAGGGTTGGAGCAAACCTTCAACTCGCTCTTGACAGGGGGGCTGCCGGTATCCATTGACGTCAACGAGGGGGTCCACGAGGCTCAGTCAGAGACCACCATAGCTACGATGCTCATACTGCTCATCGCTATGGCCTTTCTATTCCGCTCCCCTCGGCTGGCTCTATTCACTATGATTGCAGTAGGGGTTGTGGTGGTTTGGCAGCCGCTACTGATGCGCAGTGGAGGCGTCAACGTCAACTTCTTCACTGCCATGGTGGGGACAATTGTCTTCGGCATAGGGGTGGATGATTCTATCCACATTGTTGATCGAATCAAAGACGAGGGAGAGACTCCTGCTGGCATCGTAAAGTCCGTAGCTAGGACCGGCCAGACCATTTTCGAGACTACTGCTACGACCTGTGCTGGTCTCTCAGCAGGGCTGTTCGTAGCTATCCCCGGGCTGCAGAACTTCTTCGTACTGATGATGCTCCTGCTCATTCTAGCTCTGTTGACTAGCTCAATTTTACTGCCGGCAATGATTGTCGCCTACCACGAGTTCGGTCATCGAATCACCCGAGGAGAGTCTTGGCTCGACTACGAGCAGAGCGGAGTGCTGTCTGCAGAGGCTGTACTTGAGGCGGTCATCGAATAGCGAACGCTGCCGCTATGCAGTTGGGTGAGGGTGCAGGGAATAAGCCCCTTTCTGTTCACCTTTCGGCTGGTCGCATTCAACTATGCGTCCTACCCGGTCCTGTCGATGCCATGCAGACCTGCTTGGACTTGCTCCGGCGGGGATGCTCGTTCCAGCCACGGCCAGGAAACCTCCCCCTTGCGGGTTCATAGTACGCCTGTCGCGGTTCGTTTCTGTTGCAGAGCCGACCCTCCCGGGCCTCCGACTTGCGTCGGACCACCTGCATCACGGAGAGGGGACTTTCCTCAGTGTCGTACACTGTCAGCAACCCTCCTGCTCCCTCGCACCCAAGGGCGCAGGTGCCTCGCATGAACCCCTCGGTTGCTTGAATCGCAGCCTCGAACAACAAACACACGTGGAAACCATGATGCGCAGTACACTTCCAGCGCGCATAGTGGACAAGGTCGAGGCGCTGAAGCGCGAGGCCGGAATCGCTGCTTGTTCATTCGTCAGCAGTGGCATGACACTGGGCCTCGGGACCGGCTCCACAGTCCGCTACACGGTGTTGGAGATTGGACGCAGGATGGCCGAGGAGGGCCTACAGGTCAAAGGAGTCCCGACCAGCGAGGCGACTAGATATCTAGCAGAGGGCCTCGGTATTCCATTACTCACACTCAAGCAGGCTGGTGGGATCGACCTGACGATAGACGGTGCGGACGAATTCGACCCGGATTTCCAACTCATCAAGGGTGGCGGCGGTGCCCTCACTCGAGAGAAGAGGGTAGCCGCTGCATCGAAGGCCATGGTTGTGGTGGCAGATGACCGCAAGCAGGTACCCGTCCTCGGTAGATTCGACTTACCTCTCGAGGTTGATACCGGCGACTGGGAGAGGGTTCGTGATGAATTAGACTCAATATGCCCCGGATCGGTGAGTCTGCGCGGCGGTCAGTCATCCTATGTTACCGACAACGGCGGCTACATCCTTGATTGCGAGTTCGGCCCCACTATCGCAAACCCCGGTCAGCTGGAAGAGCTGATTCTTTCGGTCGACGGAGTCGTCGAGGTGGGGCTATTCGTCGGTATGTGTGACGCGGTCGTGATGGCGACGCCGTCAGAAGTGCTGACTCTGGTTAAGCAAGGCGGCAGACTGGACTGAACAAACCCTCCGTTGCGGTTATAGAGTGGCGTCAAGTCGGTGGGCTGGGTCTGTAGCTTAGTCAGGTAGAGCACCCGGCTCTTAACCGGGCGGTCGCGGGTTCGAACCCCGTCAGACTCGCCATCCGAACACATCTTTGAATCGAGGTTTCTTAACCGATGAGCGAGCGAGTAGCCGACAGGAAGTGAGCCGATGAGCAAGCAGCACTGGGTCGGCGATGTAAGAGCTGGAGATCACGACGGGTCCGAGGTCGAACTGAAGGGTTGGATACACAGGTCCCGAGGCTCGAACAAAATCTGGTTCCTAGTAATTCGAGATTCGACTGGCGTCGTGCAGTGCGTAGTCAAGCGCGAAGACGTCGGTGACGATACATTCGAAGATCTCCGTACGGCCCTCATAGAGTCCAGCGTAGTCATCCGTGGCATAGTCAAAGCCACCGACAGGGAGCACGGTCATGAGGTGCTGGTCAACTCCGGGGAGATCGTTGGTGCGGTAAATCCTGAACGACCCTTCCCGATAACCGAGTCTGCCATGGCCGATGCAGACGGAGGTCAGACCGAGTTCCTGTTGGATAACCGACATTTGTATCTGCGCACCAGCCGGATGACTACGATGCTGAAGATGCGCTCGACTGTGTTCGGAGCCATTCACTCATACTTCCGGGACCGAGATTTCATTGAGTACCAAGCACCGAACTTCGTAGCCGGAGCAGTAGAGGGCGGCAGTACCTTGTTCGAAGTACCCTACTTTGACCGTAAGGTCTACCTAACTCAATCTTGGCAACTATATGCCGAGGCGGCGATGCCCGCTCTCGAGCGCCTGTATACCATGGCCCCTTCCTTCCGGGCAGAGAAGAGCCGCACTAGGCGACACCTCACAGAGTTCTGGCACGCCGAAATGGAGGTCGCCTGGGCGAGCAACTCCGAGATCATGGAGTATGGCGAGGGCGTAGTCAGACACATCGCTAAATCCCTATTGGACGAGAGGTCGGACGAGCTGACTGAATTGGGAAGAGACCTCGATTTAATCGCTAACTATGCAGATAGCGAATATCCTAGGATGCGGTACGACGAGGCCATCGAGATTCTGCAAGGTAAGGGAGTGGTTGTCGAATGGGGCCAAGACCTTGATTACTCTAAGGAGAAGATACTAACTTCTGATTTTGACGTCCCCCATTTCTTGACACATTATCCAAGGATAGCCAAGCCGTTTTACCATCGCCCCGACCCAGATGATGAGAAATATGTTCTCTGCCATGACCTACTCGCTCCTGAGGGATACGGCGAGATTGTGGGTGGAGGTGAGCGGACTTGGTCTGAGAAGGAGATTCTCGAGCGCATTGACGAGGAGGGCACTCCGCGCGAGCCATACGAGTTCTACATCGACATCCGCCGCTACGGAGGGGTGCCTCATGGCGGCTTCGGCCTCGGCGTCGATAGGGTCTGTGCGTGGCTGTCTGGAGCTGACCACATCCGCGAGGTAATTCCATTCCCGAGAGATAGCAGAAGGGTCACGCCGTAGGCGTGCTTCTACGAATCACTCATACGAAGGCGGCGCTTAGCGAGACCATGGGAGAGGACTGGCGCGAACTGGACATCGCGAATCCCACTGAGGAGCACGCGATGCTGCGTGAGATGGTGCGCAGCTTCGTCTACGACGAGGTCGAACCTCAGGCTCTTGAGCACGACCGTGATGAGAAGTTCAACTCCAAACTGTTCCGCAGACTGGGTGAGCAGGGGATTCTCGGGATCTCCGTTCCTATTGAGTACGGCGGCGGAGGAATGGACGCTACTGCGGTGGCTATCATCAACGAGGAGATTTCCTACTCCGACCCCGGACTCTGTCTAGCATACCTTGCTCACGACCAGCTTATCGCCAACAACCTCGCTCACAACGGCAGCGAAGAGCAGAAGCAACGGATACTGCCGAAACTGTGCAGCGGCGAGTGGATCGGCTGCATGGCGATGAGCGAGCCTGGATACGGAACAGATGTCCTCGGCATGCAGACCGGCGCCAAGCAGCGCGAGGATGGCTCTTGGGTAATCAACGGCCGCAAGATGTGGATTACTAACGGCTCTATCGACGAGGAAGGCACGCCTGCTGACGTGGTCTGGCTGTACGCTCGCACTGGAACCGATTCCAAGGGGCGGGCCGAGCTAACCACCTTCATCGTAGAGAGGGGTATGCCGGGTTATTCGGTCGGTCAGAAGATTGAGGACAAGCTAGGCATGAGATCCAGCAACACCGCTGAGTTGGTGTTCGACGACTGCATTGTCCCGGCAATAAATGTCGTCGGTAAGCCAGGCGAATCAATGATTCACATGATGAGAAACCTCGAGCTAGAAAGGCTAGGCCTCGCAGCGATGGGAGTGGGCATAGCTAGGCGCAGTTTGATGGCGATGAATAGGTACGCAAGCGAGAGGGAAGCCTTCGGTAAGCAGATTCGCGAGTTCGGACAGATTCAACGCCACATTGGCGAGTCATGGGCCGAGTACAGGGCGATGCGTGCCTACGTTTACGACACCGCCCGCAAGACCGACCTCTCGAAGGCGGGTAACAGGCTGGATTCGGATGGAGTCAAGCTATTCGGGACGTCCGCCGCCAAGAATATCGCAGACAGGGCCATCCAGGTTATGGGTGGCTACGGCTACGTCGGCGAGTACACTGTCGAGAGGCTTTGGCGGGATGCCAAACTCCTTGAAATCGGGGGCGGCACCCTCGAGGGACATCAGAAGAACATCACTAGAGACCTCGCTGACGATTCCGGGGCAATAGACGGATAGTGGTAGTCCCGGGAGGATTCGAACCTCCGTCACCGGGACCAAAACCCGGTATGATGGACCACTACACCACGGGACTCCAAGCCGATGCTGACGTGTCCTTGCTTTTGATTTGACGGGACATCCAGCCGGCACTATCAAAGGTTCTCAGAGTGCCCTTGGAACATGCGTCAGCGCACAGCGTCTGCATTAGTGCTACTGCTACTGCTGTCTTCCCTCTCAGTTGGCATGGCTTCCGCCGACCTCGCGCGCGTGCGCAATCCCAGCACCATTGATGCTGATGACAATGTCAATAGAGAGCCAAGCCAGGAATTCCAAAGTGGTTCTCCCTGGGTTGATTCGAGCCTTTGGGAGAGAGTTGATTCGGGCGCCGAGCAAGTAAGGGTGACCGTCATCACACGCTCCTTGGCGGTCCTTGACCAGTGGCAGCACGACAACGACGCCATAGAGCAGCAGAAGCCGGCCAAGAATGGAGAGGCTCTAATCGCTCTTGATTCGACTGACGGGAAGGTGGATCACAGGACTTTTTGGATGAATGCTAGTATCTTCCACAAGTTGACTGGAGTCCCGGCGGTAATCGCTGTGCTGGATGCCGAGAAGACACCCGAACCGTATGACACGATGCCATTCGAGGCACCCCCCGAATTTGAGCCGGAGGCAGTTCGTAGCGGTGAGATACACGGCGCTAACGACGCATGGCAGAGAGGGTATGCTGGAGAAGGGATGGTGGTGGCCATAGCCGACACAGGAGTGGACTTCGGGCATCCCGATCTGAACGGAACTCAAGCTAGAGTGACCGATTCTAAGTCGCCTTACGAGGGCTGGCCGTTGATGTTTGACCATAACAGCATGTATTACTGGCTGGTGTACGGCGATGCCTACCCTGCAAGGAGTACCTGGTATGCTGACACTTCGCTGATTGATTACGACAACAATACCGATGGACTTCTTGACGTATCTGGTTACAATATTACTGGCATAAATTCCTCGTTATCAGGGGCCTACCACCTCGGAGAGCACCCTGACTGGAGGCTCATTGACAAGGCAGGCGGAGATGTCCCCATCTTAGTGGTCGATGACAGGATATTCGGACTTTACGAGACTGTCTACCCTGACATTAACCGAGATGGTGACTTCTCCAACGATGTCCCGATGCGCCCGGGAGAGGAGACAGCCGGCCTAGATACCGATGGAGACGGTCTATGGGATGTCTCCGGAGGCTTGGTCTACTGGGTAGCCGATGGTACTAATGGAGTGCCTTACACAGACACCTACGCTGCTCGGCATGGCTACGCAAATCGGATTCCTGGATCAGGAAATCTGACCCTTTTCATGATTGAATCAGGAAGCCACGGGACGCTTTGCGCCAGCGCGGTGGCTGCACAGGGAATTGTGAGCGACGGCAAGGTCCTAGGAATGGCACCGAATGCTACCATTTCTTCGATAGGCAACCACTACTCAGGTGGCCACGCTCTCGACGGCTGGCGCTTCATCGCCGAGGGCTACGACGGTGTCACCATAACTCAGGGTGACCAGCCCCATATCGGTTCGTTTTCATTCGGTTATTCCTCCATAGATGAGGCTGGAGCCGATGGCTACTCTCTATACCTCGACTGGCTCACACGGGTCTACAACGACAACGCATCATACGCTGTGGCCATAGGCAACGGTGGCCACGGCTTCGGCACCGCCAAGGTACCGGGGGCCGCTCATGGCATCTTCTCAGTCGGAGCATTCAGCAGTCGTTCCAGCGATTCATGGGGCCAGAACGCACCGTGGTCCAACCGGGGGCCGAACGTAGTAGGCAGGATGGATCCGGACATCGTTTCTGTGGGGTGGTCTGCTACCGGCGATATCCCACTAAACCAGAGGAGTAATGCCAACTCCGCTTGGGGGACATGGGGCGGGACAAGTCTCGCAACTCCAATAGCGGCCGGTCTGATGGCTCTAGTTGCCCAGGCATGGCAGCAGAACCTAGGTTACTACCCTGGGTCCCAAGAGTTCAGGGATTTCGTACTCTCCACATCCGATGACAGGGGTTACGAGCCGTTTGTCCAAGGTGGGGGTTGGTTCAATGCCTCCAGAGCGACAGCTACCTTGGACGGCGAGAACGGCACTTGGTGGGCCAGCCCAGCACAGTGGAACAGCGGTACATTCCAAGGGCAACACAGGGATGCCAACATCAACCTCATGCGCCCAGGAGAGTCGCAGCAAGTCGACCTAGAATTCAACAACTACGGGAATAATTCGATGATGCTCAGATTCACTCCCACAACTCATACTCCTCTCGAGCACAATGAGCATCTATGGGTGAGTAGGGGGGCGGTAACCTGCATCGATGAACCCAATGAACCGCCTTGTGACGATCGTCCAGCATACGGCGACGAGACCTATACCAATTCAGAATGCGAAGTGTATGATTCTAATAGACCACACTTGTTGATACCACTCCATCTGACCAACAACTCAAGCGTTCAGTTACCTCCAGAAACGACCCAGCTAAGGGCCCGTGCCACCATCGAGTACTCGGCCTTCGACGGCAATCAGGACCGTAGTTCAGAGGAACGGGTATACCTCCAGGTCTACAGATGGTCCGACCTTGATGGAGATGGCACTTACATCACCAATTCCTGGGAGCCGGATTACCATGTTATGCCCGTAGATGAATGGACTGAGGCGGATGAGTTGGATGAGGTAACTTACTGGTGGTCCAATGGCCCGAACGCAGAAGTCAGAGTCGGACTTCCATTTGAAGACGCCAGAGATGGCCTACTGCTAGGAGTATGGAACTACAATTGTCAAACTGATGATGACCCGGTCAGAATGGAGATTGACTGGACCGCATTTGGTAGCTCAGCAGACGACTGGATCACGCTTCCTTCGAGCACGATGGTCTATGCCAATAGTTCGGCTACACCCCAGATGACAGTCTCAGTTCCACTTGATGCCGAACCCGGCCTTCACCAGCACGGAGTACTTGTGGAGACATTCGAACTCAATCAGACGGGCTGGCCCGCGACAGTTCCACACAGAACATGGACTCTTCCTGTGGTGACAAATGTCCCTTGGTCGGGCCCCTTCAACCTAGATGCGAGGCCTTTGGATGGGAACGTATCGAACCAGACTTTGTACGACGAGAGTTGGATTAGCGGAGCCACTAGATGGAACTGGAGGGCTGAGAGCGGGGATTGGCGATTCCTGTCCGTGGAGTGGCCTGAGGAATGGGACACCGGGGGGACTGCGATTCTGGATGTAGACTGGTCAGATATTGTCGAGGGAGCTCTGGTTGATGGCAACGCCACTAACTACTCAAATATCTACACTGACATCGACGTACTCTGGCTATCGGAAATGGCTCACGGATATGCCGAGGACGACCCAGATGCATATGGCGATTCGACCTTCTTCATCGAGTCACGTTCCATCAACAACCATGCTGGCAGTGGCTCGCATAACTGGGGGACATACACTGGTACTTCGCGAGAGATGTTCGCCGTTCCTGCCGAGCAAGGAATCCACCAGATGGTCCTACACACAGCTCTGCATGGAGTCTCATCAAATGACAATGCACTCAATATCTCAGTAGGATACATCGCTGCCGAAGAGTCCGGCTTTGAGCAGGTGGTGACCGATTGGGCCGAAGGCAGTGGAGTAGACGCAGTTCACGTGGTCTCTACTGTGCCTCTGAACATCGACTCGGTGTCTGCATACGGTTGGAGCCAGCCGGCCCACTTCGATAACGAGACTGCTTTCCAAGACGTCTCCGGCGACAAGATGACGGCATCATGGTGGCACAATATGACAGTCCAGAACTCCACCGAGCTGAACATCAAGATGAACGCTCACGAGGACGCAGATCTCGACCTATTCCTATTCCGTGACTCAAATGGAGATGGAACATTTTCCTCTGGCGAGGAGGTAACTCGCTCGTGGTCCGGTTCCTCTGCAGAGACAATCAGAATAGTCGATCCCGATGACGGCTACTATTCTGTCGCAGTACACGGTTACTCCGTACCGAGTGGGACAGTTCAGTTCTGGATTGACATCGAGGTTGTAGGAGGTGACGAACTCGTGATAACCGATCAATTGTCCCTGACTGAGGGTGAGATAGATGCGATTTGGCCGAACGGCAGCGATACACTCGCAGGACAGGTCCCATCTTCCGCACTACAAGTCAACCTCGCCTATGAGAGGCCGGAGACAGCTGGAATTTGGACAGGTTTCATCGATATCATCGTTGAAGGCGACATTAGTCTGCGTCTACCGTACACCTACGAGTTGGTCGAACTCGATCCCGAGGTGAGTTTTGACATCCCGGCCAACCTCACGCAGTCCAGTTCAGTAGTGCCGATTCGTCTGCACGCTTTGGACACCGGCATCGGCTTCCGCCTCGACGACCTTGACTGGGAACCGGTCGACGAGGACACTAGCGTTCCCGAAGCCGACCTCGTCGAAGCCATCGACACGGTCGGCGTGCACCACAACCTGACTTCGATATGGAACAGTGGCAATCACTTCGCGATACCCGAGAACATTACCTTCCGGGAGGTCTGGGTCAATGCCACCCTACCTGCAATCGAGAAGTGGCATGATTACCGGGCCACATTGACAGACATCTCGAATAACACTGCTGAGGCCTACCTCTCGGTGGCTTACGATGTGACAGCGCCCACATTGGCACTGTCGAACATACCTTGGATAACCAACCAGCAGAATCTCACTTACATCATTCAGACAGAACCCGGCGCGAGCGTTACTCACTCAGGCAGCGCAGTCGAACTGGACGAGAACGGTAACGCAGAACTCACGATCCAACTGGTAGAGGCCGAGGCTAGGTCGAATTCCGGGTCATCTTTCTATTACGTACATGGCAGCAGTATCTTCGACATAGTGGTCAGCGATGCTGCTGGAAATTCATTCACTAGAGAGTTTGTTGTGGTGTATGACCCTCATGTGCCCAGCGCCGACCTTCTCGATGTCTCCGACCAAGCCGGTTATCACTACACTCCGGCACAGATTTCCACACCTGTGAACATGAGCGAAGGAGTGCTTACCGCTTCAATCCCAGTTGACATCCGCGTCTGGTGTTTGAGAATCACTGCCCTGAATTCGCCCCACCAGTCTGTTCAGTGCGAGACCGATCAATTGATTCCACAAATCGTAATGCAGGATGATCCCGGTCAAGTGAGCACTGTCAGTCAGTACCAGATCGACACTACTGAGTTGCCGGATGGAGAATACCTCATTTCTCTCGAGATGATTGACTGGGCCAACAACACGGACACTGTGGAGTGGCCCCTAGCTCTCGACCGTTCCACTCCTCTCGTCGAGTGGACCATCAGCCCGGGCACCGAAGACTCATTCTTCGACCATAGGCAGGGGCTCTCGTGGCTTTCCAGCGAAGAAGTCCACGTTCGTTTCACTATCGACGGTGTCCTCATCAGCGAGCGCACTGCAATCACCAGCGGGGCCTTGTTTGAACTGAACCACACTGGGGTACACGAGGTCTGCTTGGAAGCTGTCGACTTTACAGAACCCCAGGAAAATGACAACAGGTTCCTCGAATGCCGCAGCATCCTGCTCGACCCCTCAATCTACAATACTCACGTTGCTGCTGACTGGAACGGTGGCCTTGTGGCCATCGATCAAGTCGAGGCAACCCTACAGAGAGGGCCTGACCAGGAGATTTGGTGGAGCAGATCTGATGTCGAAGGGGGGCACCTGATTGAGCCTGGAGCAAGCGTGGTCAGCATCTTATTCGATCTAATCGAGGGCGAGAATCAGTTCCTCATTGAAATCCACGCCCTAGACCACGTAGACAACTACACTCTCTCTATCGTAAGGGACACCACTCCTCCTGTGTTGAGTTTCTTTGAGGTAACCAACCGAACCACTCCTCTGGCTACAACCCGCATCGTTGGCGGCATATGTGAGCACGGCACGACGGTGATGTTGTGGACTGAGGTCGAGTCGAAGGAGTTCGTATGTGTCTCGAGTGGCCAGTTCGAGATTTACATCGCAATACCTGAATCTCCGGGCATTCATATCATCAACGGACTTGCCGTCGACGCCGCCAACAACCAATACACATCTTCGATAGAGGTGATGGAGCAAGAATGGATTGACTGGGCCATCGAGGACGCCCGGAACTCCGGCCCGATGCTGTGGTGGTTCTCTCTCGCAGTTATCGCTGCACTGCTCGCCATAGCAGTGCCAACAACCCTGTTACGCAGGCGTCGCGCTCGAAGGGATGAGATTGAGAATCACGGACCCGATCTTGAAGACATAATGTCTGAGATTGAGGGAGTTGCTGAACTGCCTATTGCCGAATCTAAAGACGAACTGGCTGAGTAAGGCTCATGCCCTTCCGTATGTACGACGATGTGTGGAGATAGGCAGCATAGCCGTATTGGGTGCCGGCCAAATGGGTAACGGCATCGCCCAAGTAGCAGCTTGTGCAGGCTACCATGTGACCATGATTGACATCGAGCAGACCTTCGTCGAGCGCGGCATGGCATCGATTGAAGCGTCTCTTGCAAAACTTGTCTCAAAGGAGAAGATGAACCAGGCCGATGCCGACGCTGCCCTCGCGCGCGTGTGCATATCAACAGATAGGGGCGAAGCCTCAGATTGCGATCTTGTTGTCGAGGCAATCCCCGAGATTCCCGAGTTGAAGTTCTCCACATTCTCTGAGTTAGACAGTATTTGCAAGCCAGAGGCAATACTAGCAAGCAACACTTCGAGCATCAGCATCGATGAGATTGCAGCATCAACCAATAGGCCCGACAGGGTAATCGGCATGCACTTCATGAACCCTGTGCCAATAATGAAACTGGTCGAGATAATCAACGGCTCCGAGACTTCCGATGAGGTTAACTCAGCAGTAGTCACTGCAGCAGAGAGGATGGGCAAGACCGCGCTTTCATGTAATGACTCGCCTGGTTTTGTGAGCAACAGGATACTATGTCCTATGATTAACGAGGCAATCCTAACTCTGCAGGAAGGTGTGGCCGAGCCTGATGCCATCGACGGAATCATGAAACTCGGGATGAATCATCCCATTGGCCCCCTCGCACTGGCTGATCTTATCGGACTGGACACCGTCCTTCACATCATGAATGTCCTGCACGAGGGTTTCGGGGACGACAAGTACGCACC
>Ga0257107_1000589_pt1 | contig 13782 bp, 11 predicted proteins | sample LP_taG_2_FD_190178 | JGI IMG/M metagenome (GOLD analysis project Ga0257107, IMG submission 190178) | Marine microbial communities from Northeast Subartic Pacific Ocean, Canada - LP_J_2011_P26_500m | ecosystem: Environmental > Aquatic > Marine > Oceanic | place: Canada: Northeast Subartic Pacific...
ACATCCCGTTCCACGATCGGGTAGGGATTTATTGGTGCGAATTTCGGTTGCTGATCCAGTAATTCTGTAAATGAACCAAGGTCGATATGAAAACTATATACAGGATCATCAATTTCAAGGTCCAAAGCTGTTACATATTTCCTGTCAACGGTCCCCAGCAAACCAAAACATTGTTTACCCTGGATAATATTGAATGCATTGGCAAATCCTCTGCTATCAGCCGGCTCAAAATCGGGTGTACTGGCCCCCAACGCTGCAAACAGGCTATTAATATGTCCCATGGCAGTAAAAAGACTGACTGGTTTTGCCTGATCGTGCACCGTTAAAGAGGCTCTATACCCGTGTAAAACAGCGCCCATTATTGGCGTTTCCTTAATGCCCTTTAATCCTGGTTTTTGCTGCTGGAATACATTCCCTATTTCAAACAGGTAGATATCGGGGGAACCGTTTTTGATATTAAAGTCGATTGTTTCCAGCAAACCGGGTAGTAAATCGGTGCGCATATGGCTCATGGTCTCGCTTAGTGGGTTCATAACAGCTACCGGTTTTCGCCCCCTGGCCTTGGCCCATTCTGCACTTTGCAGCGAATTGGACTGACATTCGTGATAGCCAAACCCGCATAATAGCTGTCGTAGTTGGTCAAGATTATCTTCCGGGTCAAGATCAGCAAGCGAAAATGAGGATGAAAAATGAGTCGCTGCCGGAATATTATCATACCCATAGACCCTGAAGATCTCCTCCAGCAGGTCAACCTCCCGTTCCAAATCGGGACGATATGTTGGTGGGCTGCAAACCCAATGATCCTTTTTCTTAGTATTGGTAACCCCAAGACCATTAAGAATTCCAGTTACTTTTTGGTCACTGATATCGCAACCGGCATACAGATCTAGCTCGGAACGGCGCATGGTAATTCGCGGCACTTTTACAGCGCCTGGATATTCATCAATTATACCGGGTACCATCGTTCCGTTGGCCAGTTCCATAATTAGGTTGATAACCTGCCACAGCGCAGTTTCAGTTGCCTGGATGTCCGCTCCCCGTTCAAAGCGCCGCGAAGCATCGGTGAGCAAACCCAGTTCCTTGGACCCCTTACGAATGGTAACTGGATCAAAATATGCGCTTTCAACAAAAACAGTTGTAGTGTTTTCCGTTACCGCTGAATTCAGGCCGCCCATGATACCGGCCAAAGCAATCGGTTTTTTTCCATCTGTGATCAAGAGTTGCTGCTGCGATAATTTCCTTTTTTCTTCGTCCAGGGTGGTGATCTGTCTATCATTTTTCACCCGTCGGATACCGATGGTATTTGAAGGGATCTTATCGTAATCGAAGATATGGGTCGGGTGCCCCATTTCCAGGAGCACATAATTTGATATATCTACAATATTATTAATACTGCGCTGGCCAGCAGCCTTCAAGCGTGCTACCATCCAGTCTGGCGTTGGCCCCACAGACACATTTTCCAGCACCGCACCCATGTATCTGGGGCAGTCCTCCTTATCAGCTATTTTCACAGATGCGATATCGTGTATGTCTTGCGCCTTTTTAGTCGCTTTCTTTATGGATAATTCTTTGAGTTTTCTACCGGTTTTTAGGGCGATATCCCGGGCCACGCCATAATGGGAAAAACCATCCGGTCTGTTTGGTGTAATATCAAGATCCAGTGCATCATAAACATCCTCTAAGTAGGCGTTAATCACTGTACCGGCCTTCAATTTATCAGGCAGTACCATGATTCCTTCATGTTCATCAGAGATACCGAGTTCACGTTCCGAGCAGATCATACCCCTACTCTCTTCGCCCCGGATTTTTGCCTTTGAGATTATAAACCCGCCAGGTAATTCCGCCCCTACCTGCGCAAAGGCAACCGTTTGTCCAGCCGCTACATTGGGTGCGCCGCACACCACATTCACTGTAGCGGTCCCATCATTGACCGTACATAATTGTAACCGATCAGCATTGGGATGTTTTTTGGCTGTCGCTACTTTCCCGATAACAACACCGGATAAACCTGAAAAATCATGTACCGCTTCTGCTTCCAAGCCCAGCATGGATAACATTTCCGCCAGGTCTGCGGGATTTTCCTTTATACTAACAAATTGCTTGAGCCAGTCAATGGAAATACGCATCAGAATTGTTCCAGGAAGCGTTTATCACCTTGGAAAAAAAGGCGAATGTCTGTTATGCCGTACTTCAGCATGGCGATTCGTTCAATTCCAAGCCCAAAGGCGTAGCCGTGCCAGATATTTGGGTCGTAACCGACATTTTCGAATACAGCTGGATCCACCATGCCGCAACCAAGAATCTCCAGCCATTGCTGCCGTTTATCATCCCAGATATCAAGTTCTGCGCTTGGTTCAGTGAAAGGAAAGAAACTGGGGCGAAAACGCATGCGCACATCATTCCCAAAGACACATTTTACAAAATATTCCAATGTGCCTTTCAGATCGGCGAAAGAAATATTTTTATCCACTACTAGCCCTTCGACTTGGTGGAACAAACAATAACTCTTAAAACTGATGGCCTCGTTCCTATAAACCCGCCCCGGCACAATATGGCGCAGTGGCGGATCCGTATTTTCCATTAGATGGATCTGGACATTTGATGTATGGGTGCGCAGCACGACATCCTCTTGAATAAAAAATGTATCCTGCATATCCCGGGCGGGGTGATGTTGTGGAAAATTTAGGGCCGTAAAATTATGGTAATCGTCATCGATCTCGGGGCCATAGGCCACCATGAAACCGATTGATTTAAAAATATCTTTTATTTCCTTGAGCGTTTTGGTGACCGGATGTAGCGTACCAGTTCGCTGCGTTTCACCAGGCAGCGTATAATCGACATTTTCAGTCGTACGTTCAGCAGGATCAAGGAGTCCCGCGGCCTTTGTGTCGAATATTTTGGTCAGTTCCTGCTTGAAATCATTGATCAATTTCCCAGCGCCGGGTCGGTCCTCTTGAGATATTTTCCCCATCTGGGAAAAGAGTTTTGCCAGGGCACCCTTGCGGCCAAAATATTTACTCTTTAAGGCCTCTATCTCACGGCGATCAGTAGGAAACGAATCGAGGTCGGCCTGGAATGATTTCCGGACCGCCTCGATAGTTTCTTGAATAGTGTTGGTCACTCCTGTACAGTGGTAACCAACTCGGCAAAGGTCTCTGGTTTACGTACTGCCATATCGGCCAGTATTTTTCGATCCAGTTCAATACCCTTGTTTTTTAGGCCTGCAATAAATGCAGAATACGACATCCCGTTCAATCTGGCTGCCGCATTGATTCGCGCGATCCACAAGCGCCGGAAAACGCGTTTTCTCGTGCGCCGATCACGATAGGCATAGGTCCCGGCCTTCCATACAGCTTCTTTTGCTGACTTGAAAGTGCGGCTCCGGGCACCATAGTAGCCCTTGGCCTGCTTGATGATCTTTCGATGACGTCTGTGCCTTGGGACAGAACTATTTGCTCTTGGCATTTCTCGCCTCCTTTTATAAGCCCAGCATACGGCGTACTCTTTTCTCCTCAGTACTATCCACGAGCGTTGCTTTACGCATTTTTCGCTTGGCACTGTTTGAACGCCTGATGAGCATATGGCTATGGTTTGCTTTGTTTCGTTTTATACGTCCGCTACCGGTGAGTTTGAATCTCTTGGCTGCGGCACGTCTTGTTTTTATTTTTGGCATTAGTTTTTCTCCTACGATGCTGTGAAATATACAGATATTCGTCTTCCTTCCAGATCAGTTTTTCCTTCTGGTTCAGCAATATCCTCCAGCGCATCTGCTACGCGATTTAACAAATCTTCTCCTAGGTCAATACGACTCATTTCCCGGCCACGAAACATAATGGTGACCTTTAGTTTGTACCCGCTCTGGATAAACTTTCTACCCATATTATTGACCTTTGTATCAAAATCATGATCTCCAATTTTAGGGCGCAGTCGTATTTCTTTGACTTTAATAACATGCTGTTTCTTTTTACTGATTTGTATCTGTTTTTTCTTCTCGTATTTCAGTTTACCAAAGTTAACAATTCTGCAAACGGGTGGTTTCGAATTTGGCGATACTTCCATAAGATCCAGCCCCACATCCTCGGCCCGTTTCATGGCATCTTCCAGCGCCACAATACCTAACTGTTCTCCATCCTCTGATATTAGCCGGACTTCTTCTGCTTGTATTCGTTCGTTAATTTTTGCTTTATCAATTAGTGCGATACGTATTCCTCCTGGTTTCTATTTCTGTTTTTAATTCTGTTACGACATCATCCAGTAGCTGGGTACCCAGATCTCCTTTGAATCGTCGTCGTAATGCTACCTGATTGTTCTGAGTTTCCTTTTCTCCAACAACGAGCATCACATTTATGCGTTGTAATTCTGCTTGACGGATTTTTGCGCCGACTTTATCGGGCTGGTCATTCAGTTGGACCCTAATCCCCGCATCCTTCAAAGTGGTTTCCACTTTTCTGGCATAATCTATCACCTTATCGGATACGGGTAATACGGCAACCTGGACTGGAGCCAGCCACAATGGGAAATCACCACCAAAATGTTCAATTAAAAAACCGACGAATCGTTCGTGGGTGCTCAAGGGAGCACGATGGATACAAAGAGGTGTTTGTTCCCGGCCTCCTTCATCGGTAAACGTCAGACCAAATCGTTTTGGAATAGCAAAATCTACTTGATTGGTGGCCAATGTGAATTCTTTGCCAATGGCACTCCAAACCTGCACATCGATCTTTGGCCCATAGAATGCTGCTTCGCCTGATATCTCCACATGGTCAATATTACCTTCTTGCAATGCTTCCCGTACTTCCGCTTCCGTTTGTTGCCACAGTTCTGGCTCATCTATATATTTCTTACCAAGACCTTTGGGGTCATGAAGACCGAGACGAAGCTGATATTTATCAATACCAAATATATCAAAATAGTACAGGTACATATTGCAGACCGCCAGAAATTCATCCTTAAATTGATCTTTGGTACAATAAATATGGGCATCATTCATCTGCATACTTCGGACCCGCATCAGGCCAAATAATTGTCCTGATTTCTCGTAGCGATAACAGGTACCGTATTCTGATAATCGGACAGGCAGGTCACGATAACTTTTTGGGCGAGCCGCATAAATTTTATGGTGGTGGGGACAATTCATTGGTTTAACATAATATTCTATCCCATCAACATCCATGCTGGGGTACATAGCATCCCGGTAATGATCCAGGTGGCCTGATTTTTCGTATAAGGATCCTTTTGTCAAATGGGGTGTTCTCACGCGCTGATAGGCAGCTTTATTTTCCGTTTCCTTGGCCAAGGCTTCTAATTCATCAATGATAACAGCACCATTTGGTAGCCATAGTGGAAGTCCGGGGCCCACTTCTTCATCAAACGTGAACAACGCAAGTTCTTTACCCAGTTTACGATGATCACGTTTTTTTGCTTCTTCAAGTAAGTTCAAGTATTTATTTAACTCTTTCTTTGAACTATATGCAGTTCCATATATACGCTGTAGCATTTTATTGTTTTCATTGCCGCGCCAGTAGGCACCGGATGTATTTAGCAATTTAAAGTATTTTATCTTCCCCGTTTGCGGCACATGGGGACCTCGGCAGAGATCAGTGAAATTGCCTTGTGTATAGGCAGAAATATTATCGTCTCCTTCAATATCTTCAATTATTTCAACTTTATAGGACTCGTTCATTTCATTAAATAATTTGACCGCTTCACCGCGGGTTAATTCCATCCTTGTCACCACATGATCATTGGCTGCTAATTCACCCATTTTTTTCTCAATTTTAACTAGATCCTCGTCAGAAAATGTGCCATCTATATCAAAATCGTAATAAAAACGATTTTCAATCGCCGGTCCAATAGTCACTTTTGCCTCTGGAAAAAGCTCTTTTACAGCGTGGGCCATCAGGTGCGCCGTACTGTGCAGCAGCACTTCATGTCCATCCGGTGAATCACCCGTCACGATAGCTACTTCTGCATCAGCTTCAATGGGGACATTCAGGTCAACGGATTGACCATTGACCTGTGCCGCTATGGCATCCTGTGCCAGGCGGGAACCGATGCTTTCTGCTATTTCCTGGGGAGTAACACCGCCATCGTACGAACGGGTGCTATTATCCGGAAGTGTAACGGTAATTTGACTCATAATTAAATTAAGTCCGGGTACAAATTAAAATGTGATTTCCGCTACAAGGACAGAAACGTTATCGGCGGTCACCTCTTTGGGACACTTTAAATATTGGCCGAAGTCAGTCTTCATTTTATTTTCTATAATATATTTTCCTGCAATTAATTGTGGGCGATACTGGACTTGAACCAGTGACCTCTTGCATGTCAAGCAAGCACTCTAACCACCTGAGCTAATCGCCCCAAGTGGGTCTGAAATTCGACGTGATAATGGGTTTTTGCAATCTATTTTTCAGGATTACTATAATCTCTTTTTATAACTATAAATTAAAAACTTTGGTCGTTATCTTTTGGTTTAAACAGACCGCTATATGCTATTGGATCCTGCAGTATTTCTTTTGCTTTAGTTACGACAGGATCATCCTTGATTGATTCTTCAACCCGGAAATCTGTTCCTTTCATGATCCCCGCCAGTTCTAACAAGAGTCTGCGCCGTAAATTATCTTTTTCCTCATCAAACAAGGTTGCTTCCCGATCAATAATAAACGTTTCTACAAAATCAAAGGCATGGATAAGATCCATATTGGTGCTATCCAATGCAGCTATTTTTGTCCGCGCTTCCCGAAATTGTTTCTCTCCAGCAGTTATCACATCAAGCTCATGATCATCGATAAACACCTTGAAATCTGTCATTAGGTCCAAATCTATCAATGCATCTTCATAACTATCATATGTATGCTGCCGCTCCTGGGCAAAACTAAAAAATAACCCTTTCCGCCAGCATTCTATCAATAGCGGTTTACTTTTAGGCATTACCACTTCGTAATCAGGTGTGATGCCACCCCCTCCCTTAACCGTTCTGCCACCTACAGTGACAAAAAGACTATCCTCTTTATCTTCACGTATCACTAGTTCCTCATTAATATAGCCAGGTTTTTGGATTAAGCGTCCACTGGGTATATAATATTTAGCCGTGGTTACCTTCAGGCTGCGCTTACCGCTGCCATCCAGACCATACACGGACTGCACCAGACCTTTACCGAATGAAGATGTGCCAACAATAATTCCCCGATCCAGGTCCTGCACAGCACCGGCAATGATTTCACTAGCTGAGGCACTGCCTTCATTAATAAGAATAGCGATCTTGACATCATCTTCGATAATCGGTTTTTTTCTAGCAATATATCGTTTATTTGCTTCCGAAAGACGGCCCTTGGTAGAAAGCAGCAATTCATCTTTTTGTATGATCATGTCCAGAATTTCAATCGCAGATTGCAACAGGCCACCAGGGTTATCACGCAAATCAATGATAATTCGGCGGGCATTATCACGTTGCAGGTTCAGGATGGAAGAGCGCAATTCTGGTCCAGAATTCTTGGAAAATCTTGTTAAACGAATATATCCGGTTTCATTATCCAGCATTCCTGCATAGGTAACATCCTTAACCGTAATATCATCCCGAGTCAAAACGAAATCAATTAATTGTTCATTACCAAATCTTTTGATGGATAGTGTCACATCAGTACCCCTGGGTCCCCGAATATGACTTGCTGCATCATCCAGCGACATTTCTGCAGTTGGCGATCCATCAATTTTGATAATAATGTCTCCCGCGATGATGCCCTTATGCTTAGCTGGTGAATCATCTATTGGAGATATTACAGTAAGCTTCTTATCTCTTTCGCCAAGGTTTATGCCGACACCCCCATATTTTCCTCGAGTAAGAAGGTCAAGGCCTTCTTTTTCATCTTCTTCCATGTAAACGGTATAAGGATCAAGGTCATCGAGTATATTATTGATAACAGTTTTGGTGAATTTCTCCGTATCCAGGCGATCAGCATATCGTGTAATAAGCGATTTATATACCTCATTGATCAAACGTTGTGAACGGGCCAGTTCACGATATACATCTGATTTTGTTAATGCCAGCGAAAATAGACTGATCGCAATAACTGCTATTGAAATAACGCTGATTCTAATGAATTTTTTATTGTACGGTTTCAAGATATAAACTTTCTCCTTATCATTTCATTCATTACATTTTGGTGAATATCACCTATTTCACTATACCCATCCAGAATAACATAGCGATCATTGAATCTTTCTGCCAATTCGTGATAGGTTTTCCTGACCCGGGCTTGGAATTCAATTCCCTCACCCTCAATGCGATCCTTATTACTGTCTAGCCTTCTTAAGGCCTCCTCAGATCGTATGTCTACGAAAAATGTAATATCTGGAAGCAATGTAAAGGTAGCATAATTATTCAGTTCAATAAGCCATTCAATATCCAGGTTTCGCCCACCGCCCTGGTAGGCCAATGTCGAGTCACTATACCGATCGGCGATTACAAATTTTCCCTGATCCTTATTGGGAATTATGACCTCCTGCGTCAATTGGGCCCTGCTGGCTGTCATCAATAGCGATTCGGTCCGATCACCCATTTGACCAGAACTGCTGTGCAGTAATATTTCACGTATCGACTCAGAAATATTTGTGCCGCCTGGTTCACGAACTAAAATAGTTTCCACGCCAGATTTGTTCATGTACTCCAGCAGTAACTTGGCCTGGGTAGATTTACCACAACCATCGATCCCTTCAAAAGTGATGAATTTCGCGCTATTTGAAGAAGACATTTGGATCTGGCTTTCCGATGATTAACACTATTTCTCCTCGAGGTTCATTCTTAGAAACATACGATAATAACTTGGAAACTGTTCCACGAATAATTTCTTCGTTCATTTTTGTCAATTCCCGGGTTACAACTGCGGGGCGGTCTCCGATAATTTCACCAATGTCCTGCAATGTTCGCTTCAACCGACGGGGACTTTCATAGAATATAATTGTTGCCTGTTCATCTTTCAGAGCATTCAACCGTTTTTTACGGCCTTTTTTAGGTGGTAAAAAACCTTCAAAAAGAAACCGATCTGAGGGCAAACCAGAGGCAATAAGACCCGCCAGCGCAGCAGAGGGTCCTGGAATAGTTTCTACCTTAATATCTGCGGTGATTGCCGCCCGGGTCAACTTATATGCAGGATCACTAATCCCTGGGGTACCGGCATCGCTGATCACAGCCACATCTTTACCATCATTGAGATGGGCGATGATTTGGGGTATACGTGTGAACCGATTATGTTCGTAATAGCTGATAAGTGGTTTTTTTATCCCGTAGTGATTCAACAATTTCTTTGAATGACGTGTATCTTCAGCAGCGATTAACGAAACCGCGGAAAGGGTTTCCACAGCCCGATATGTTATATCTTTCAAGTTCCCAATAGGAGTAGAAACAATGTACAGCGTACCGGGATTTGTGGTCACAATCGAGCAATAGCTCTCCTGATGATATCATCAGCAAGATCTATCTCTTTCCTGGTAATATTCAGATGGGGTCGGAACCGGATCGCTTTCTTTCCCGAACCAAGGATCAAGGCACCCTCAGCAATGATCAGGTTCGCCAGATTATCCCGCGCAGTACCATCAGGCAAATCGAATGCTGCAAACAAACCACGACCGCGAACATTACTTACTAAGCCATCGAAATCAGCTTGAATATCATGGAGTTTCGCCACTAGATAATCTCCATTGGTAGCGGCCTGGTTAACTAGGTCTTCAGCCGCAATTATTTCCAGATATAAGGTTATTCGTACCATATCCACAATGTTACCACCCCAGGTTGAATTAAGGCGGCTAGACTCATGAAATACATTATTTTCCACTTCATCAACCCGTTCTCCGGCAAAGATACCGCAAATCTGCATTTTCTTGCCAAAACAGATTATATCAGGCCGGGTAGATGAATTGAAAAGTTGGTGGGCCCACATTTTCCCTGTAACACCTACGCCTGTCTGTACCTCATCGTAAATAAACATAAACTCATGTTCGTCAGCTAGGGTCCGCAGTTCTTGAAAAAATTCACCTCGAAAATGATTATCGCCCCCTTCTCCCTGGATCGGTTCGATGATCAATGCAGCGATCTCATCTGGATTTTCAGCAACCGCGGACTTGATCTGGTTTATGGCAGTTGCTTCTGCTTTAAGGACCTGTTCCAGACTTTCATCAGTTAGGGGAAAGTGCAGCTTCGGGTTATCAATTCTGGGCCAATCAAATTGCGGAAAATACAATGTTTTGCGAGGGTCGGGCGAATCCGTTAAACTCATGGTATAGCCTGTTCTGCCATGGAAACACTCTGTAAAATGGATGATTTTGGATCCTTTTTCCCCTTTTCCAGCTGCCAGGTTTTTGCGCACTTTCCAATCGAAAGCAGTCTTCAGAGCATTTTCTACACCTAAAGCCCCACCTTCAACGTAAAACGAATACGGTAAATAGTCCGGTTGAGCGATACGGCCAACAGTATCCACGAATTCTGCCATTTGCGTCGAATAGATGTCTGAATTCGTAGGTTTATTGAGTGCAGCAGCAGCCATTCGTTCTCGGTTTTCCAGCAAGGTCGGATGATTATAGCCCACCGGCATGGAGGCAAACATGGAAAAAAGATCCAGATACGGCTTACCATCTCGTGCGTCTACCAGCCAGGATCCATGGCTCATTTTTAGGTCAATTACTTGATCCATACCATCAGCAAGCATATGCTTGCCAATTGTCGCATGTACATTTCGCGCATCAATCATCTATAATATTCCTTCCCTATAATTACTAAATATCGAACGTGATGCCTTGCGCCAAAGGCAGCTCATCACTCCAATTGATAGTGTTGGTTTGTCGCCGCATATACTGTTTCCATGAATCAGAACCAGATTCACGGCCACCGCCAGTTTCTTTCTCACCACCAAAAGCACCACCGATCTCAGCCCCGGATGTTCCAATATTGATATTGGCAATTCCGCAATCACTGCCCGCTGCGGATAAAAACATTTCCGCATGTTGTAGTTTCGTGGTAAACATGGAAGATGAAAGCCCCTGTGGAACCGCATTATGCAATTCTAGCGCTTCACCCAGCTCTTCAAATTCAATGATGTAAAGTATTGGCGCAAATGTTTCGTTCTGGACGATATCCCAGTCATTCTTCACCCGGGCGATTGTAGGTTCAACGTAAAATCCAGTACCTGCGATCGGTTTGCCTCCGTAAACTATTTCACCACCAGCAGTGGTGATGGCATTTATCGCTTCCATATATACATCAACAGCTCCTTGATTAAGTAAAGGGCCCATCAGTGTACCTTTTTGCAGTGGATCACCGATAGGCACCTGTTTATAAGCATTGATTAGGCGTTTTATAAGCGTATCCGCAATACCTGTTTGTGCAATTACCCGCCGGGTGGATGTACAGCGCTGTCCAGCTGTACCGACAGCGCCAAAAGCAATAGCCGGTATAGCAAGGTCAAGATCAGCAGTATCATCGACAATAATGGCATTATTACCACCCAATTCTAAAATCGTCTTACCAAACCGTTGGGCAACAACTTCAGCTACACGGCGCCCCATGGCTGTTGATCCAGTAAATGAAATCAAAGGTAACCGTTTATCGTTTAGCATGCGTTCACCAATCGTGGATCCTTTTCCAATAATCAAATTGAATATACCTTGATATCCATTCCGTTTTAGTACGTCATTGCAAATATGCTGTACCGCCACAGCGGTAAGCGGTGTACTGCTGGAAGGTTTCCAAATAACAACATCACCTGCGATAGCAGCAATGAACGCATTCCAGGCCCATACGGCTACTGGAAAATTAAACGCGGTAATGACTCCGATCGGTCCCAGTGGATGCCATTGTTCATACATCCGATGATTGGGGCGTTCCGAGTGCATTGTCTTACCATAAAGCATGCGCGACTGACCCACAGCAAAATCAGCAATATCGATCATTTCCTGAACTTCACCAGCACCTTCTTCCTTAATTTTTCCCATTTCCAGGGACACAAGACATCCCAACTCATCTTTCTTCTCTCGCAGCGCATTGCCCATTTCACGAACCAGATTACCCCGAACAGGCGCTGGCACCTTGCGCCACTCTGCAAAAGCAGATTGCGCTTCTTTAACTATCTTCTCATAGTCGCCTTTATTCGCTTCAAAAACAGAGGCAATCACTTCTTCATTACTAGGATTTATAGATGTATTTGTCCCTGCATCTTTTGTTGTAGTCCAATCACTTCCACCAACGCAGCCGCCCAAATTCGAATTGCTAATACCGCATTTTTTAAGTAAGTCCAACATTTGCTATCCTAAAAGAGTTTGATGATATTATTCGGTGAATATTTTGCGGCTAAAATTACAGTCACAATACCCACCAGCCAAGGGCTACAGCCTCAATATAAAGAGTTGATATTATCAAGCAGGACGATCATTCGCCGGTGGTTCAACAGGCGCACCTTTATCCATAAAAGCAGAATAACCCAGCAAAACTACCATGATAAGTAAAATCCATAGTGTCGCATGGTTATAGGCGGAGCTGGAGTAATGAATTAGGTCTACAAAACGTCCGATTAGAAGCGAAATCCGCCCCATAACGGCAAAACCAAATGAGGCGCCAAAACTAATCATCAGGAAATAAATACCTACCTTGGTCAATCGTCCAAAATTTCCCGTGTGTTCACGACTAAAATAAAAATACATTAGGCCAGTAATTGTGCCGATAAGTATAACAATATTATTAAATATACTTTCACCAACTAGAGCAAAATAAGGCAGGTTGGAATTGACCAATTGGAAAGCAGAACCCTTGATCTGTCCCAATACGTTTGAATTCAGAAAACCATACGCACGTAATCCAGCGGCCATGCCTACTGTATAGGCAATCCCCCATCGCGCCATCCAACTGAGTTTTGATGAAACGCTTAACAACATCATGATACCCATTGCGAACGGCACCAGGTAAATCAAATGCATATCATGCCCTTTAGCAATACCACCTTCAGGAAACACAGAACTGAACACACCAAATACATTGTAAAGCTTGTACCACAATGAACTGGAGTCATACTCAGTAGCTGGCCACAATCTACCGAAAAGATTTGGCTGAATCTGCGTCCAGAAAAACATGGACGTCCAATATCCTGTGGAGATACCCACAAATACATGTTCAGCAACCTTGTAGAACGGATTATCCTTATAAAGATAGGAGAATATCGCCAGGGTCAGGAAAACGGATATCCAGGCGCCTATTACCATGATCTTAACATCTTCATATTAATACTTCTTTGCTCTCCGCGTTTCAATAAAATAGGTAATATTACCAAAAATAATGAAAAGGACGATCACTAGGTGGGCGATAGATTGTGCATCCATGCCACTGGTACCAATTCCTGGCGATCCAATCAGCGCCTCATATTCCGCAGCGCCGGGCATGCCAGCTAAAATACCTTTAACCTGTCCGCTTTGCACATAAGGCATCACATCATTTACCTGAATGGATGTTGTACCTGTGCTCATGGGTACGCCGGTTGGATCAGCTGCATATTGGACCCATTCTATGGTCCCGGGATAACCTGCAGATGCAGAGAAAATAAAATCAAAGTCTTTTACCTTATTGACATTCGCCATCATTGGAATTTGATCTACCAACGTACCCCGTGCGTCAGTTGTATATAGTTTGCGGATATTACTTACTAACCCTTTTACCACTGCTTCATTACCCGGACGAAAACCCAGCAGCACGTAATCTTCTCCATAGGTAAGTCCATATTCCTCTTCAGCTATTTCGGTTAA
>Ga0257107_1000592_pt1 | contig 13772 bp, 22 predicted proteins | sample LP_taG_2_FD_190178 | JGI IMG/M metagenome (GOLD analysis project Ga0257107, IMG submission 190178) | Marine microbial communities from Northeast Subartic Pacific Ocean, Canada - LP_J_2011_P26_500m | ecosystem: Environmental > Aquatic > Marine > Oceanic | place: Canada: Northeast Subartic Pacific...
ATGATGGTTCCAAAGTTAGAATATTTAAAAAAACAAATGAAGAGACAGAAATCCAATAATGAGTAAGAAAACGCCAGATAATAAACCCGCTGTAAATAGTGAAGTTTCTTTTGTCTCTAATATGAAAAAGTCCTATGTGGAAGTTGTCGTTCCAAATATGATATCTCGATTTTCATATGATAATGCTATGGAAGTACCGAAACTCTTGTCCGTTTCCTTAAATATGGGTATTGGTGATGCAAAGACTAGCTCTAAAAGTCTAGAAAGTGCTATGGGAGAGTTAACTGCAATCTCTGGACAAAAACCAATCATAACTAAAGCTAAAGCAGATATATCAAATTTTAAGATTAGAAAAGGTTACCCCGTTGGATGTAAAGTAACGCTCCGTTCTACAAAAATGTATGAATTTTTTGAAAGATTAGTCTGTATTGCCTTGCCAAGAAGCAGAGACTTTCGAGGTCTTTCTTTTAAATCATTTGATGGTCGAGGAAACTATAATTTTGGTATTAAGGAACAAATTATCTTTGCGGAAATACATTATGATAACATTGATTCTGTTAGAGGTTTAAATGTAACAATAACTACTTCAGCGAATAGTGATGATGAGGCATATTGGTTACTAAAAGAGATGGGTCTTCCTTTAATAGAAAAACCTAAAAAAGAAAAAATGGATGAGGCTGCATAATGGCAAAAAAATCAAAAATTGTTCGTGAGAAAAAATTATTAAGGAATGTTCAAAAATATGCTCAGAAAAGAGCAGAATTAAAGTCAATCATTAGCAATCTAAATACTTCAATTGAAGAAAGAGAGGCTGCGGTAAATAAACTAGATAAACTCCCCAAATCTTCTAGCGCTATAAGGATTAGAAACAGGTGCTTTATTACTGGTAGACCTCGCGGAGTTATAAGTCGCTTTATGCTATCTAGGTTATCGTTTAGGGAAATGGCTTTAAATGGTGAAATTCCAGGTATAACAAAAGCAAGTTGGTAAGGAAATTTTTTTATGTCTATGACTGATCCTATAGCAGATTTTTTAACTAGAATACGTAATGCATTAAGCTCAAATAAAAGGTGGGTTGATGTTCCTTCATCAAATATGAAAAAGCGTATAGCATATATTCTTAAAGAAGAAAAGTATATTAAAGATTTTTTCTTTATCAAAGATGGTAATTTTGTTACTATTCGAATATTTTTAAAATATGATTTAAACGGGAACTCAGTAATAGAAAAAATTGTGCGTTCTAGTCGTCCTGGTCAGCGTATTTACGTTGGCAACAACAAAATACCTCGTGTGCTTGATGGCCTTGGAATTTCTATACTATCAACATCTAAAGGTGTAGTTAGCAACAAAACTGCTACTAAACTTGGAGTGGGTGGTGAAATATTGTGTGAGGTATTTTGATTATGTCTAGAATCGGAAAAAATCCAATAACTATACCTGATGGGGTTAAGATTGAATTAAAGGGGAATTTGATTAATGTTTCTGGACAAAAAGGATCGCAATCTTGGTCAGTGCATCCAAATATTAAAACTTTAATCAAAGATGATAATATTCTTTTTCAAAGAGATGATAATAGTGCATTGAATAGGTCACTTCATGGAACTAATAGGCAGATTGTAAATAATATGGTCATTGGTGTATCTGCTGGTTTTAAAAAAGAATTAGAAATAGTAGGTGTTGGTTATCAAGCAAATATGGATGGAAATAAATTAAAATTACAAATAGGATATTCTCATGATATATACTTCGATTTGCCAGAGGGTATAAAAGCTACAGCAGAGCGTACTACTATAACTATCGAAGGGATTGATAAACAACTTGTTGGGTCCGTTTCATCAAAGATAAGGTCTTTTCGTAGTCCTGAGCCTTATAAAGGAAAAGGTATAAGATATAAAGGTGAGTATATCAAGATTAAACAAGGAAAAACTGTAGGCGAATAATAATGGGAATATTTAATAATAATTTAAGGCGTAAGAGACGAAGAAGAAATAGAAGTAAGGCCACTTCTAGGTTTCATGCAGAATATCCTAGATTAGTTGTATACAGAAGTAATAAACATTTTGAATCGCAAATAATTAACGATTTTGAAGGACAAACCCTTGCTTCATGCTCATCCAAGGATAAAGACCTAAAGAAAAAACTAGAAGATTCTAAAAATAAAACTGATTTATCAGTAATAGTTGGTAAAAATCTTGCAAAGATGGCAAAGAAAAAAAAGATAACGAAAGTAGTATTTGATAGAAATGGGTATCCTTTTCATGGTCGGGTTAAAGCGTTTGCAGATGCTGCTCGTGAAGCAGGATTAGAATTTTAAAGGAGCATAAATTGTCAATAATTAATCCATCAGAATTAGACTTACTAGAAGAATCCGTAATTAAAATAAATAGGACTGCGAAAGTGACCTCTAGAGGAAAAAGATTTAGATTTTCTGCATTGGTTGCAGTTGGAGATGGGAAAGGTCATATTGGAATCGGTTTTGGTAAGGCGAATGAAGTGATAATGTGCATCCAAAAAGGTAAAGAAATTGCTAAAAGAAGTATGTATAAAATTCCTGTAATAAATGGTACTATTCCACACAAAATTATAGGAAAGCAAGGAGCGAGTAAGGTAATGTTAAAACCGGCATCTCCAGGTACAGGAATTATAGCAGGCGGGCCAGTTAGGGCAGTGATGGAGCAGGTTGGAGTTCATAATATTCTTACAAAACGCTATGGATCTAAAAATGCAATGAATTTAGTATTTGCGACATTAAACGGGTTATTAAATCTTAAAGATGCTGTAACTATTGCTAATAAAAGAGAAATCACTATCAAAGAAGTTTTTAATTAATAATAATATGTTAAAAATTACTCAAATAAAAAGTGCTATTGGCTATAAGCCAAAAGCAAAGCGTACATTATTCGCATTGGGTCTAAAAAAGATGAATCATCACGTAGAGAAAACTGATACTCCACAAATAAGAGGTATGATTAAAAAAATTGATTATCTTATTAAGGTCGAAGAGGTATAGTCCGTGAAGCTGGATTCATTAAAACCATCTAAAGGTTCAATAAAGAATAAAAAAAGGATAGGTCGTGGTCATGGATCTGGCCTAGGAAAAACTTCTGGAAGAGGTCATAAAGGCGCTGGACAAAGATCAGGGAATAAAAAAAGAGCTTGGTTTGAAGGTGGGCAGATGTCCCTAGCGCGTAGACTTCCTCGTAGGGGCTTTACTAATATATTTAAAGAAGAAATTCAAATTGTAAATATATCAGATTTGATTAGAATTGAGAAAAATTCTGAAATAGATCCAGTCGTATTACAAGAAAATGGTCTGATTAGATCCTCTTTAAAACCCGTAAAAATATTAGGAGAAGGTGATATTGATAAAAAACTCAATGTCACAGCATCCTCATTTAGTGAATCGGCAAAAAATAAAATTGAAAAAGCTGGTGGGACAGTAACCATATTATGATAGATAAGGTAAGAACAATTTTTAATATCCCTGAATTAAGAGCTAAGATAATCTATACACTATCTATTTTAATTGTTGTAAGAGTTGGTGCACATATTCCAATACCTGGTGTAGATGCTAATGCTTTAGCTGTCGCGTTTGAAAGGTTGCAAGATACTTTATTTGGTCTGTTTAATATGTTTGTTGGAGGGGCCTTTCAAAAAGCATCTTTATTTTCTCTTGGTATAATGCCTTATATCTCAGCATCTATTATTATTCAGCTGATGGGATCGGTATTGCCATATTTTCAAAGACTGCAAAAAGAGGGTGAATCCGGTAGAAAAAAGATTACACAGATTACTAGATATGGTACCGTTTTAATAGCTACGATGCAATCATATGGGGTTACAGTTTTTCTTGAAAAAGAACTCCAGGTTGTAGTAAATCCAGGAGCGCTCTTTGTTTTTACTGCTATAATTAGTATGGTTACTGGAACTATCCTGCTTATGTGGATGGGAGAACGAGTAACTGAAAGAGGTATTGGTAATGGAATTTCTCTGATTATTATGGTTGGTATTATTTCTAGACTACCATTTGTCATTGGTAATGAAATACGAGCAGTAATTGCTGGGGAAAAGATTTTTATTTCTGAATTAGTATTAATGGGAATTATGTTTTTGGTTATCTGTTTTGTTGTTCTGCTGACGCAAGGCACAAGAAAAATACCCGTTCAATATGCCAAAAGAGTTGTAGGTAGGAAGGTTTATGGCGGGCAGAATACTCATATACCTCTAAGGGTAAATACGGCTGGAGTTATGCCGATCATTTTTGCTCAATCAATTATGTTTATTCCAAGTACAGTGTCAACTTTTTTTACTGATAGTGATTTTTCAACAAGTCTTATGCGTTGGTTTTCATTTGAGCATCCAGTTTATTGGATATTTTTTGGACTGATGATAATATTTTTTACATATTTTTATACTGCGATAGCTTTTGATCCTATTCAAGTCTCCTCACAAATGAAGCAACAAGGCGGATTTATTCCAGGAGTTAGGCCAGGTAAAAAAACCTCAGAATTTATAGATAACATATTATCTAAGGTTACACTTCCTGGCTCTGTGGCTTTGGCTATGGTTGCGATATTCCCCTATATACTAATGCAGACAATGGATGTTGAATATGATCTAGCTTCATTTTTTGGTGGCACTAGTCTTCTGATCATAGTCGGGGTAGCATTAGATACACTACAGCAACTGGAATCACACTTAATGATGAGACACTATGATGGATTTTTAACAAAAGGAAAAATTCGTGGTAGGAGAAGAATGTAATGGTATATACTAGGTCAGAGCGTGAGATTAATATGATAAGTAAAAGTTGCCAAATTGTAGCAGATACTATTGAAATGTTATCAGACTACGTTATTGCTGGGGTATCATTAATTGATTTGGATAATAAAGCAGAAGAATACATTGTCTCTTGTGGAGCTAGGCCAGCATTTAAAGGATATATGGGATTCCCCTCTACATTATGTATCTCTATTGATGATGCTGTTGTTCATGGTCTACCTCATGATGGATATTTGAGAGAAGGGCAAATTGTAGGTATAGACTGTGGTGCTGAGTTAAATGGATATTATGGTGACCATGCCAAGACATTTGCAGTTGGTGAGATCTCTGATGAAAAAAATAATCTTATGCAGATTACAAAAGAATCACTGTATAAAGGTATCGAGCAAGCTAAACCGGGGAATTATGTAGGTGACATAGGCCATGCTGTTCAATCGCATGCGGAATCTTATGGATACTCTGTTGTAAGAGAATTAGTTGGCCATGGTATTGGTGAAAAATTGCATGAAGAACCACAAGTGCCAAATTATGGAAATCCTAATCAGGGATACAAGCTACATGCGGGGATGTGTATTGCAATAGAGCCAATGATTAACCTTGGCTCAAAAGAAGTATATACTGCAAAAGATGGCTGGACGATTTTTACAATGGATGGGCAAGTATCAGCACATTTTGAGCATACCATAGCAATAAAAGAAGACGGTCCACATATATTAAGTAAGGTCCGAGAAAATGGCTAAAGAAAAAGCAATTACTATTGATGGTGTTATAAAAGAAACTTTACCAAATGCTATGTTTAGGGTAGATGTTGATATAGGTGGTGATAATCATACAGTTTTAGCTCATGTGAGTGGTAAAATGAGGATGCATTTTATAAAAATTCTTCCTGGTGATGTTGTTACTCTTGAGATGAGCCCATATGATTTATCTAGAGCGAGGATTGTTTACAGAAAGAAGTAGATATGAAAGTAAGAGCATCAGTAAAAAAAATGTGTGCGAAATGTAAAATCATAAGGCGTAAAGGAAACGTAATGGTTATATGTGAGATTCCGAAACATAAACAAAGGCAAGGATAAGAAATAATGGCACGAATTGTAGGTGTAGACATTCCAAGAAATAAAAAAATTGCGTATTCTCTTTGCTATATACATGGCATTGGTTTATCTACAGCAGTTATGATCTGCAATAAAGCAAAAATAGATATTGAAAAAAGAGTACAAGACCTTACAGAAAAACAAGTTGTTTCCATTAGAGAAACTATCAGTGCTTTAGGTATTAATGTAGAAGGTGAATTACGTTCTTTTAATGCTATGAATATTAAAAGATTAAAAGATGTTGGAGCATATAGAGGTTTAAGGCATAGAAGGGGATTGCCCGCTAATGGACAACGCACAAAAACAAATGCACGTACGCGCAAAGGGAAAAAGCGTACCATTGGCCTTGGTAAGAAAGCTGCTATATAAAAATAATAAGTGAGGAAAAATTTTGACTGAAAAGAAACAGAAGAAAAAGAAGAAAGTAGTCGACGCTAATGCGGTCGCTCATATTAAATCCACATTCAATAATACTCATGTCACAATCGCGGATAAGCTTGGCAATGTTTTAGTTTGGCAAAAAGCTGGGTCTACAGGTTTTAAAGGGTCTCGAAAGAGTACTGCTTATGCGGCAACATTGACTGCTCAAAAGGTTGCTGAGTCTGCCCTTGCAATGGGTATAGTTAGTATTTCAGTTGAGGTGAAAGGTCCAGGAGCAGGAAGAGAGTCTGCGATTAGAGCTTTAGCAGTCTCAGGATTACAAATAACATCAATAAAGGACGTTACGCCATTGCCACATAATGGATGCCGTCCACCAAAAAGAAGGCGCGTCTAAAAAAACACGCGGATATCTAATATGGCAAAAGTAAGACAATCAAGAGGTAAATTAGTAAGAAAATTCGGTGAGAATATATTTGGTAACCCTAAATATGATAGATTGTTAAATCGTAAACCATATGGCCCTGGTCAGCATGCCCAGTCTCGTAGGCCGAAGGTTTCTAATTATGGGACTCAATTAAAAGAAAAACAAAAAATTAAATTCATGTATGGGCTTTTAGAAAAGCAATTTAAAATCACATTTAAAAAAGCGGAAAAACTTAAGGGCGAAACCGGAACAAATATGTTACAATTACTAGAAAGTAGATTAGATAATGTTGTTTATAGATTAGGTTTCGCTCCAACTAGGCCAGCAGCGAGGCAATTTGTAAACCATAAACATTTTTTGGTAAATGGTAGATTAGTAAATATTCCATCATTTATAGTTAAACCTGGAGATGAAATCTCTGTACGTGATAAAAGTAAGAAGATGGATATTATTCTAAATTCTATACGAACGATTAAAGGTGATATTGATTTACCTTGGCTTGATCTTGATAAAGGAAAAATGCTAGGTGTCTTTAATAGCATTCCTGAAAGAGATCAAATGAATCTAACAATTAACGAGCAGTTAGTTGTAGAACTGTACTCTAAATAATTTTATAATAAAAAAGGATAAATTATTAATGGATAAGTCATTTAAACTAAAAGTTAAAACTGATAAAAAATCATTAACAAAAACTGATGGTAAATTTACAATCCAGCCTTTAGATAGAGGCTATGGGATAACATTGGGTAACGCAATGCGGCGGGTATTATTGACTAGTATTCCGGGAGCAGCGGTTACACATGTTAAGATCGAAGGTGTAGAGCATGAATTTTCCTCTGTGAAAGGAGTGAAAAATGATGTCGCTGATATTATAATGAATCTAAAAAAAATAAGATTTCATCTAATGGATAACAATCCAGATAAAATAAATCTTTCATTTAAAGGCAAGTCTGTTGTTACTGCTCAAGATATTCAGAATGCTAGTGACCAGTTTGAGATATTAAATCCTGAGCAATACATAACTGAGGTTAATTCAAGCGGTAAATTAGAGATGGAGATTAGAATAGGCATTGGTAAGGGGTATGTCCCATCTGAGGAAAATGAATTACCTAATCTAACACTTGGGACTCTTTCTATAGATAGTATTTTTAATCCAGTTACTAAAGTTAGTTATAGTGTTAAGCCTGTCCCTGGTGCAAAAGAGCCTATTGAAATATTAACTATGGAAGTTCAAACTGATGGTTCTATTAATCCTGAAGATGCAATTAGCTATTCTGCAACATATATTAGAGAGCATTTAAAGTTTGTAGAGGCTATTGCTAATCCTGAAATTCTTGAGATTTCTAAAGGCGTATCTGATGAAACACTCGCGCTCAGAAATTTATTGAATCAAGCAATAGATGAGATGGAACTATCTGTTAGAAGTTTTAATTGCTTACAAGCGGCTGGGATTAAATATATCCATGAGTTAGTTAGTAAAGAAGAAAATCAGATGCTAAAGTATAAAAATTTTGGTAGAAAATCTTTAACAGAACTGGTTGATAAATTAAGTTCAATGGGGCTCCATTTTGGTATGGATACACGGAAAATTATGGCTGAAGAGGGGTAGATAAATGCGACACAAGAAAAAAGGTCGTAAGTTAGGTAGAAAGGTTGGTAATCGTAGAGCACTGCTCATGAACTTAGCATCACAAATGATTACTCATAAGAGGATAAAAACTACTGATTCAAAAGCTAAAGAGCTTAGAAAATATATAGAGCCCTTAATTACATTGGCAAAAAAAGATGACCTGCATTCTAGAAGAATGATCATTAGAAAATTACCAAAAAAAGATATTGTTAAAACTTTATTTGATGAAATTGCTCCATTATATGTTGATAGACCAGGCGGTTATACAAGAATAGTTAAATTAGGTTATCGAGATAATGATAGGGCTCCCGTATCCATTATCGAATTTGTAGATATGGTTGATGTTTCTACTTCTGATGAAAAAGAGACTGATGCTTCCTAAAAAATAAATTTTAAGCCCGGCCTAATAATAACTATTATGGTGATCTTAAAGTTTATATCTATATTTTTCTTAACCAGTATTATATACTCTAACCCAGATGCTAATGTAAAAGCCTTGTGGATAGTCAGAGATCATATGACTAATCCTTATTTGATAGATGAAGCTCTGAGTTTTGCTGAAAATAATGGTTTTAATCATATATTTGCTCAGGTTAGAGGCCGAGGTGATTCCTTTTATAATTCTGAATTTGTTCCTAAATCTATTTTAGTTGATCCTAATTTTGATCCTCTCAATTATTTAATTAATAAATGCAAAAGTAAAAAGATAAAAGTTCATGCATGGATTAATGTATATTATTTGTGGTCCTCAAAGAAACACCCGCCTCAAAATGATCATTTATTTTTTCAAAGACCAGAGTGGTTAGATCAGGAAAAAGGTGATAAATATATATTGAATAGATCATATTTAAATAAGGATAAAGATATACTTATCGATGGAGAGGGGTTCTTTTTAGCCCCTACAAATCCGGATGTAAATGATTATCTGATCAATGTTATATCTGAATTATCTGGAAATTATCATATTGATGGTATTCATTATGATTATATAAGGTATCATAGTTTAGATTATGGATATAATGAGGTCGGCTTTTCTTTTTTTTCAGAAATGAATGATTATGACGATAATTATTTAAAAGATAATTTTAATAGAATATTTTCTGATTTTAAAAGGAATGCAATAACAGAGTTTGTAAAAATTGCTAATACTCAGATAAAAATTAACTTACCTAATTGTATTATTTCTGCAGCCGTAAAGCCAAATATTTATAATGCAAAATTAAATTATTTCCAAGAATGGGATTTATGGCTTTCTGCCGGGTATGTTGACTGGGCAGTGCCGATGAATTATGTTACAGACAACAATGATTTCTTTCAGAATATGTATATGATTAAAGACAATCTTCCAAAAAAATATCATGATAAAATTATTGTTGGAATTTCTACATATAATCAGTCTCCGAGATCTGTAGGGAAAAAAATTAATAAATTAAAAAGAATGAGATTTAATAATATTTCTATTTTTTCATATAATACGATGGTTGAAAAACCTAATTACTGGAGAAGATTAAGAAAATATTTTTATTAAATTCTATTTTTGTAAATGCATAGAAAAGTAACACCTCCGACTGGTAACCACTTAAACTGCAATAATTGGCAGATTGAAGCTGCATATCGTATGATACAGCATAATCTAGATCAAAATGTAGCTGAGAACCCTGATGAGCTAATTGTATACGGTGGAAAAGGTAAGGCTGCGAGAAATTGGGAGTGTTTTGAATCAATATTGAATACACTGCTAAGATTAAAGCCTGATGAAACATTAATAATTCAATCTGGAAAACCTGTTGGTGTTTTAAAAACGCATACCTACTCTCCTAGAGTGTTAATAGCAAACTCTAATCTTGTTCCTAAATGGGCAAATTGGGAGCACTTTAATGATCTTGATGCAAAAGGATTGATGATGTATGGCCAAATGACAGCTGGAAGTTGGATCTATATTGGTACCCAAGGTATTCTCCAAGGCACGTATGAAACTTTTATTTCAGCAGCTAAGATACATTGGGGTATGGATAATCTTAATGGCAAGCTGATACTAACGGCGGGTCTCGGAGGTATGGGCGGTGCCCAACCATTAGCAGTGACTATGGCTGGAGGTGTAGCAATATGTGTTGAAATAGATCATAATAGAATAAAACGTAGGATTGACACTAACTATTTAGATAGATCGACTGAAGATATAAACGAGGCTATTTTATGGGCTAAGAAAGCGATAAAAGATAGAATACCGCTTAGTATTGGTTTATTGGGTAATGCAGCAGATATAATACCAGAATTTGCCGAGAATAACATTATACCCGATATGGTTACAGACCAAACATCTGCACACGATGAGTTAGATGGTTATATTCCAAATAATATTTCTTTAAAAAATGCAATATTATTAAGGACTAATGACCCGATTAAATATAAAAAAGAGAGTATTAGATCTATGGGTGAACATGTGCAGGGAATGCTGGATTTGAAAGGAAAAGGGTCTATTGCTTTTGATTATGGGAATAATATAAGGGCTCAGGCTAAAAATGCAGGTATAAATAATGCGTTTAACATACCAGGTTTCGTTCCAGAATATATTAGGCCTCTTTTTTGCGAAGGAAAAGGACCTTTTAGATGGGTAGCATTATCTGGCGATGAGGAAGATATATATAAAACAGATGAGCTTGTATTAAAATTATTTTCAAAAGATAAAGCATTATGTCATTGGATAAATATGGCCAATAAAAAAGTGTCGTTCCAAGGCCTTCCATCAAGGATATGCTGGCTAGGCTACAAAGATAGGGTAAAATTCGGTTTAGCATTAAATGATATGGTCGCCTCTGGACACTTGTCAGCACCAATCGTTATTGGAAGAGATCACTTAGATTGTGGGTCTGTTGCCTCTCCAAACAGAGAGACAGAAGCGATGAAGGATGGCTCAGATGCAGTGGCTGACTGGCCTCTGTTAAATGCTCTAATTAATACTGCCAGTGGCGCATCTTGGGTTTCGATACACCAAGGAGGTGGCGTTGGCATGGGTTATTCTATCCATGCCGGGCAGGTAATCGTAGCAGATGGAACCCCTGATATGGCGAAACGCATATCGCGAGTATTATCTAATGATCCTGGGATAGGAGTTATAAGACATGCTGATGCGGGATATAATGATGCTATTAATAATGCTGATAGATGGGATATAGATATACCGATGAGTAAAGATCCCTAAATATGAAAGCAGTAAAATTAATTAATATTGGCAATCTGGTTACATATAGCTCTGAAGATAATTCTATGGTTTCTTTAGAGAACAAGGAAATTGTTATTTCTGATGGTAAAATAGTTGACATAGGAAGAAAGCTAGGTGATGCTGATGAGGAATTTGATTGCGAGAATAAATTAGTCACTCCAGGATTTGTAGACTGCCATACGCACCCTGTTTTTCTTGATGAAAGAGAAATTGAGTTTGATATGAGAACAAAGGGATATACCTATGAAGAAATTGCTAATAAAGGTGGTGGTATTAATAATAGTGTAAATGGGGTGCGTGGTTCATCTGAAACCGAACTAATTAATAGAGTTACAGCAAGGATGAATAATTTTCTAAAATTAGGTACAACCACAATAGAAGCAAAAAGTGGATATGGCTTAGATTTAGATTCAGAGCTAAAATCACTTAGAGTATTACATGAAGTAAATATAGATCATGATATAGATATAATTCCTACATTCATGGGGGCTCATGCAGTGCCATTAGAATATAAAAATGATACAGAGTCTTATGTGAATCTTTTATGTGATATTATAATACCCGAAGTCGCAGACCAAGGAATTGCAGTTTTTAATGATGTATTTTGCGAGGAAGGATATTTTACTCTTGATCAATCAGAGCGTATCTTAATTAAAGGGTTAGAGTATGGTTTGCTACCCAGAATCCACGCAGATGAATTCAATAATCTGGGAGCATCAAAACTAGCTAGTAGTTTAAACTTTGTCTCTGCCGATCACTTAATGAATATAGATGATAGCGATATAAAAATCATGGCTCAATCAAAAACAAAGGCTGTTCTGTTACCAGGCACAACATTTTTTTTAGGGCATTCAAATTTTGCTCCATATCATAAAATAAAAGAGGCGGGTATAGAGGTTGCTATTGCCACCGATTATAACCCAGGTAGCTGTAATATTCAGTCTATGGTATTTATTATTACTGTTTCATCAATTTTTATGAAAATGGATATATTAGATGCAATCTATTCAAGTACCTATATTCCCGCAAAATTGCTAAACATTAGTGACAAATATGGCTCAATTGAGAATGGTAAGAACGCGGACATAGTTATTTGGGATATATACAACCCGATTCAGATACCTTACAAATTTTCTACAAATCCGATAAAATCAGTAATAAAATCCGGAAAATTTATATTTTAACCTTTTGTTAGAATATATCTAAATATTAAAATCAGGCATAGTTTTAGGATAAATATTTTGATAAACAGGAGATCTATAGCGTTTATATGTTGCCTCTCAGTGTTAGCATTGAACTATTCCTTTGCGAACTATGCATTTAAAAAGAAAATAAAGACGGTCTGTTCATCTTATAGAGTGTCTGTAGATGCTTCAGCTATGGATTTTGGGAATAATCAATTTTCTCTAACGCTCGAAAGTAATAGAAATAACTTTGAAATGGTTATGCTTGTTGGCTTTGCATCTGCTGGCCAGGCTGTATCTCATCAGAATAGCCTAGGCTTATCAAATGCTTATGTTCCTAAAGAAATCAGCGTAAGAGTAAATGTTCCAGCATCTAAAGGAGAGACAATGGTTTTTAAAGCAACATGTTCTTCAGATATTGCGATAGATCTTGCAGCTGGGACTTTAGATTCATCGGAGTTTATGCAAAAAATTGATCTAGTAACATCATAAGGAGGGAATATGCTTGGTCTTGGTTTAGAAGAAACATTATTACAATATCTAAGGGCTGTAGGATGGTCTATTACTGCTTCGGTAGGGTTCGCGTTTGGAATAGGAATAGCGCTAAAGGTTTTTGATTGGTTATCAACTGAAATTGATGAGTGGGAAGAAATAAAAAAGGGCAACATGGGTGTAGCTCTAATTTTTATTTCTCTTATTGTGATGGTTGGTTTGCTAGTATATAAAGTTATCTGATATATACAGATATATCAGATTAAATATGGTAAATAGAGTCTCTTCTGAGACTCTATTTTTTTATATAAAAGAAAATAATAATAAAAAAATAAATGGCCCTGATAGAGTGCAGTAGAGATTTACTGTATCATTATTCATTTTGTTTGAGCCCGTGAATAAGTAAAATGATTTTTTATATTTTTCTGTAATGATGAAACCATCTGCTGATATGTACCTAGCTTGAACTGTACTTCCAAGTATTGAATCGATTATGGATGACAGAAATCCAGAAATAATCACTAAAAATAGTAGATTAAAACTGATAACCCTATACATATTG
>Ga0257107_1000597_pt1 | contig 13700 bp, 11 predicted proteins | sample LP_taG_2_FD_190178 | JGI IMG/M metagenome (GOLD analysis project Ga0257107, IMG submission 190178) | Marine microbial communities from Northeast Subartic Pacific Ocean, Canada - LP_J_2011_P26_500m | ecosystem: Environmental > Aquatic > Marine > Oceanic | place: Canada: Northeast Subartic Pacific...
TCCCTCGGTCCATTCCCGGTTGTCGACCAGGACTGCCGGCTGGTCACCCTCGCCGAGGTTCCCGTCGAACCTTAGGAATGACCGGAGCTGGACGGCCACGGCCTCCACGTTGTGGGTGAGGGTGTCACCGTCGAGCAGGTTGCGCTCCTCGGATCGGCCACTCGGATCGCCCACCATCCCCGTGGCGCCACCGGCCAGAGCGATCGCACGATGGCCCGCGTCCTGGAACCTGCGCAGCAGCAGCAGGGGGACCAGGTGCCCGACGTGGAGGCTGTCGGCCGTCGGGTCGAACCCGCAGTAGAGGGTGAGGGGCCCGTCGGCCATGCGCTCCCGCATGGCCCCGAGGTCGGTGCTGTCCTGGACCAGCCCCCTCGCCACCAGGTCGTCGAGGATGGCGGCCCCGGCCGGGCCATCAGGCTTCAGATCGCTCATGGCCACCAGTATGGAGGCTCAGCGTCGTCGTGCCCGACCCCCCGGTCCCGCTGTCTCCCGGAGAGGTCCGGGGCGGCCGTCCCACGGCGCCACGGACTCCCCGTGTGGTGCCCGTCACCCGACGCGCTTACGGACCGCCGGGCGGCCAGACTGGACGGATGCGGATCCTCCCCCCGGGCCTCGTGCGTGTCGCCTGCGTGGTGACGGCACTGGCCTCAGTGGCCACCTCCTGCTACCGCTACGAGACCCGTGACTTCGACATCACGATCCCCGAGCAGGCCGAGTCGTCCGTGGTGGTGGCACGCGACGGACGCCACATCATCACGCTCGTGGCCCCCGAGAACCGCACCAGCGCCCGCACCCTCAACGAGATCCCCCAGCTGGTGCGTGACGCCGTCATCGCAATCGAGGACGAACGCTTCTACATCCACGACGGCTTCGACCTGAAGGCGATCATCAGGGCGGCACGTACCAACCTGGAGGCGGGGGGAATCAGCCAGGGCGGATCCACCATCACGCAGCAGTACGTGAAGCTGGCCATCATCCGCAACTCCGAGCAGACGGCGAGCCGCAAGCTGGAGGAGGTCTGGTACGCCACCAGGCTGGAGGACCAGTACGGCAAGGACTTCATCCTGCTGCAGTACCTGAACACCGTGTACCTGGGCCACGGTGCGTACGGGGTGAAGGCGGCGGCGCAGACCTACTTCAACAAGGACGTGGCCGATCTGAACCTCGCCGAGGCGGCACTGATCGCCGGGATCATCCAGCTGCCGGGCCGATACAACCCCTTCCTGAACTACTCCAAGAGCCTGAAGCGCAGCCACATGGTTCTGGATCGCATGCTGGCGAACGACTACATCACACCCGAGCAGCACGAGGCGGCCGTGTCCATGCCACCCAGGCTGGAGGAGTACTCGGCACGCCTCGAGACCCGCTACCCGGCCGGCCACTTCGTGGAGGAGGTGCGCCGCTGGTTCCTGGACAACCCGGTGTTCGGTGCCAGCCGTGGAACCAGGGAACGGCTCCTGTTCGAGGGCGGTCTGAGGATCGAGACCACCATCGACCTGGACCTCCAGGCGGCTGCCGAGCAGTCCGTGGAGGACCACCTTCCATCTGGCAGCGGCAACCCCGACTCGGCCATCGTGGTACTCGAGACCGGCACCGGCCAGGTCCTGGCCATGGTCGGAGGTCGTGACTTCTTCGGCGCCGACGACGACGCCAAGGTGAACCTGGCGGTCGGTGCGGGTCGACAGGTCGGGTCGTCGATGAAGACCATCGGAATGGCCGCGGCCCTCGAGGCCGGCTGGAAGGTCACGGCCACCTATCCGGCACCCAACGTGCTGGAGTTCGAGATACCCGGCGCCGACGAGGACAACAAGGTCTGGCGCGTCACCGGCGGAGTGGGCGGCCACGATGCCACCGAAGCCCGCTTCGAACACGGAATCCAGGCCCTCCTGCAGTTCTACTTGCGCGAAGAGCACACGGACGTCCCATCCGACCACGTGGAGACCATCCGGATCGTCAAGGAGGTCAAGGCGAGCGACAGGGACGCGGACGCAGGCGATGCCGACGGAACCGAGATCACCTACCAGGCCGTGGACCTCACCCAGTGGGTCGCCAACCGCCGCTACGACTTCGACCGGGAGCGCCTGTTCCGAGATCGCGTGCATGCCCTCGAGGCCATACCCACCTGGAGCTGGGAGCCCCCGGAGGGAGAGGAGTTGGCGGCACCCCCGGACGCCGAGGAGGTCACCCTCATAAGGGCACTGCGCAGCTCCCTGAACACCGTGTTCGCCCAACTCAGCATGGAGATGGGAGCCCACAGGGTGGTTTCGATGGCTCGTCGGCTGGGGATCAAGTCGACCATCCAACGCGTCAACTCGAACATCCTCGGCACGTCCAACACCACGATGCTGGACATGGTCACCGCCTACCACACGCTGGCCAACCGGGGCGTCACGATCGCTCCGAGCTACGTCACGCGCATCGCCCGCTCCGACGGCACGACGCTGTGGTCCTGGAGGAGGGAACAGTCCCGGGTGCTGGACGCCCGCCTCGCCGACCAGGTGACCTGGATCCTGGAGGGGGCTGTCTCCCAGGGAACCGGCTGGCGTGCACAGTTGGAGGACCGGCCGTCAGCCGGCAAGACCGGCACCACCCAGAACTACGCCGACGCCGTGTTCGTCGGCTACACCCCGCAGCGGACCACCGCCGTATGGGTCGGGTACCCGAAGGCCCAGATACCGATGATCCCCCCGACCACCGACCGCAAGGTCTACGGCGGCACCTACCCGGCGATGATCTGGAAGGACGTGATGGAGGCAGCGCACCTGGGCCTTCCCGTCGAGGAGTTCGCCAGCATCATCCCGACCCGCAGCGTCAGCCCGACTCCGGCGGCCCCGACCACCACCGTTGCCGTTGACGTACCGGACGACGGTCGCATCCCCACGCCCGACCTACTCGGCCTTACGCTGGAGAACGCCCGTGCGCTCCTCGCCGGCTCGGTTGGCGACATCCAGATCGTGAGCGTGGTGGAGGTCGAGATGGAGGGCACCGAGCCGGGGACGATCATCGGCCAGGCCCCTGCGGTCGGCTCGATGATCCAGCCGGGAGGCTCCCTGCTCCTGGAGGTGACCGTCGAGCCGCCTCCGATGAGTCCGGTGGTCGTACCAGACCTGGTGGAACGCCTGCTGGCCACCGTGACGCCGATCCTGGAATCACTGGGCCTCGGCTACCAGGTGATCCGAGTGGCTGACCCCGACGAGCCCGAGTGGATCAGCGACCTCGTCTGGTCACAGGAGCCTTCCGCCGGCACGGTCGTGGAACCCGGCACCGTGATGACCCTGAGGGTGGCACCGTGACCACGCCGAACCCGGTGCAGCCGGGCATCCACACGATCTTGGTACGCACGCTCCTGGGACTGCTGGGGGTGGCCATGGTCGTGCTGTGGGTCTACGCCTTCTTCATCGCCCCGTCGGGCAACCCTGATCGCCTCCAGGATCGCTCGTGGCCGGAGTTGGCCCAGCAGCGGTGTCTCGAAGCCCGTGCGGTGATCGACACGCTCACCCCTGCCGCCGACGCCACCTCGCCCGCCAGTCGGGCCGACGACCTGGACCTGGCCACCGACGCTCTCTCCGACATGGTCGCCGACCTGACGCTGCTGACGGGCGGCACCGATGATGACACCGTGCTCTTCGGGATGTGGCTGGAGGACTGGGCGGTCTACGTCTCCGACCGCCGCACGCACGCTGAGCGTCTACGCCTGGAGGGCGACATCCGGCCGCTGCTGACAGCCCTGCCCAGTGGCACCGGCAGCGTCCTGAAGCGGATGAACGGCTTCGCTCGGGTCAACGACATGGAAGCCTGCCTCGACCCGGGGGACGTGTAGGCCCCACCAGCCGGACGCTCGATTTTCAGGTGGACCGAGGTTTCCGGGTGGGTTCATGCCTCGATGGAATCCAGACGGGACAGGGCCCGCTGCGCCAGCCGGCAGAGACCCGGGTCGGCCCCCAGGGATGCGAGGTCGCCCTCGGGCACCCATCGGAGGGCCTCCGACTCGTGGTTCCCGACCGGTACCGAACCGGGTGGCGCCAGCACCAGGAACCTCGCGTCGTGGTGGTCGTGGGCATCCTCGGCCGGGGGTGAGACGCGGTGGACGTCCAGGTCGACGGCCGGTTCGACAACCCTCAACCCGACGATTCCGGTCTCCTCGACTGCCTCGCGCAAAGCCACCCGGGCAAGGTCGGCATCCCCGTCGGCGTGGCCACCGGGTTGCAACCAGCGCTGCAGTTTGGTGTGGAACAGGACGAGGATCCGGCGATCCGACGGATCCACTACAAGCGCCGAGCCCGTCAGGTGACCGGGCCGACAGGTCCGATCCAGGACATCGGCGCCGGTGTCCAGGAGGTTCAGTATCAGGTCGCGTTCGGGACCCGCGGGGCCCGCCTCCACGGCAGGTCGCGGGTCGCTGATCAGACGTCCGGCCAGGTCCGCCAGATCGGGCAGGTGCGCGGCGAGCGAAACCAACCGGGGTGGCCACGCCCCCGGCGAGGAGTCCATTCTCAGCCGGCTATCCGCTTCGACTGGGCTGCCAGCCGGTCGGTGAACCGGATCCGCTGCACGGCTACGGGACCCGGGCCGGCACCGCCCGGCGTGGTCCGCCGAAGTACCGGTGCACCGGGTGCCAGCAGGGCGGCGGCATCTGGGCCAAGGCGCTCGTCGGCCGTTACCAGGTCCACCAGCGATCCCTCACCGGCCAGGGCCGCCCGTACGAGGGCTCCCACCTCGGCATGGGCATCCCTGAACGGCATGCCCCCGACCACGAGGTACTCGGCCAGGTCGACCGCGGCGGCATACGGGCCGTCAGCGGCGTCAGCCATCCGGTCCGTCCTGAATTCCAGGGTGGACACCATCCCGTCGAGCGCCGAGAGGGTCAGGCGGATGGTGTCGAACGCGTCGAAGAGCGGTTCCTTGTCCTCCTGCAGGTCCTTGTTGTAGGTCATGGGTAGGCCCTTCAGGGTCGCCATGAGGCCCGTTAGGTGGCCGATGAGCCGCCCGGCCTTGCCCCGTGCCAGTTCGGCGACATCGGGGTTCTTCTTCTGCGGGAGCATCGAGGACCCGGTCGAGAAGGCGTCATCGAGGTGCACGAACCCGAACTCCTCGCTGCTCCAGAGGATCATCTCCTCACCAATCCTGGAGAGGTGTACTCCCAGGAGGGCCAGGGCGAACAACGACTCTGCGACGAAGTCCCTGTCTCCGACGGCGTCCATGGAGTTTTCGAATCGGGCGGCGAAGCCCAGGTCCGCGGCGACGGAATCCGGGTCCAGCGGCAGGGAGGAGCCTGCCAACGCTCCGGCACCCAGTGGCGACACGTCGGCCCGGGTCCTGGCGTCCAGCAACCGGTCCACGTCACGCGCCAGCGCCCAACCGTGTGCCAGGAGGTGGTGTGCCAGGAGCACCGGCTGGGCCTGTTGCAGGTGGGTGTAGCCGGGCAGGTACGCCTCGGCGGCATCTTCGGCCCGCGACGAGAGGGTTCTCTGGAACGTCGTGACCATTTCGGCCACCTCGCCCAGTTCCCGGAGGGTCCAGAGCCTGAGGTCGGTCGCCACCTGGTCGTTCCGACTCCTTCCCGTGTGCAGGCGAGCGCCTGCGTCGCCGGCCAGCTCCGTGACCCGCCGCTCCACCGCCGTGTGGATGTCCTCGTCGCCGACGGCGAAGGCGAACGAGCCGTCGGACATCTCGACCTCGACGGTGTCCAGTGCCACGAGGACCGCCTCGGATTCGGCGACCGACATGAGGCCCACCCGAGCCAGCATCCGGACATGGGCCCGCGAACCGGCCAAGTCCTCGCGGAACATCCGCCGGTCGAACCCGAGGCTGTCGTTGAGGGCCTGGAGTGCCTCGGCGGACCCTCCCTCGAACCGTCCGTGCCATAGCGTCGCCATGTTCCTACCCCTCCGACCTTGCAGCCCGCCGAGCCAGCGTCCGGAGCCTCAGGGCGTTCAGCTTGATGAACCCCTCGGCGTCGGCCTGGTCGTAGGCGCCATCGTCCTCCTCGAAGGTGGCGACGGCCTCGTCGAACAAGGTGTCGTCCGACTCCCTGCCCACCACGGCCACGTTGCCCTTGTAGAGCCGCAGCCGGACCCGACCGTTCACGAACGCTTGACTGTGGTCGATCGCGACCTGCAGCATCTCCCTCTCCGGACTGAACCAGAAGCCGTTGTAGACCAGCTCGGCATACCGGGGCATCATCTCGTCCTTGAGGTGCGCCACGCCCCGATCCAGGGTGATCGACTCGATGGCCCGGTGGGCCCTCAGCAAGATGGTGCCGCCGGGGGTCTCGTATGCACCCCGTGACTTCATGCCCACGAACCTGTTCTCGACGATGTCGGTCCGACCGATGCCGTTGGCCCCACCCACGCGGTTCAACTCGGCGAGGACGGTGGCCGGGGTCATCGGTGTTCCGTCGAGTGCCACCACGTCGCCGTTCTCATAGGTCAGGTCCAGGTAGGTGGCCTCGTCGGGCGCCATCTCGGGGCTGACCGACCACCGCCACATCTCCGACGCCGGCTCCTGCCAGGGATCCTCCAGCGGACCGCCCTCGTACGAGATGTGCAGCAGGTTGGCGTCCATGGAGTACGGGGACTTCGCTCCCCGCTTCATCTCCACGGGGATGCCGTGCTTCTCGGCGTATTCCAGGAGGCTCTGCCGGGAGCCGAGGTCCCATTCCCGCCATGGCGCGATTATCCGGATGTCGGGCCGTAGGGCATACGCACCCAGCTCGAACCGAACCTGGTCGTTGCCCTTGCCGGTGGCACCGTGGCTGATCGCGTCGGCTCCGGTCTCGTCGGCGATCTCGACCAGCCGCTTCGCGATGAGCGGCCGCGCTATCGACGTTCCGAGCAGGTACTCGCCCTCGTAGATGGCGTTGGCCCTGAACATCGGATACACGTAGTCGCGTACGAACTCCTCGCGGAGGTCCTCAATGTAGATCTCGGACACCCCCATAGCCTCCGCCTTGGCCCGCGCCGGCTCGAGCTCCTCGCCCTGTCCCAGGTCGGCGGTGAACGTCACCACCTCGCAGCCGTAGGTCTCCTCCAGCCAACGGAGGATGATCGAGGTGTCCAAACCGCCCGAGTAGGCGAGCACCACCTTGTCGACCGGCGTCCGGTCCGTCTCATCGCTGGTCATATCGCTGCCTTCCATCCTCGGCCGCGGGCTCTCGCATCCGGACTCTCCGGTCCCCGCTGGTCCTCGTCGTGTCTCAGAGCCCTGCCAGGTTCCTCAGAGCCACGGCCAGATTCTCCCCGGTCGTTCCCTCGGCGGCCACCACCATCAGGGTGTCATCGCCGGCAACCGTTCCGATGGACCCTTCGATGCCGGTCCTGTCCAGCGCAGACGCGACCACGTGGGCTGAACCGGGCGGGGTCCGCAGAACCACGAGGTTGCCAGATGACTCGACCTCGACCACCCACTCGCCCATGACCCGCCGCAACTGGTCCACGGGAACCACACGATCGGCGGGATGTTCCGGAATGGCGTACACGCTCTCGCCACCCGAGACCCGGACCTTCACCGCCCCGAGATCGTCGAGGTCACGCGACACGGTCGCCTGGGTGGATTCGACGCCGTCATCGGCCAGGAGGTCCACCAGTTGCTCCTGGCTGGTCACGACCTGGTTGGCCAGCATCCGTGAGATCCGGTGCTGTCGTTGGTGCTTGCTCATGAGGGACCTCCCCCGTGGTCGGCTTCGCCCAGCAGCCAGGCCAGCAGGCCCCTGGCGGCGTGCATCCGGTTGGCGGCCTGCGACCAGACCCGACTGGACGCACCGTCCACCACCTGATCGGTGACCTCTTCGCCCCTGTGGGCGGGCAGGCAGTGCAGGAACAGGGCCTGGGAGCCGGCGCTCTCCATGAGTTGACCGTCCACCCGGAAGCCCTCGAAGTCCCGGAGGCGTCGGGCCGACTCCTCCTCCTGGCCCATCGACGTCCAGACGTCCGTGTAGACGACGTCGACGCCGGCGACCGCATCGACCGCCCGGTCGAACTCCGCCACCACCACGCCGGCAGCCGCCAGCCTGTCCCGGTCCACATCCGGCAGCCGGTAGCCGGGGGGTCCGGCGAAGCGCACCTCTGCGCCGAGCATGCCCGCCGCCAACGCCAGCGACCGGAACACGTTGTTGCCGTCGCCCACGTAGGCGATGGTCCGGCCGGCCACCTCGCCGAACTCCTCCCTGATGGTGAGCACGTCGGCGAGGGCCTGGAGGGGGTGGGCGGCGTCCGAGAGCATGTTCACGACCGGCACCAGGTCCTCGCCGGCCATCCGCTCGACGGTCGAGTGGGCGAACACCCGGGCGCCGATGCAGGCGTGGTAGCAGGCGAGCGTGCGGGTGACGTCCTCCACGGACTCCCGGACGTCCAGGCCCACCTCGGCCGCCTGTACGTAGACGGGGTGGCCACCCAGTTGGAATACGGCCATCTCCATGGAGTTGCGGGTCCGGGTGGATGGCTTCTCGAATACGAGCGCCATGCCCCGTCCCTCCAGCACCCTGGGTGGCGAAGGATCCACAGCCAGGTCCAGGACCCGAACCATTTCATTGACGGTGAGGTCGTCCACCTCGAGTAGGTGTCTCATCACGTCGCCTCCCCGGCGGTGTCCGCCGCCATCACGCCAGCCAGGATCCCGACGCCCTCCGCCAGTTCCTCACCAGAAACCGTCAGCGGGGGCGCCAGCCGCAGGGCCGTCGGCGTCACCCCGTTGACCACCAGGCCGGCCTCCAGGCACGCCCCGGCCACCTCGGCGGCGGTCCGTCCGTTCAGCGCCTCCGGCCGGAGTTCGGCCGCCAACAGCAGTCCAAGGCCCCTCACGCCCGCCACACCGGGTACTGACTCCAGCAGTGCCGTCAGCTCGGCACCACGTTCACGTGCCAGGAGGGGCACGTCGATCTCCTCCATCACCCGCAGCACCTCCCGGGCCGCCGCTGCGGCCAACGGCTGACCGGCGAAGGTGGAACCGTGGTCACCGGGCCCGAACGCCGAGGCCACCTCGGCGGTGGCCCACACGGCACCGATGGGCACCCCGTTTCCGAGGGCCTTGGCGACGGTCACGATGTCGGCGCTGATCCCGGCGTGGTGAAAGCCGAACCATGCACCGGTGCGGCCCAGGCCCGTCTGGATCTCGTCGATGATCAGGAGCATGCCCCGCTCGTCGCAGAGCCGCCTGACGCCCCGGAGGAAGTCAACGTCGGCCGGGTTGACGCCACCCTCGCCCTGCAGTGGTTCCAGCAGGATCGCACCGACGGATGGGTCCAGGGCCGCCTCGAAGGCCGCCACGTCATTCCAGGCCGCATGCCGGAAGCCCTCGGGCAGCGGCTGGAAGGGCTCGTGCTTCTCGGGCTGGCCCGTGGCCGCCAGGGTCGCCAGCGTCCGGCCGTGGAAGGACCGGAAGGCGGCCACGACGCCGTGCCGGCCCCGGCCGTGGTACTTCCGGGCCAGCTTCAGGGCGGCCTCGTTCGCCTCGGCACCCGAGTTCTGGAACAGCACCCGGCCGGGCGTGTCCTGGCCTGTGCCCGCCCGGACGAGTGCGTCCAGGCGTTCGGCCACCTCCAGCTGCGGCTCGGTTACGAACAGGTTGGAGACGTGCAGGAGGGTGGAAGCCTGCTCGGCGACAGCCGCAGCCACCCGGGGATGGGCGTGTCCGAGGCCCGTCACGGCCAGGCCGCAGAGGAAGTCCAGGTACCGCCTCCCGGTGTCGTCGAACAACTCGGTGCCCGCCCCGCGGACGAACGTGAGCGGCGGAACGCCGTAGTTGCCCATGAGGGCCCCGACCCACCGCTCCCTGCTGTCACCCGGCTTCGGACCGGAGGCTGCGTAGTTCATGCCGACACCCCGTCCACGCCCCGGCCGTCGGCAGCCACGCCGCCGTCGGGCAGGACCATCGTGCCGATGCCCATGTCGGTGAACAGTTCGAGCAGCAGGACGTGGGGAATCCGTCCATCGACCATGTGGGCCGAACCCACCCCCGACTCCACCGCGTCGATGCAGGCCTGGACCTTGGGGATCATCCCGCCGCTTATCGTGCCGTCGGCGGTGAGGTCAGCCAGGCCCGAGAGGTCGACGCGGGAGATCCTCGAAGCCGGGTCGTCCACGTCGGTCAGGAGGCCCTCCACGTCGGTCAGGTAGAGGATCCGTTCGGCGCCAAGTGCTCCGGCAACCGCTGCGGCCACCGTGTCGGCGTTGATGTTGTAGGCCTGTCCGCTCAGGTCCACCCCGATGGTCGAGACCACGGGGATGAGCTCCTCGGCCAGCAGCCGTTCGATGATGGCCGGGTTCACGGACTCGACGTCTCCCACGAATCCCAGCTCGGGGTCCCGGGCCGAGGCCCGGATCAGGCCGGCGTCCTCACCGGAGAGGCCCACGGCCAGGGGTCCGTGCCTGTTTATGCCAGACACGATCTCCCTGTTGACTTTGCCGACGAGGACCATACGGGCCACGTCGAGGGTCTCGGCGTCGGTGACCCTCAGGCCATCCCGGAACTCCGACACGATGCCCAACCGGTCCATGAGCGCGCCGATCTGGGGACCACCCCCGTGCACCACGACCGGCCTGATGCCGACAGAGTGCATGAGGACGATGTCCTCGGCGAACTGGGCGGCCAGCGCCTCGTCACCCATGGCGCTTCCGCCGAACTTGACCACGATGATCGAGCCGGCGAACCGCTGTATGTACGGCAGGGTTTCGATCAGCACCGAAGCTCGCCGTTCTGGCGAAAAGCCCGAGAGGGGGCCTACTCCCACGGAATCAGGTTGGTCCATGTCGTCCTCCACGGCCCTACGAGGTCCGCATGTTCTCGTCGATGTAGGCGTGGCTTAGGTCGGTGGTGACAATCCACGCCGAGCCGTCACCCTGCCCCAGGTCCACCTCCAGGTCGATCCTCCGGCCCGCCATGTGGGCGGTCAGGGCCATTTCGTCCACCGGCTGGACCTGTTCGGCGGCGTAGACCACCTGGCCGCCGTACGCGATGGTGATGGTGGCCGGGTCAAATGCGATGCCGGCAGCCCCCATCTCGGCGGCGATCCGGCCCCAGTAGGGGTCCTCTCCGTACCAGGAACACTTGACCAGCTGACAGTTGGCGGTGTCCCGGGCTCCCTTGGCGGCCTCGGTGTCGGTGGCGGCGCCGGTGACGGTCAGGAACACCGTCTTGGTGGAGCCCTCGGCGTCGTCGGCCATCTGGACGGCCAGGTCTCTGCACGCATCCGACAGCGCTGCACCTATCTCGTCGGTGGCGACGGGTCCGGCGGTCCCGGAGGCCAGCAGTAGGACCGTGTCGTTGGTGGACTCGGCGCCGTCCACGGTGAGGCAGTTGAACGACACCCCCACTGCCGACCTCAGGAGGTCGGTGGCGGTCGTCGCATCCAGGAGAGCATCGGTGGTCAGCACGGCCAGCATCGTGGCCATGTTCGGCTCGAGCATTGCCGCACCCTTGGCCACGCCGCCGATGGTGAACGTGCCGCCATCCAGCGTCGTGCCGGTTAGCGCCGTTGTCCTCGGCACCGTGTCGGTGGTCATGATCGCCCGGGCGGCCGCCGGTCCGCCGTTCACGGCGAGGGTGGCAGCGAGTGCCGGGATAGCGGGGGTGATCCGCTCCATGGGCAGCGGGAAGCCGATCAGGCCCGTCGAGCAGACCAGGACCTCGTCCGGCGAGCAGCCGAGCGCTTCGGCGGTGAGGGCGCACATTGCCTCGGCGTCGGCCCTTCCGGCCGCGCCGGTTGCGGCGTTGGCGTTGCCGCTGTTCAGGACCACTGCTGCGGCCCGGCCGCCGGTGGTCGCCAGGTGTTCCCGGGTTACGAGTACCGGGGGTGCTGTCATCCGGTTGGAGGTGAACACGCCGGCCGCTGTGACGGGCGAGCCGTCAGCCGTGGCGACCATGGCGAGGTCGTCAGCGCCGGAGGCCTTGACGCCGCAGGCCATGCCGGCTGCCACGAATCCGGGCACCGTCGTGACGCTCACGGGTACAGCCCGATCGTCGTGAGGCCGGTCGTCTCGTCGAGACCCAGGACGGCGTTAGCGCACTGCACGGCCTGTCCGGAGGCACCCTTCACCAGGTTGTCGATGGCGCAGATGGCGAGGAGCAGGCCGGTCCGCGGGTCCACCCGGGCGGTTAGGTGGGCGGCGTTGGAGCCCAGGGTGGCCTTGGTGGATGGCGACCGTTCATCCACCACGACGAACGGTTCGTCGGCGTAGAAGTCGGACAGGATCGCCATGGCGCCGTCGGTGTCCAGGCCGCCGTCAACAGGCCGGGCGTAGCAGGTTGCCAGGATCCCCCGGTTCATCGGAGCCAGGTGGGGGGTGAACAGGACGCTCACGCCCGACACCGTGGTGCCGTCGGCCAAGGTCGCTATCGACTGCTCGATCTCGGGCGTGTGCCGGTGATCGGTCAGCCCGTAGGCCGTGTAGTCCTCGTCCACGGCACAGAACGTGGTGTTCGGCTTCGGTGGCCGCCCGGCACCGGACACACCGCTCGCCGCGTCCACGATGATGCCGGCCTTCTCGATGGCGCCGGCCCGCACGAATGGCGCCAGGGCCAGTGCAGAAGCCGTCGGGTAACAGCCGGCTGCAGCCACCAGTCGGGCACCGGCCAGCCCGACCCGGAACAGTTCGGGGAGGCCGTATACGGCTTCGTCGAGCAGGGCGGGTACCTCGTGGTCCTCGCCGTACCAGGTCGGGTAGAGGGCGGCGTCCCGGAGTCGGAAGTCGGCAGCCAGGTCGACCACGTGGCCGACCCTGCCGAGGAGTTCGGGTACCAGGGTCTGTGATGCCCCGTGGGGCAGGCCCAGGAAAGCCACATCGCACCCGTCGGCGGCCGCCGGGTCCGCCGGTGAGTAGGTCAGGTTCGGGTAGTGGGCGGCAAGGCTCGGGTAGAGGTCGGCTACCGCCGTGCCGGCCTTGGTCTCGCCGGTGGCGAGCACCACGTCGAAGTCGGGGTGGCCGGCACACAGCCGGAGGAGTTCGGCACCGGTGTACCCGGAGGCCCCGATGATGGCGATCCTGTGCATCCGTCAATTATGCCATCTATTGCATACTAATACCACATGTTTATGCAGATTCCCACATAACCCGAGGTCAACGTCAGGCGATTCAGATCGTCAGGTCGGTCACTACCTTGCCCACCACTCGCCGGTCAGCTATGTCCTGGAGGGCCCGTGGAGCGTCTCCGAAGGCGTACGGCGGATGCAACAGCGGGTCCACAGCACCTTCTGCTGCCAGGGCAAACACGGATTCCATCTGGCGGGTCAGCGACCCGGGATCGCGGGCAAGCGAAGCCCCCCAGTGCACGCCGACTACCGAGTAGTTCTTGAGAAGCACGTGGTTGGTCTTCAACTCGGGTATGCCGGCCACGAAACCGATCACCAGAAGGCGACCATCCCAGGCCATACACCGACGGACCTGCTGGAAGGTCTCACCCCCCACCGGGTCGTAGGCCACATCAACCCCAGCGCCACCGGTCAGCTCCCGGACCCGCTCGACGAGGTCGTCAACCTCGCGGTGGTCAATCACCTCGTCGGCGCCGAGGGCCGCGCATGCGGCGACCTTCTCGGCACCACCGGCCACTGCGATGACGCGCGCTCCGGCTGCCCGACCCAGCTGAATGGCCGCCGATCCCACCCCACCCGCGGCGCCGGTCACCAGCAAAGTCTCACCGGGTGCCAGGTGGGCCCTGTCGTGAAGGGCGAACCAGGTCGTGCCGTAGTTCATCGGCACCGCAACAGC
>Ga0257107_1000606_pt1 | contig 13614 bp, 16 predicted proteins | sample LP_taG_2_FD_190178 | JGI IMG/M metagenome (GOLD analysis project Ga0257107, IMG submission 190178) | Marine microbial communities from Northeast Subartic Pacific Ocean, Canada - LP_J_2011_P26_500m | ecosystem: Environmental > Aquatic > Marine > Oceanic | place: Canada: Northeast Subartic Pacific...
CGAATGGCCATGGGCGGATAGGCCCTGCTTAGATTTGCAGAAGCGGTAATATTCCCGAAAAATATATCAATAAAATCGCGCTGGCTAACGGTACTATAGGCACCGCCCATTTTCTTATCCAGAGACGGAATGGGGATGGAGAATAGTACCATAAAGATAATGAAAACAATTCCGATAATTTTAATAAGCCGGTTCATTTACAGTGACCAACTTTTGCGATATTTCTTATCAATATACCGATTGGCCAAATTTAGATTGGTAAAGCGCATATTGGGGCCATCCCATTGCAAGATGGTATATTTATCAGCAATACGGAGCGCAATACAACCAAGTAACTTAGTTTCGGTCAGTTATGCTGATAAAATACCTTCTGGAAATAGACCGTTTTTTCTTTTTGTCAATCATGTTTTAACCCTAGATAGAATCTTATGGTTAATTTCTTCGATCTTTCCTAGTACGCCTCTCTGTACCATTTCTATTATTACTATCTATTGGTTGATCCTTCTTTCTGCGGTGGTCACCTCTACGATCCTGGTCCTTTCTTTTTTCTTCCATTTTACTTTCCTCTCTTTACTAATTAATATACCATTATTTTTCGAAACTTAAGGATGGCAACGTATCAACCAAGCGTCAGAATCATATTAGTTATGCTTCGGATATTTGCTGTCCATTGGTTCCAAAGGATACCATAGTCATAACACCAGAGAATATGCGGTTAATAATTTCCAAACGCTCATTTTCTTTATTTGTCTCAATGAGCCGTTGCTTTATTTTATTAGGCAGATTTATAAATTCGATAAAATCAAATGATCGATTCTTGGACATATGGCGCTCCATATCTTCGTTCAGGCCTAGTTTCAACAAAATATGCAAGTATTGATCTCGTGTCTTTTCTAATAAATCTGCTGAAGAAGATTCATGCTCTTCAAGGTATGTAATCTTACCAATCCAAAGATGATCGTTTTCCTGCGTTTTACCTTTGATCCGAAAGCACTGCTGTCCTTGGACGATAATATCATATTCACCAGAGGGGTGTTCGTGCAATACCCGGATTATCTTTACACTGCAACCAATACTTTTTACCTCCTTGTTATCTTTCAAAACAATCCCAAATGGACCACCCGTCTTAATGCTATCCCTTACCATCCGCTTGTAGCGCGGTTCAAATATGTGTAGCGGAATCCGCTCCTTGGGAACCACGACGATATTTAAAGGGAATAATGGCATATTATCCATAAAAATAAACCCTTATTATTTATCTAATTTTAACAAGTATTCCCAGAAAGATTGGCCATCAATTTCCAGGTTATCGTTGATCCCTACTACTTCCATATCTTTAAAATATTGATCGTAAACAGTCTCCCGTTCATGGGCTAAAGGAGTTTCGCAAAAACAGGTTTCGCACCATTCTACAACCAATGGTTTAGTCAATTTCGCTTTTCGGATCGATGACACGATCTCTCGACCATCTGGTCTCTGGCCCATTATAGTTCCATCACTTAATTTCTGGTAAAATTCACCCATCTTTTCTTCTAGCATTGTCGCTTTTACATGATAATGCATAGGACTATTTAATCTTCGCCATGTATTCCAGACCTCACCGGGGCAAGTTCATATCCATATCTGCTAAAACATAGGCCATAACTGCCAGGGCGGCAACACAATGATTGAACTCATTAAAATCAATTTTATCGAAGGTGTCAGCATTGGTATGGTGGTACCAAAAGTATTTTGTTCCATCCACCTTTAAGGACATAACGGGGACACCTTCATCATTAAGTGGCGCCACATCTGCAGCCCGGCCACCAGTAGTTATTTCGTTTGCCTTTATTGAGATCAATAATTCAGAAATAGCATCAACAATTTCTCTTCCAACCTGACTCCCAGTAAATCCAAATCCACTAGGTTTAAAGACACCACCATCTGATTCTATCGCAACTATATGTTTATCTAATTCATCACGATGAGCATCTCGATAGGCTTTATTGCCCTTACCACCATTTTCCTCATTTGTCCACAAAACGACACGCAGGGTTCTTTTTGGCCTTAGGCCTAGGTCATGAATCAGTTTTACCGCATGCCAAGCAGCTACACAACCACCGCCATCATCCTGGGCACCCTGACCCACATCCCAGGAATCAATATGACCGCCTACAACAACAATTTCATCGGGTTTTTCAGAACCTTTAAGATCGGCCACTATATTTCTGGACCAGCGATCCGGTTCCGTGCTGGCATCCATTTTTAATTGGATCACAATCTTTTCACCACTTTTCTGTTGACGACTGAGCATGATTGCATCCTCTATGGTAAGGGCAGCATGGGGAATACGTGGTATATCCTCGGTATAAGCCATCATACCGGTATGTGGTGTATAAAGTGTAGCCGAACCAACAGACCGAATCAGGCTCGCCACAGCACCATGCTTTGCTGCTTCGCTGGCACCTTTATAACGGTATTGTACAGTTTCACCATAACTTGTGAATGGTGCATTAAATAACACGATATTACCCTTGACTTTATCTTTAACAGTTTCAAGTTCAGCAAAACTATCAACCACTAATACATCAGCGCGGATACCTTGCTTTGGGGTGCCAATACTGCCACCCAAACCAAGCATTGCCAGATCCTTTTTAAATGGCTTGATCAATCTGGCTGATTCTGATCCTCTAACCCATGTTGGTACTTTTACTGGTTCTCCTTTTACTATATCAAAACCATCCTGGTGCATTTCGCCTATAATCCAATCCAGGGCATATTCTAGGTTTTTCGAACCACTGAGCCGGGGACCAAACGTATTGCAAAGATAACCAAGCTTCTTATATGCGCCACTATCTGTGAGCGCTGCTGTAATCAGTTTATTTGCTTGTATACCGTAATCAGCAGCAATGGAACCACCCAAAATATGGCGTGAGATTAGCAATAACACCATCACGCTACGGATTAGTTTTATTAAATAATTCTTAATTATGAAAATACTTGCGATTTTAATCATTATTATTATTGATAAAGTCTACCACTAGGTGGGCAAGTTCTGGTCCCTTTTCCTCTTGTAAAAAATGTCCGGCACCCTTGATGATTGTGTGCGACTGGTCCTTGGTCCCTGGTATTAACTTTTGGAAATAACCATCTCCACCGGCAGTAATAGGATCAGAATCACTGAAAGCAGTTAAAAATGGCTTTTGCCATTGTTTCAGGACATCCCAGGCCTTGCGGTTGGGCTCAGAAGCAGGATCGCTCGGGCTTGTTGGAACCAGCAGGGGAAAGCGCCGGGCACCAGCTTTGTATTCTTCACTTGGGAATGGAGCATCATAGGCGTCCCGTACTTCTGCGCTCATATCTGCCACACAGCCCGATGCAATAATCTTGCCGACCTTGAAAACAGGCGTATTCTGAGAAAATTGTTGCCACTGGATGAACGCCTCTGGCGTTTTATATTCGCCAGTGGGCAAGAATGTATTGGCCGCCACAATGCGCTTGAACCTGTCCTCATGTTCCGCAGCAATACGCAGGCCGATCAAACCACCCCAATCCTGGCAGAAAAGTGTAATATGCTTAAGATCCAGTTCCTGGACCAAAGCTGTCATCCAATCTACATGTTTTTGATAAGTGTAATCTTCTTGGTCAACTGGCTTATCTGATTTGCCAAAACCCACCAGGTCTGGTACAACAACTCGATGTCCAGCACCTGCAATAATAGGTATCATTTTACGGTACAGATAGGACCAGGAAGGTTCCCCATGAATTAGCAAAACCGTTTCACTATCACTTGTGCCTTCATTCAGGTAGTGAATCCGTACCTCATCACATTGTAGATAATGGGGTTCAAAAGGATAATCAGACAAATCAGAAAATCTGTCATCTGGTGTACGTAAAATTTCCATTTCCTTAATCACCTCCTTCTTTATACCAAAAGAAAATGATACTAATACCAGCCAAGATCATGCTAAGACCTTCCCGCTGGTATTCGCAAAGACCAACCATCCAATCATCGATCTGACAAATTCTTTAATAAATAAACATTGTCATTTTGAAAAATGACCTTTGCATCGATGCGGTTCAAACAGGTGCTGCAAAGGCTCAGGGTAAAGTCAAAATATTTATAATTCCTACTGGCCATAACAACTGTTCCTTAAAGTTATGAATTATTTACATGAATTATTGTACGCCAATTCAAGAACACAATCAATCATATTAAGCGATGAACTCAAATCCAGTTTGCACAGCCGAGATAATCTTTCAGTTCCGCATCTCCAAAATTCAAAGCATTTCTCCCTTTTCGAATCCATTTAACGGATAAATCTTTATTGAGAATAACGATCGCAGGCATGATTTCCTCTGGTGATAGAATTAAGTCCAGTTTTTTTGCGATAAAAAAATTTTTATCAGGAATGAACGGGAAAGGAAAATCCGTATTGAATTTTACTTCCTGCACTGCTTCGGCGCTACCGGGCGATATTACCAGAAAACTGGCATTGCATTTTTTGAAATCACCCAGTTGTTCCTTAATTCTTAGTAATTGCTGCCGGCAGACCGGACACCAGGTTGCTTTTATAGTTATGACAATCATGATGTGCGTTTTTGCCAATGCTGCGACATCAACCTTATTTCCTGTAGACGAAGTAACAGTTGCTGGAAAATAAATTTTCTTTTTGGTTGAATCCATCTCAAAACTTGATCCAAATACAATACCCAAAAAAAATATTGCACCGAATTTCATTTTGTGTGTCAAGATGGCCTTATTCATACTATTTGACCAAGAGCATTTTTCTCTTTTGAGAATAATTGCCACTGGATATGCGGGCAATATAAATACCGCTGGGATAATCAGCCCCATTCCATTCCACGCCGTGTTCCCCGCTGGACAATGTTTCACTGATCAGTGTTATTAATTCATTGCCATTAATATCATAGACCTTTACACTTACAAATTCGGATGTGGGGATAGAGAAATTAATCTTCGTCGTTGGATTAAAAGGATTAGGATAGTTGTAGGAAAGATTATAATGACCAGGTATTGATTCTGGTGAAGCCACGCTAAGCGGGCTGGAGTTCACATAAATCTCGTATTGCTGGATATCGGTCTGTCCCGTACCATAAACCACTTCATTGCCCAATTCAAAGTCGGCAAAATATTCGTCAGGATCCAACATCCCTTGAGTGACCAAGTGATTTACAAAATGGTGGATTCCCAACACAGCACTGTACTGGGGTACAGCTGATATAAATGCGAAATAGGTCCATGAATCCCAATTGGCCTGGTAAAGATAATAATCGAAACCATCAAAGGTAACTGTATTGATTATATTTCCCGCAGGACCAATAAGATTGTTATCCATCCAGATCATTATTTCGGTCGTAATTCCTGTCTCAGAGGACATTGAATCAATAGTTACCCAGAATTCGAAGGCCAAATTGTAAGATCCTGTAGCTACCATATCCAGATCATAGACCACATAAAATTCATCCAAGTTTTGGATCTTGATCGGCAGCGCCGCATTTGTGGAACTGCTGTTCCAGGGTTTCTTGCCAAAAATCACTTCCGGGTACGCCTTGACATCCGAGCTGCCAATGGGCCAATCCCAATTCCAGCCAAAATGTACATCATCGCCAGTTCCGGTATGATAGATACACTGGGTGAAATCAGTGATATTGCCCTGACCCCATACATTATTCTCTACTAAATAACTCCCAATTGCAAACTGGGACCAGCTATTACAGTTATAAGTCGTATCCTGAGCTCTAGTCAGCGCCAATGCAAATAAAATAAATGCAACTTTCATCAATTTTCCCTATCGATTGTAAACCTGGGGAAAAATTGCCCAGTTGCATTCATGTAATCTGCGTACGCAGAACCAAATTTATCAATCATATGCTTTTCCTCTTTTTGGACGTGCCAAGCCCAAAATATATGGATCGGGATAACAAAAATTATCAGCAACCAAGACTTGTAGGTCATAGCCATGATTCCGGTTCCGCTCCAAATAAAAGCTGCATAAATAGGATGCCGTATAAATTGATAGGGACCCGTAGTAATCAAGGTCTTGGCTCTAACGGAAGGCGGCAAAATAATATGACTCCATACGAGTAATACTGCCGCATCAATACTAAAAAGTACAATCAAAATCCATCGAAATGTTGGCGCAATACGCATTTCTGGAATAGATACCCAGGTGCTGATCTGTAATGCTACAATCCACAGCAATACAGTTGTTAATACACCAGTGGGTCCAGAACCAAATATATTATTATATCTGCCAGACATCTATTTGAAATTAGCAGTTTTATTATAGATAACATTGCCGCTTTTGACAACCACAAACAATAATACTTAATTTGCAAGTGTATATTCGTTACAATCAAAATGATAACTGAATGATAAGCAATTAATTTATGGCTGTTAAACTAATTACTGATATACCTGGTCCCAATTCTATAGCATTATTAGAACGTAGGGAGAAAAGTGTAGCAAAGGGCCACGGCTCAGTATGTGATATATTTATTCAAAAAGCAGAAAGTGCTCTGCTTACAGATGTAGATGAGAATGTATTTATTGATTTTGCTGGCGGTATAGGTTCAATGAACGTCGGTCATATGCACCCTGAAGTAATTGCTGCGGCAGAAAAACAATTGCAGAAATATATCCATACCTGCTTTACTGTGGCTCCATACGAGAACTATGTAAAACTTGCTGAAAAATTATCGGATAAAGCACCAATAAATAGTGCCTGCAAAGCGGTCTTTTTTAATTCAGGAGCAGAGGCTGTGGAAAATGCGGTAAAAATTTCCAGAACTTATACTAGGCGGGAAGGTGTATTAGTATTTACTGATGCATTTCACGGTCGAACATTGATGACTATGACAATGACTTATAAAGATGACCCCTATAAAAAAGGTTTTGGACCCTTTGCGCCACAGGTGCATCGCTTGCCCTTTCCAAGCGAAGAACAAGAATTAACATTTGAAGGTATTGATTTTGATCCAAAAAGCATTGCCTGTGCTGTAATTGAACCGGTTATTGGCGAAGGAGGATTTATTCCCGCAACCAAGGCCGGAATGATGTCTCTAAGCAATTTTTGTAAAGATCATGGTATCGTACTAGTAGATGATGAGATACAGACAGGATTTGGGCGAACGGGAACCTTATTTGCTATCGAACAATTTGACATCGAACCAGACTTGATCACAGTAGCAAAGTCAATCGCAGGAGGGTTCCCTTTGAGCGGTGTTATTGGTAAAGCAGATATTATGGATAGTGTAAATACAGGAGGTATTGGTGGCACGTATGGCGGTAACCCCGTATCCTGCGCGGCAGCCTTGGCAGTTCTGGATATTATGGAAAAAGAACATATCCCAAATAGGGCGCGACATATTGGACAGCAAACAAGAACTATGGTTCAGTCCGTAATGGCTGATTGTCCGTGGATAAAAGAAGTTCGCGGAATAGGTGCGATGATCGGGATTGTTATCATTGATCCAGATTCAGGTGAACCAGATAAACTACGGACTGGACGCATACACCAGTATGCCCTACAGCACGGACTGATCATGATCACCGCTGGTACTTATGGAAATGTGATCAGGACCTTAATGCCGTTGATTATTGATGACCATACTCTCGTAGAAGGATTAAATATTTTATTAGATGCATTAAAAAAAGCATAATAATTATCTTCCAGTAGAATTAATTGGTCATTGAATAAGTTTTTTCCCAGAGAAGAGGATTTCAAAGTATAGGATATTTGATTTATTAAATCCAACACAAATGACTTGGCTATTTTTTAGTGCATTTTACAACGAGACTTCTGGATGTGATGTATTTCCTATCCTTGGTCAAAAAGGGTGGTATGAAATTGCAAAAATTGTGTTCTTCAGGCACAAATCCTACTTCCTTCAATAGCATGAATAGTTGATCCTTTGAGAACTTATATTTATGTGGGTTTTCAAATTTTAGTCTGATAAGAAAATATAGGATTTGCAAGGGAGTGATGTCACCCCGGATTCTTTCCTGCGGTATTGCAATCACAAAAGTACCCTCGTCCTTTAACAGTCCTCTGATATTTACCAAAAAATCTTTGGGATCGTCCACATGTTCCAATACGTGTGAATTTATTATAATATCAAAAAACGATGAGTACTTCTCAAAAAATTCCTTGGTAATCACTTCCGCTTTTATCCCTTTTCTTTCACAAGCGGCGATGGCTGTAGTATTTATGTCCGCACCCATTACATTATATCCATAGGCCTGTTTTACATTTGAAGCATGCCTGCCAGTGTTGCAGCCATAATCGAGAACATTACTTTTTTCATCTGCAGCAGCAAACTTGATGATGCTTTCGTTTTCGTATTTCCCAAAGCGCAGAATGTTTGTGCATATCCAAACCGATAGATCCATGAGCTTGGAATAAAAACTATCGTATGGCAAATCTTTATTCATATTATTAAATACATCAAATTCTTTTACGGTAGGTTTTTAATTAAAATCAGTTTATCAGAATTTATGTGTAACCGAGCAGATCTTTCTCCAGTTCTTGTAATAACTTGCAAATTTCCACCAAGCCCATAGAGTATTCTTCTGCATTGCAGCAAATATTTCTCGTTGATATTCAATTGATTGCTCAGGACTCATGCGGTAGGTTCTCCGCGGTTTCCCATGGGTCTCTTTTAACACCAGCCAGTTTACGCCGCCAATTAATAGATAATACATGTGTCTGCAGTGTGACCCGTGTCAGTGGTGTAAACAGCACATCCAGTATTCGCCAAGATTCTTCCAAACTGATTTTTCCATCCTGCGAGTGGGCGATCATATTTTGAATATTCTGTACCTTGATCGGTACAACAAAATCAACTTCATCGTGTTTTATCCCGGGTTCAAAATTGAATCTGTCACCGGTATGGTGAACATTAAACTCTTCGCCAGTTTCCTCCACGGTAATACCAAGGTGATTGAAAATGCCTCGGAAATAATCTACTAGTTCGGGAGTTTGCAAAATATTCTCCCAGGCTTGTAAGGATGATGTTATCTGAGGGTATGCGGTATTAAGTAAAATACATATAATGATAAATACTTTTCTCATACTATGATCTTCAGATCTTTATTGGAAAAATTGTTGTGGCTTATATCTTGTCAACATTTATTTCCATACCAGATAAATTATCAAATACATCTTCAATTCGAAGCGGATTTATAGAATAATAAATAACGCAGTCACCACGGCCTTTATTCCTCCTGCTAATGGTGACTTTCAGTTTATCCACTAGCCACGTATAAGAAAACCCAAGGCCCGACGCTTCCTTATTATAGTCTAAACCATACTTGCGAACATAAATATCCCGTAACGCTTCTGTATTTTCATAATTATTGGAAGAGATTAGCTTTATTTCTGATAGTTGATAATCCACATAACTCATATGCACCGCGAAGGGTTCTTCAATGCCATTTACAATATACCAGTAATTGGGTTGCGTATAGCTAAACCCAGGATAGCGATACCAACTTAACTGACCATTGTCAATTAACTGATCTCTTTTCTCATTTACCGCAAGCAAGTGATCACCAAAATTGAATGTCAGAAAAACTACATCTGACAGAGTAGATCGTACCGCTGGAGATTCTTCCGCTGTAAGGATAACAGTCATGCCAATAATTAATAGAGTAATGATTGGTAAAGGTTTTTGATAAAATGTCATCATCAAGGAAATCTAGGGCTAATTGCGGAAAAATTAGAGTAGTAGATAAATAAAGGTGCTATGATACCAGACACTACTTCATTCAGAATCAGTAAATACAATATGCATTGTAATATTTTCCAGCTGTTCACGTACCCACCAGAATCCTTTCCTTTTCTTCTGCGGTTCAGAAAAATTGTAATAATAAAATGTAAGGCGCATATATTTTGGCTTTTCGGATAATTGGCTGCCCTGTCCAAGAAGGTCTAGCACTTTGTTATTCCCCTGCCGCAAAGCTCGTAAAAACCGGGCAAACCAGTAGCTATGTCCCAGATAACTGGTAATGTGCGTTTGAATATTATCTAAAAGCTGCAGTCTTTCTCCAATATCCATGGTATTTAGGTTTTGCAGTTCCGGCGCGGTTAAAAACTGATCCAGACGCAGTTCACCCAATTTCATATCGCCATTAGTCATAACCTCAAGAAAACGTTTATACATTGAAAGAGAAAATTGTGCGTCCATTAATCTCTCGATATACAGTGCTTCAAACCACATTTGCCAATCCAGTCGTGGCATGTGTGGGAAAAAGAATCTTGGTCGCATTTGTAAATTAACGGGTTTGTACTCAAATTGATAAGGTATCCAATTCTCTCCATCAGAACTATGTGCTATTATGATTTCCGGACGTGTGGTGGTCATGACCCGAAAAAGACCATAAGAATTCATAGACCGAGAATATCCTGCAGAGCGGATCAAGGATCGAGTCACTCCTGAAGGGGAAATATCTGCGCCTGTAATGTTTGATCTGCTACCCCGCAGATCTAGGCGTAGGTAATAACAACCTGTCCAAACAAACATGAACAGTACAAGAGCTCCTAAAGCAGATTGCAAACGCCTGGGCAGACAAGTACGGTAGTTTTCATTATTTTTTATTTTAAATAATATTCTTATGGATGCCGGTATAGTCCGGTCATCTAGCAATGTCAAGCATAGTATTATCGTTAGCAAATTAAAAAAACCGTAGTTTCCGGTAATTATGATCATCATCTGTAAAAATATGAGTCCAAAAACAGCAATATTTTTTAATCGATGAGGCAGGAAAATAAAAAAAGGAAAAATCAGTTCAACAGCATAGGTAATAAGCAGTGCTAATTTGTGGAACCATTGGGGCAACCAATGAAAATACCAGCTGATCCAGGACGGAATTGGTTGGGTCCAATAGTGATAATTCAATGCAGTAAGATCCAGCCAGGTATTTGTATCTCCTGAACCAAAATAGGTGAATTTTACGACACCAGATTCGAAAATTAATTTAAACAGCAACAGCCATAACAACCATCGTCCTATGGCATTAGGCTCAGTGAAGTAAGAATACTTCGCACGCAACTTCCAGGGTAAATAAAATACTGAAAGCAACATAGTTTCCAACAATAATAGATCCCATTGAAAATTGAGAAAGGGTGTGGCAACCACTTGTAATGAAAGATAACAACTCCAACTCACCAGCACTGCGATGGGTGAAAACAAACCAAGAATCAGCAATAAAGCGGATAAACAACCAGTAATAAACAATACCGCTATTCCGATGGTTCCTGGAAAAAACCACAACCAGGTAGGTTTTTCCAGCAACCGCGATGCCACCGATGACCCGTTTCCATTGTTCAAACGTGCTTGATCAAGATTTTCGCTATAGGGAACAATACCTTCCGGACCAAATAAACCTGCTGATTGCACCCACAGGGAAATGAAAGCTATCATAATAGTAATACCTAAAAGCCGGCCATAGAGCCAGGCGCTATTACGGTAAGTAGGCAACACAAAACTGTTACCCCAGAAAACGCGCACCAATCGCGCAAAGGTCTTCCTGTTATTGGCTACAAATTGATACCCCCATTCTGATAAAGCAGCAAACCAACGAAATCGTTTATAAGCCAAATTGGCCCAACCTCGCCATGGATACTCAGCATAAAATCGATATACAGCAGCGGCAGCACGATAAGACTTTCCCGCTGGCGTAAAAAGGTAAACCGCTGAAGCATAGTTTTCTGTTGGAGCCTGAGGCCATTTTTGGTGGAGTGACTGGTAAGGTATTAAGTCTACCTTATTTCCCCTGTGAGAATCAAAGCGTTGGGCGCACAATCGACAGAAATTGCATTCCCCATCCCATACTAATATTGGTCTGGGGGGTTTGAACACTACTGAATTATTGGCCAAGATGATTTAACTAGCAGCAATGAGTTATTGCAAAATAATGCCTAAATCGCTTTCAATCATTGCCGTAGTATTTGGCGATTCTTGAAGTACCCGAATCATTCAGGTAATAGATCCATTTACCATATTTTCTTGATATCCCATCCTGTGTGATATCTTTGTACGATCCCTCAATCTGTTCCTGACCATTCGCATACCATTTTTTCCAGGGCCCGTGGATAATACCGTTTCGATAAGTTTCTACAGCTAGGTTTTCACCATTCCAATGCCAATACAACCAGCTGCCCTCCTTCTTACCAGCAAAATAATACCCTTCTTTCCAAGCCTGTCCACTTTCGTACCAGCTTTTCCATAAATCACTTTTTAATCCATTTTTATAAAAACCTTCATGCTCCTTTTGACCATTACTATACCAGGTTGCCCAGACACCATTTCTCTTGCCGCGAGCAAATCTTCCTTCTAAACTGATATCACCATTCTCGTTTACATCAATAACTCTGCCAGTATATGGCCTGCTCTCTCGTGGCTGGTAGTAAAAATCATCTTTTTTTTGAAGATTATTGATCCTCACCGCTGACTGGGCACTAATTAAGGAAATAAAAATTAAAAAACCAGCGAGTCTAAAATGATCCATGGTATATTAATGGAAAAATCGATAACTGCTTATCGATTAAATTAAACTATTTCGCAACCCATTTTTCAGTTTGATTTGCCCAATTAATTTCATGGAAAGTGTTATTGTCATTCGGCATATCCGAGACAAATCGCGTATACATTACACCCGTTTTGCGATTGAGCACCATCATTGCATTGGAACTTCCATAAGTACCAACATATTCGAAATCACTTTCCTTTTCGACAACAGTTTGTCCCATGAAAACTAAAGCACAAACTATTAACGATGAACCGGTGATTATACCCATGATGTATTCTTTCATTGTAACCTCCTATTTACTAATCTAGAACCGAATCCTGGGAACGTTCATTCATTTGTTCATACCACCGTTTCACAACTTTAAACAACTCCCATTTGTCAAGTCCTTCAACACTAAAATATTTATCCTTGAAGGTATCGTAAAAATCTTTATTAATAAAGTAGTCCCAATCCTGCATCACTATGGTATTTGTATTTTTTGTAGCTGTGATAATCCCTTCTGCCCAAATATCTAAGATGATACACCTCAAAGCATTTTCAGTGATATCCGGCCATTCCATATCATATAACTTGGCTAGGGTATCCGCTTTTACTTGATACAACAGTGCGCTCATTTGTATAGGAATCATTATATCTTTATCAAAAACCCGCTTTAACCAGGAAACGATACCATCGAATCCCATTTCAGCAAAACCGTTAACAACAAAATCTGGGGGCAAGGTATCAATAAAATATTCAGGAGGTTCAGGGTTGCGAACCAGTTTCCCTTTATATTTTATATATAATGAATCTTCTGGATCCAACCATCTGGAATCAAATACAACCATCTTACTTATTTCGATTTGAAAATTATCAGACATTTATATACATAAAATTCTATGGATAATCGACAGTATTTCCTTCAGAATCTGTTTTTACGATCCAGAGTTTGGTATACCCTTCACCAAAAGAATCCGTAGAACCGATAACTATAAATCCACCATCGTAAGCTTCAACTACCCCATAAGCCTTGTCATCCTGGTTCCCGCCATGTTTCTTATTCCATAAAATTTGGCCACTATTTACATCCACGCCCCAAA
>Ga0257107_1000609_pt1 | contig 13535 bp, 13 predicted proteins | sample LP_taG_2_FD_190178 | JGI IMG/M metagenome (GOLD analysis project Ga0257107, IMG submission 190178) | Marine microbial communities from Northeast Subartic Pacific Ocean, Canada - LP_J_2011_P26_500m | ecosystem: Environmental > Aquatic > Marine > Oceanic | place: Canada: Northeast Subartic Pacific...
TAGAGGAGGCGTAGGTGAATGAGTTTCTTCCACCCATTGATAGTCCCATCAAAACAAATTCGCTGAGGCCTAGTTTGGCAACTATTGCCTCTATGTCCTTCTGCTGTGTTTCTGGAGTGTAGTCTCCATCTAATGCCCAATCACTGTCGCCATGCCCTCTTTGATCTAATGCGATTATTCGATATCTGTCTGCGAATGACAGAGCAACAAAGTCCCAAGAATGTGATTGTTGGGCAAATCCATGAAGTAACACCATGAGGGGATTGGCAGGGTCACCCCATTCGAGATAATGAAACTTCATTCCATTTACTTCAATCGATTTGCTTTCCGGTTTCCATTCTTTTTTAAAAGTTACTCCTACTTCCCTTGCAGCATCATATAGAGATAATCCTTGATGTTCTTCAATGCTCATAAATTTATCTTCTCCAGACGTTTTTTTATTAGGATATTGTGACAGGTTTTTAGATTGGTGGAAGCATATTTTTGAAGGCTGATATTTTTTCGTACTGATTGGCTACGTTATAGAGTCTAGCCTCTTGGAATGCAGGTGCAGTAAGTTGCATCGACACTGGTAATCCCTTTGATGTGAAACCAATAGGAAGTGAAATGGTAGGGAGTCCTGTTATGTTTTGTGGCCGAGTCAGTCTTGCCATTAATGGTGCTATGAGTTCTTGAACCCCGTTAATCTCTACGGATGTATCGTTTATCGGTGGTGCACCTGTGGCCACTGTAGGGGCAATTAAAATGTCGTAAGTTTTAAATAAGTTGTTTACGTTTTGATTGTAAATGGTTCTCGCTCTTTGGCTTTTAACATAGTCTACTCCTGATGTTAGAGAGCCTTGTTGCAAGCGAGATTTAACGTCATTGCCAATTAATTCCGCTTTAGTTCGAATATTTTCAGAATGTATCTCGGCTGCCTCAGTAAGGAGTATTGTTCCCGATATAGCCAGGGTATGCTCAAGTATGGGTACCTCAACGGGTTCTACTTTGCCACCCAAACTCTCAAAATGTTCAGAGGCCTTCTTCATTAAGCAAACTACTTCTTCATCGATAACATCGTAGAAATATGTTTGTGGGTGCGCTATTTTTATTCCACTAATGTCCTTTTCGATATCGGATGTATAGTCGGATAGATGGTGTTCTGAGGAGAAGGAATCATTTATATCGTGCCCTGCAATAGCATTGAGCATTATTGCGTTGTCTTCCACTGTTCTCGTCATGGGGCCCACGGTATCGAGAGAACTGCTCAAGGGGAACACGCCATATCTTGAAACTCTTCCAAATGTGGGTTTCATTCCTACAATACCGCATAAGGCCGAAGGTATGCGTATTGATCCCCCAGTATCACTACCTAAAGCCCCCATGCATTGGCCAGCCGAGACTGAGGAAGCTGATCCTCCGCTAGAGCCACCAGTAACACATTCAGTGTTCCATGGATTTCTGGCTGAACCGTAATGAGGGTTATGGCTAGTTGTTCCCAAGGCAAACTCATGCATTTGCAGTTTGCCAATTACGATAGCCCCTGCTTCAGATAATTTATCCACCACTGTAGCGTTAAAATCGGGGATGAAGTCTTTATATATTTTGGATCCCACCGTCGTTGGTATGCCTTTGGTGTAATATAAATCTTTGAGCCCGATAGGTATGCCGTGTAACTTTCCTTTCCATTTCCCTGCCAGAATTTCTTTTTCGGCTTGCGCTGCAAATGTTTTTGAAGTGTCACTTAAAACTTTTATAAAAGAATTCAGATGGTCATCGGTCTCCTGTATACGCAAAAGGTGTGAGGCCACAAGATCCACAGGCGAGATCTCTTTTTTCTCCAGCAAGCTTGAAGCCTCACTGATGGTAAGTTGGTACAAGTTGTCCAAAACTTAAACCTTTCCCAAGACGAAAATAGTTGATGACTCAGTTTCTACCGTTAGCAATTGGTTTAGCCTTTTGACAGAATTTGAAGCAGACCTAACCAGAGGTTCTAACATGGCCCATTGCTCAGCATCTATCGAAAATTTAGAAATATATTCTGGGTGTATATCTGGTTTTAGCTCATTATCGTGTGGCATTTTACTATTGGTGCTATAAATTTCCTGAAACTAATCTAGCAAAGGTATGCGACCCCAAATCACAGAATCGCTTTGGTCAGCTAACCCTTGAGCTTTTATCATTTCCCGAATGCTCAAAAGAGTGGCGTTTACTTCGTTGGTTACATATACCCATTCAGGCTCTGGAGGGAACCAGTATGGAGAAGTAATTCTGACGACTTTTTCCTCTGAAGAATTAAAATAAATGCCAAATTTAGATACATGTGGTAGCACAGCAAATCTCCCGTTAAAAGTCAGCCAAACTTAGCATAGGTCATAATTTCGTTCAACTGGACTGAATGATTTTATTATTTATTTTGATGTCATCACCCAAACACCATCCCAATCTTTCGGAGGGTCTGCTTTTAAGCTTTGACAACGCTCTATGTACATCTCAGTAATATAATCTTTTGGATTTAACCTCTGCCCTTCCTTAAATGACTTTATGGCAGGGTCCCAGTCACCAAGTCTATATTTCTCCAATCCATCTTTAAAATAATTCAATACTTCCATTACATTGGGGAACGTGCCAGCGGTATGGAAATCTAGTACCTCATATATTCCTACAGGCTTTGTTTTACCTTTCACAATCACCCTGTCGATTTCTCTAGACCTATATACTCCTTTTAGATTTGAATGCGTAAACTCACTCACTAATATGCGTGCAGCATACTGTTTGCAGGCTGATTCCAATCTGGCTGCTAAATTCACCCCGTCCCCTATAACTGTGTAATCCATTCTTTTGGGGGAACCGATATTTCCAGATACAACTGTGTCTGTGTTTAATCCTATCCCCATGTCAATTGGAGGTAACCCATTTTCAGCCCGCACCTCATTCCATTCCCAAAGTTTGGTTATCATGTCAATCGAGGCTCTTAATGCTCTATCTTCATCATCATCAGTACTGAAAGGGAGTCCGAAGGCTGCCATTATGGCATCCCCAATAAATTTATCTAGCATGCCGCCTTGATTCGTTATTGAATCAACCATGATGGAAAAGTAATCGTTTAATAGTTGGACCGTGCCTTGTGCTCCTAACTGCTCGGTGATGGTTGTAAAGCCTCTGACATCTGAAAATAGAATCGTTGCTTTTTTTTCTTCACCTCCTAAATTATCATCTCCTTTAAGTAATTGGTCTGCCAAACCCGGATCCATGTATCTGGACATAGTGGACTTCATTCTTTTTTCTGTACTGATGTCTTCCAGCATTACCATAACGCCGAGTTTTTTTTCATCCATACTTATGAGGGGTGCAACAGTTCCATTGAGTGATAATGTTTCATCACCTATTTGATAGGATACATCTACGAAAGTGTCAGTTTGTTGTTCATCCTGCACCTTGTTAATGCGGTCCATTAACCATTCATTTTCCCCGATGAAGAAATCTACGGCGGGTTTTTGTAATATTTCGGATTCATCAATGTTCAGTATCCGGAGGCCTGCTTCATTGCAGGTTATTATTTTTTCGTCTTCATCTAAGGTGATCACGCCTGAGGCCGCGCTTTGTAAAATACTATCGTTATAGTTTTTCATGTTCTGTACATCTGCAAAAAGCTGGGCATTCTCGAGGCCGACAGAAATTTGCGCGGTAAAGGCTTTTAATCTCTGTTCGTCTTCCTCGGTAAACGGCCCTCCTCTTTTGTTAAGAACTTGTGTAACTCCTAAAATCACCCTGTCTTTATTTATGATTGGGACACATAATATCGATCTAGTGAAATACCCGGTTTGTTTGTCAAAATCGGGGTTAAATCTGAGGTCCGCATAGGCGTGAGGGATGTTGATAGTTTCACCAGAAGAAAAGACGGTGCCTGCTATGCCCAGATGATTCGGAAACCTTATTTGAGTACTTTCCAATCCGTCACCAATTTGCAACCAAAGCTCATTAGTTTTTGGATCGTTAAGGAATATCGAAGACCTATCAGCATTAAGCATTTTGGTCGCCTCTCCCATAACCTTGCTTAGCATTGTCGGTAGGTCTATCTCTGCAGTTACTTCCGAAACCACGTCAAGAAGCTTTTTCTCCTCATCCCGGCTTTTCTGCATTTGTTCCACAAATTGAGCACTTTGCAGGGCGATACTCGCTTGTTCTGTCATTGCTTCTAAAAGTTCTAAATCTTTCTTAGTAAAGCGACCGGATTTTTTGTTTAACACCTCCGCGCTCCCGATAGTTACTCCGTTTAGGGTTTTGACCGGGGTGCACAGAATATTTTTGGTTGTATATCCTGTCTGCTGATCTACTGCGGAATTAAAACGATCATCACTATATGCGTCGTGGATTATCTCTCCAACTCCTGATTGGAAAACTGATCCCGCTATTCCACTTTTGTTGTGTATCCGTATTTCTCTTAAATTAGTACCTTGGGCAAATCTGGTGTACAGCTCATTGGTTGATGAATCATTTAAAAATAAAGACCCTCTTTCTGCATTTAATTCCCAAGTTGTGAATTCAATTATGGTAGCAATTATGTCTTCGATTGATTCATCTTGGGCAACCCGTCTTGAGATATTCAATAACATTTCGGTTCTATCTGAGGCTTCTAATTTATTTGCCATACTTCGACCTGTACTTTCTTTGATGGATGATAGGTAAACGAAGAGCTAAAAACGATGTGTATCAATTGTTGGAGTCCCCTTCCAATGAATTTCTCAAAGTCAATATTGTTTGGGTGAGATGGTTTTTTTCATCGAGGGCTTCCCTTTCTAAGTCATGTAGTTTTTGGTCATACTCACTCTTTACAGTTTCAATGTTATCTCTCAAAGACGCTGACGTTTCTTTTAACTGCGTAATTTCATCTGCTCCACCAGTTATGGCTTTTTGGACCTCGTTATCCTTGTTGAATCGGAGATCTTCAAGCTCTTGTCTTAGCGCACCAGCAGTAGCCCTCAACTGGTCACTTTCTACAGCAGAATCAGAGATAGCTTTCTGAACGTCTTGGTCCTTCTGGAATTTTAGCTCTTCCAATTCAGCACGAAGGGCGCTAGCTGTATCCCTGAGTTGTTGCATTTCCTCTGCGTAGTCGCTGTGTAGTCTTTCAACTAACTGGTTGTTTTTGAACTGCAAATCCTGAAGTTCTTCTCTTAACCTAGTGATGGTTCCTTTCAGCTGGGTCACCTCGTCAACCCCTTCCATCCGGGCAGATTGAATATTTTTGCCTTCCTCATAATTTTGAAATTCCAATTCTTCTCGCAAAGCCTGGATACTGTCACTTAGGTGTTGTATATCCATTTGCGATTGCCGGAGCTCTTCATAAAGGTTTTCGGAATTGAATTTTTTCTCCATAATGAGCTGATATTACCGTATTGTGTAACTATCTTTCTAGTCTAAGGTGGCTGGCGCTCTATATCCTTAGAATAATTTAAATCAGGTCTAACATTTTAATCGGAGATGGCCCCTGCACCATTCTCACCGGAAAGACGTAATTTATGCCGTATTACTGACCTGTTAATGGAGGTACATCCAGAATGCTTGACTATATAACTATCGTAGCTCAGATAGCGACAGGGATAGCTACCTTAGCCGTTGCTGTTTTCCTTGCATCACAGCTAAGGTTGCAGCATAAAGATTCTTTAGTTGCCACCCGGACCGAATTGACCAGCGGTATAGTCCAGTGGATTGGCTTCATGATCACGGACCCTGGGTTCACACACATATATTTAAGAGCGATTGAAGGTGATGTAGCCTTAAGTAAAGAAGAAAGACATCGGTTCAATGTCTTCATGGTATCGTATTTCTTAAGAATCCAAGAGTTATGGGATTATGACAATAACAGCGATCAAGTAACGATGTACGCAAATATAATGCTAGGTACCGGTCCTGGTGTGATTGACTGGTATCAGAGTATGGGAAGGTTTGTAATGGTCCCTCGCTTCACCAAATATCTCGATAAATTGATTTAAAATCGAATGGGTAAGCTACTTTAGGCTGTTATTGCCTAGCCTACCTTCTGAAATATTTCAATCCATTCAGAAAGTTTCCAATCACCAAGTTTGTACCTTTTGAGAATCACATTTTCTTCACCCACTAGAATTTTTGTGGATCGGCTCAAGCCTTTTATTGAATTTAATGTGCTAGCATCAGCTGGCAGGGCATAAATCCAGTTTGGGTTTCCGGCTGCCATGCCTTTTAGGTCCTCAAATGTATAACCGGGATTCATTCCTATAATGTAAATATTTGCCAATGATGAAAGTTCTTGGTCAGTTTTAGCCAATTTCCGTAACTCGGAAATACACGTTCCTCAATTAGGAGATATAAAAAGCAGGAATTCAGGTTTGCTATCGACTAAAAACTGATCTGAAGTTATTTTTCCATCAGTGGTGGTTAGTTCAAAATACGGCAATTTTTCAATAGAAGGCTTTTCTATCACACTGTTTAATTGCTTTGGTACCACGATATTTTCTTCAGTGGTACATGCTAGCGCAATGATTACAAATAATAATGGTAAAAAAAACGATTTATTCAACCACTTACTCCACAGTCACTGATTTAGCCAAGTTCCTCGGCTGGTCCACATCACATCCTCTTCTTACAGCAAAATAATAAGCAATCAATTGCAGCGGCACTGTGGCAACGATAGGGGAGAGTGAATCAGAGACGTCAGGAATTCTTATGACGTGGTCTACTTTAGCGCTGATTTCCATGTCTGATTCTGAGGCGATTGCAATGACTATGGCCCCTCTACTTTTTGCCTCATTCACCGTGTTCGACATTTTTTCATATAAAGAGTCTTTTGGGATTAATGCGACTACCGGCATGTTGTCGTCTATAAGTGATATCGGCCCATGTTTCATCTCTCCTGCAGGATAGCCTTCAGCATGTATATAACTGACTTCCTTTAATTTAAGAGCACCTTCGAGGGCGATAGGATAGTTGTACCCTCTTCCGAGAAACAAAAAATCTGAGCTAGTATGATATTTACTTGCCAATTCCTCGTATTGTCTTTGATCAACCAAAACGCTTCCTATCATTTCTGGTAACCGGGAAAGTTCCTCTGTAAGGCTGGCGGCCTGATTAGGGGAGATGTGCTTTCTTTGAACTCCAAAATATATTGCAAGTGTATAAAGAGTTACTAAGGAGCATGTAAATGTTTTAGTTCCCGCAACCGCGACTTCTAATCCAGCCCTAATTTGGAGTGTTTGATCTGCTATCTCGGAGGCCTGTGTATTTAAGTAGTTGCAAAGCGTTATTTGGGTAATGTTTTTTGTTCGAGCCTCTTCCATTGCTGCTAGAGTGTCAGCTGTCTCCCCTGATTGGCTTATGGATATAAAAAGAGAATCTTTTTCAAGAAGCGGTTCTCGATAACGAAATTCTGACGAGTTATCCCAATCCGCCGGTATACCCGCGATTCGTTCCATCCAGAGACGGGCAAGCATGGCAGCATGTAAACTCGTCCCCATTCCTGTAAGAGTTATTTTCGAAATTTTCTTAATTTCTTCTATGTTAAGGTTAAAATCATTAAGGTTGAATAAGCCTTTATTGGAAGATAATCGACCCATTAATGAGGCGATTATGGCGTCGGGTTGCTCGCATATCTCTTTCAGCATGAAATGTCTGTAATCACCTTTGGCCATAGAGATAGGGTCATTTGCAACGACAGTCTTTTCTTTTTCGATGGAATTGCCATGGCTGTCACTGAATTTGATAGAGTTAGGTTCCAATACCGCAAGTTCGCCTGGCCGCATGTGTGAAATAGTATTTGTATGGCTAAGGATTGCCGGAATGTCACTGGCTACGAACATTTCATCCTTTCCATATCCGATTATCAGACCCCCTGCGTTGCCGGTTCTAAACGCTACTATCTTTTCCGGTTGATCGTTGCACATAACAACTACAGCATTTGCTCCCCTGATTCTGCCTACGCTCATTCCAATTGCTTCTTCAAAGGTGGCGCCGTCATTCATATAATGCTCTATCAAATGAGGAATGGTTTCCGAATCTGTATCAGAATTGAAAATATGGCCCTTTTTAATCAATTCTTTCTTTAAGTCCAGGTAATTTTCTACAATCCCATTATGGACAACAGACAGGTTTCCATAAGTGTCACTGTGAGGGTGCGCATTTATGGCATTAGCTTCACCATGGGTTGCCCATCGTGTGTGGCCAATCCCAGACATCCCGTCGGCCTTTGAAGTTTCGGTTAGCTTTTGAAGTTCGCTAAGTTTACCTGCGGATCTATAGGTCGTGTGGGTTTGGTTTTCATTAAAGACTGATACCCCAGCGCTGTCGTAGCCCCGATATTCAAGTTTTGATAGCCCATCTATTAGGATGGGTAATGCCTGTGAACGCCCGGTGTAGCCGATAATTCCGCACATCAGTTATCTAGGCCTCTCTTTTTTTTCGATGTAATACACCCCTCTATATTTTTCTGGCAGGAGTATAGAAATCCTTTCCATTATCATGTCAGTCATCGATTTTAAGATAGCACTGTCAATTGTCCCATCTATTTTAGGAAGTGAAAATGGGCTTCCTATATTTACTTTAATATTCCCTGTTGGGTTTACTACCCTCATTACGTTCCCGATGTGTTCAGTTCCAGTTATTGCTACTGGTAATATAGTTGCATCAGACATTTGGACTAACCTCGCCACCCCAGGTTTGGCTTTAATCATGGCCCCTTTACTTCTCGTTCCCTCTGGGAAGATTGAAATGACTCCATCATGGCGCAACTGATTTAGAGTCCATTTGAATGACGTTATATCAATTTTGTCTCTGTTTACCGGATATGCACCATACCAACGCAGCAGACTGTTAATGAAAGGTCCTGTAAACAAAGTACTTTTTGCAAGAAATTGCAGTCTTCTTGATACAGAAACCGCCAAAATTGATGGGTCTATGTTGCTCAAGTGATTAGAAACTACGATTAAAGGCCCTACAGGTGGGACATTTTCTTTGCCAGACACTTCAAAATTAGCAAACCACTTTAAGGTGATCTTCTGCAGAAAATTACAAATTGGGTAGAGCATTAAAATTGAGATCTGTAATTAGATGTTATTTCATCTATCACACGTTCCAGATTCATCGAGGTGGTGTCAATGATGGTATAGAAATCATCCTTGCTCAAAGGAGAATCTTCCCTTTGAGTGTCTATTAGGTCTCGTCTTTCCAAATCAACCCTGACTTCGTTCAATGACAATTTGTCCTCGGAAGCAATTTGTTCTTCGTAGCGTCGCTTGGCTCTAATGGCAACGCTGGCATCTAGGTATATTCTTAATGTTGCTTCCGGTAATACTACGCTTCCTATGTCCCTTCCTACCATCACGATTGGTCCTTGGCTGGCAATATTTCTTTGTTGCCTTACCAGTTCTTTTCTTACCTCAGGTATTTTTGAAATGATCGATACTGCCCGATCGATCTCCGGGGTTTTAAGTGTGGAAGTTTTATCTATTCCGTTTATCAATATTTTTTCAGAACCCCGAGAGGATTCAACCTCAATGGACGTTATTTTGACAGTTTCGATGATGCTTGAATCCTCCTCAAATGATATGCCGGAATCCAAGATAGATCTAGTTGCAGCCCTGTACATTACCCCTGTGTCTAGGAAATTCCATTTTAACGCCTTAGCTACACCTCTTCCTACGGCGGTTTTTCCGGAGGCAACAGGACCGTCTATTGCTATTTGAAATTTCATTACTTAGCTTCTAGCCTTAATAACTGCAATCCTAAATGTTGAAATAGGATTTTATGGTTGATTTGAAGTTGGGATCGTAAGAATGTATAGACCCTTCCTTTTCTCTTGCCTCTCTTGATACAAGAATTTCCCTGGCGTCTAATTTAATATCGTCAACTACTGCTTCTTCATTGACGAGTGTATCGTAGGAGTCATCGTTCAATCCCAGGTAAGTCTTCAATATGGACTCGTTATGCTGCCCAAATAAAGGCGCCCCTTTCATTTTGAGATCTGAACCCTTTGACATTTTCCATGGTTTACCGGGATATGGGAGTGTAGGAACTTCGCTGTTTGGATGATGAGAGACAATTTCAAAAAAACCTCGCTGGTTTAAATGTTCATTAAAAAGCAGTTCTTTACCATTCAGCACCGCTCCTGCGGCAACCCCTTCTTTTTGCAAAGTATTCATCAATTCCAGACTATCCCATGACAGGGTTTTCGAAGATATTAATTTGTCTAATTCTGTTCGGTAGCGTATGCGAGACTCATTAGATTGAAATCGATTGTCACTGCCTGTTTCTGGAAACAACAAATTTGATAGTGACTTCCATTGATCCTGAGAATTAGCAGTGATGGTTATCCATTTATCTTGACCTTTGCAAGGGTAACAACCATGCGGAGATATGTTGGGATGCGAGTTTCCTATTCGCTTAACTATTCTTTTGTTGGCTGTGTATTCGAGTATAGTTTCCGGAGTAGTTGATGTAACGCATTCTGCTTGCGAGACCTCAATAAACTGACCTTCACCTTCTTTTAGCCTATGTATAAGCGCTGCCATCACAGCAAAGACTGTGTGCTCGGCGGCGGTGTAATCCGGATAGGGTATTTCTGGTTGAGCCGGGGGGCCGTTTTCATAGCCGGTTGCAGCCGCAAGCCCTGAAGCGGCCTCAGTACCAAACCCTATGGCTCCAAAACTCGACCATGGTCCTGTGTGGCCATAGCCCGTCGATGAAACGACAATTATATCTGGCCGTATTTTTTGGAGATGCTCGTACTCTAGGCCGAACTTTTTCATGACTCTAGGGGTGAAATTGCATGCAAACACATCGCTTATGCTAATCAAATCATACAAATATTGGAGACCATTTTTATGGTCTAATTCTAGTCCAAGGCTTAGTTTATTTCTGTTTTGCTCATTGAAATTAATGGCCCGATTCCAATATTTTCCATCCCGCCTTTCATCATAAAAATCAGAAAGCCTGTAGGCATCCGGTCGATTAGCCGATTCCAGTCTGATAATTTCTGCACCCATGTCCGATAGGAGTTTTGTGGCGTACGGCACGGCTATCAGTTGGCCCAGTTCTACTATCCGGACACCGTTGAGAATCCCGTTATTTTTCATTTGGCCGCCTAGTATCCTGAAATTTATTGGTAGATAATTTTAATCTTTCTATTAGTATTTCCTCAGTATGTTGCCCCAATGTAGGTGCAGTTTTTTGTATATCCCAGGGAGTTTTAGATAATTTAAAAGGTCTTCCTGGAAATTTTGGGTTACCTGAATTTGAATTACCAATATCCTGAAAATATTTATCATGTTCATATTGGGGGTTTTCAAGTAGGTCTGCTGCGTCTTGTACTAATCCGTAAATTAATTCACGGTGAGAGTGGGCTCCGTAAAATAATTCATGTTTACCTCTACGAATGAATGCAGCCCTCACCAAGTTCTCAAATTCCTCGGCATGTTGTTTTCGTCCATCAGGAGTTTGAAATTTAGCATCGGACAAACCTTCATCTTCAAGGAGGTTGGCGGTTTTATTCCAGTCGGTAGACCCGAAAGTGATTGGAACGATATATCCGTCTTTGACTTGTATAGGCGCTCGGGGAAGTTCTCCATTCATTAATGGTTGCCTCGTACGAATTATGCCAGAGGCAGCGTAACTTGTGGTTGTGTCACGCACAGATGCGGCCATGCTCTCTTGAATAGATATGTCTACTTTCTGTCCATCACCTGAATTTATCATTTCATAGTAAGCCATTAAGGCCGCTGAGGCTGCATTAGTCCCTGCCTTGAATTGCGCTTGATGGAAGGCGTGTTTGAGAGGGGGTTTGTTAGTTGATCCAAAAATGAACATCAGTCCTCCCAGGGCATAAAAAATTAGGTCAGTGGCCTCAAAGTCTTTGTATGGCCCAGTTTGTCCAAAATTACTGATAGAAACAACAACTAAATTTGGGTTCAGGGTATGCAGTTTGCTTTCTGTAAACCCGTAGGATGCTAGGGTTCCGGGCCGAAAACTCTCTACTAAGATGTCCGACTCCTTCACTAATTTTTCAACAGCAAGATGTCCGAAATCCGATTTTAAGTTAAGTTCAACGCTTTTTTTATTGGTGTTGAGGTATTGAAATAAAAGACTGTCATCTCTACCCGACGAGGCTTCGTCAAAAGGGGGCATTTTCCTGCAAGGGTCACCTATTAATGGGTTTTCTATTTTTATGATATCAGCTCCGAAATCACCTAAAAGTTTTGTGCAGTATGGCCCAGATATATAGTGAGTCAAATCGAGAACTCGCACATTTTTTAAAGCTTGGGTTTTCAATGGAATGTCCTAATATTTTTTTGTATTCAACGTGTGAAATTATAAACATTTAGGTCCCCTAGTTGAGAGGATTGAATTAACTACATATAATCACAAACAGAAAATGATCTCACCGTTAGGGGGTATGTTATCAATATGAATGATCAAGTTGTTTTGTGGGCCCCGGATGATTCTGGCCTCCAAGTGTTGAAAGATGCTATGCCAGAAGGAGTTGAAATAAATTGGGTTAACTCTTCGGCCTCTTTGGAGGAATCTACTGAAGCATTACAAAATACCAAGGCCATAATATTGGGAGGAGCTCTTGCATTCGACCTTGAATTAGCTGCTAAATGCCCAGAATTACGCCTTATTCAAACTACCAGTGCAGGAACCAATCAACTTGATAAGGTCGCGCTTGGAGAGCTTGGAATTAAAGTGTCAAATAATGGAGGCGGTAACGCCGTGGCAGTTGCTGAACATACCATCGCCTTGATGATAGGAGTATACAGAAAACTACAATTGCAATTCAAAAGTGTACAGGACGGTAAATGGATGTCGAACATTCGAGCTGACTGGTTCTCACAGGCGCACGAATTAACTGGGAAAACAGTCGGCATAATAGGGGTCGGTCGAATAGGATCTCGAGTAGCCAAAAGGTTACAGGGCTGGGAGTGTGGACTTATTTATCATGATATCGTAGATCCAGATTCAGAATTGGTGAGTGACCTCTGTATGAAAAAAGTAGAATTGGATGAATTATTAGCCACATCTGACATCATTACCCTACATGTCCCTTTGAATCGTAAGACCAGAGGAATGATAAGTGATAGAGAATTTGATTTGATGAAACCCACTGCAATCCTAATAAATGCATGTAGAGGCCCGGTCGTTGATGAGGATGCTTTTATCCGTGCAATTGAGCAGGATAAAATCATGGCTGCCGGAGTAGATGTCCTTGAAATAGAGCCGACTCCTGAAGATAATCCACTAATTGATATGGATAATGTCCTGATTACTCCACATCTAGCTGCTTTTACTCAAGAGGCTTCAGAAAAAAGTAGAGCATTCGCCACTTATAACACGGCCAAAGTCGCTAATGGAGGAGAGCCGGAATCTGTCGTTCTGCCAGACGACTAAATTAACGTGAACTGACTCGATGTATTAGGCTCAGGGGCGTTTGCTCCAGTAATGTGTCACATTCTATTTTATTTAGACCTGATCCCAGAGCTATTTTTTCGGCATATTCCTGAGTCATTAAGTCTTCTGGAGCGTGGGCGTCG
>Ga0257107_1000611_pt1 | contig 13517 bp, 25 predicted proteins | sample LP_taG_2_FD_190178 | JGI IMG/M metagenome (GOLD analysis project Ga0257107, IMG submission 190178) | Marine microbial communities from Northeast Subartic Pacific Ocean, Canada - LP_J_2011_P26_500m | ecosystem: Environmental > Aquatic > Marine > Oceanic | place: Canada: Northeast Subartic Pacific...
ACATCAAGATTGAATGTTATTACATTACTCCAATCTAATTCTCTTTTAACAAGTTCGTCATACATACCAAGTGGTGTATCACCAGTTGGAAGAGCCAGTTTAGAAAGTGGATGTTTTTTAAGTTGTTTTTTTACTATATCAGCAACAGTAGAACTTAACTCATTATAATTTTTTAATACTTTTACTCTTATCATAACGTAGCCCCTAGCAGAATCGAACTGCTGTTGCCAGGATGAAAACCTGGAGTCCTAACCACTAGACGAAGGGGCCATATAAACGGGGGGCGGGTAGAAAGGAGGAAACACCTCGCCCCCCAGCGCACCATCGTGCGCAAATCAATCATTTAAATAACTTTCCAATTTATCAATGTCTTTAGTATTAATATTCTTATCATCTATAAATAAGTCATACATTGGTTTTCCCATCCGTAATTCGTGGTATTTACATCCCCACTCTGTTAACTGATTTATAGTAAGATGGAACCAATCTGCACCAGTACCTGTTCCTCTAGATGTCCAATACACAATTCTATGTCCTTTTTCATGTAAAGCATTTATTATATCAATGTTCTTCTGAATAGGTTTGGAAGCAGTATAATCTCTATCACTATTTGTTATACAAATTGTTTCATCTATATCTACATATATAATCATGATTTTAATTTCTGTTTCCAAAGTGGTGTATTTAAATCTTTTATTATCACATTATAACGATCTAACGCACCACAACACTTCTTCCAAATAGGTTTAACTGTATGTCTATAATCTGAATTCCTCTCGCAATATTGTTTTACCAACCTACGATCTTCTTTATTTTTTTTCATTAATCCACCCATAGCTTTTTCAGATGGATCATATTCACACACTTTACATTTTGTTGGCTTCTTAACTTTTTCTAATGTCATTTTATCCTAACCTTAAAATTGGATATCTCTCTTCTAACTTACTAAAACTATAACTCATACTGTGAGTAAAAAACAAATCACCTATAATTGTATTTACAAAGAATGGTATTGCTAATGTATAACAACTTACCAAACCTGCAAATGTTAATGGATATCCCATCAACCAAACACCGAAGTTTGTAAGTATAAAAAATAATGTTGAACTCTTTAATATAGTTCCATTACCAATCTTTTTAGAATTTATTCCCATATAAGATATACCCATAAATGATAAATATACAAACGGCATTATCATATGGAATCCCAAAAAGATATCTGTTATAAACATACAAAATAATGGTAGTAAAAATGCCATTCTTTTATCATTAAAACTGTATCCTGCGAATAACGCTATTCCTGTTATTGGAGCAACATTAGGTGGATGTGGTAACAATCTTGTTATTACTGCCAATACTATCATTGACAATATTGTTATATTTCTTTTATTCATTTTATTTTAACCCACCCAAAGTAATTATTAATTCCCCATATAGCTAGTAAGAAAAACATACCTACAGGTAACTCTGATGGAATCATTCTTAATATATGTTCTGGTAATGTAACAGCACATAACCACATAACTCCATACCAATACATAACTGGTAATGTAGATTTAAATCTGAGGATTTGTTTCTGTTCAATTTTTTTAGTCCACTTAATACCTCTACGTTTATGTTTCGCTTTAACATTCGGTAGAGATAGTTTTATAAATAAGTCAGTTAGTTTATTTATATATTTCATTTGACCTCCCAAAAATCATTTTCTTTAATTTGTTTTGCTCTCATTCGTTCTGCATATGTCTTACCAGATAACTCATGTAATTTCTTTTCCTCGTCTAAAATATTTCTTTCTGTTTCAAATTTATCTATTCTATCTTGTATCTTCTTAACATATTTTTCTGATATATCTATACCTACATAATCACTACCAAGTAATTTAGCAGCTACCGCAGTTGTACCACTTCCCATATATGGATCTAATACTAATCCTTTTTCTTCATCCAACATTGATAATATAATTCTCAAAGGTATCTCTAACGGAAATGGTGCTGGATGCTCATTATTTCTTTCTGGTGATATTCTCCAAATAGAACTCATCTTAGCGTGTTTTGATTTCATTTCTTCACCAGTAGTTAAAAGTGTAGATGTTGGTTTATACAACCAATATATCCTTTCATCTATTGTATAAAATCTCCAACTTCTCAACTGTCCTGTTATAGACCTATCCCAAATTATTTCCTGTCTTGGTTTCCAACTTGTCTTATCTAACCACTCCATAGGGTGTATCATTACTCCATTAACCCACCTACACCTATGATTATAAAATATAGAACCACCAGGTTTTGTAATTCTATAAATCTCATTCAATACTTCAATCTGTTGTTTCTGATAAACATCTTCTGGTAAATTATCATCAAACGTATCATACTCAATCTTTGGTACAACTTGTCCACCTTTTCCTAATTTATTATATGGTGGTGAAGTTATTGTTAAATCTACAACGCTATTATCAAATGTTTTTAGTACTTCTAATACATCACCTATATATATATTATTTGATTTCATGTTTCTTTTTTAAATTCAAACTCTCCATTATATATTCAGCAAATACTCTATGTCCTATAGGTGATGGATGATATCCCCCTCTACCTTCAAAAATATTATTACTATCTTTCATCCAATCCATTGCAATCTCCCATTTATCACACTCATCTAAAATACATTGTATACTTTCAGTATCTTTATGAAAAAATCCACCCAATCCATTTTTAGGTAATTCTTCCCAATGTGGATTTCCACCAACACTAACAGGTAAAGTATCCCCATATTTATTTTTTAGTAAATTAACTATCTTATCACTACCATGTTTCAGAGTCAATTCATAAAAATACTCAATCATAACTTTATCAACCGTTTTAATATTACCAAAATCTCCACCTAACCACCGAGTAAAATTTCTCCAAACTATAAATTCACAATTTGGATATTGTTCTTGTAATTTATTTAACTTATCACTAAACCAATTTTCATAATTTACAAAATAATCGTAAAATGAATTTCCACGTAACTCTATTAATTCTTCACTATCAGTATTTTCGTGCCCCCAATCTCTACCTGTTTCAGTTAATTGTACAATTATATAAACTTTATCATATGTTTCTGATAAATATTCAATAGAACTTTCTAATCCCATTAAAATACCAACATTAGATTGTCCTGGTACAGCCTTTAACAAATAATCTGTATCCATTATTCTTGAAAAATGACCACCTAAGTTATTATTCATTCTATATGAAAAATTATCATATCTAAATCTTTTTTCTCCTACAGATTTAATAATGGATGCAATACTGTCACCAAAAGTAAAACTTTCCCCAAAAAATGCACTACATACTTTTTTTCCCCTCTCAACCAACACATCAGTATTGGGATGTGTTATTGAACCAGGATCAATTTCTGAGCTTACTGGTGGCCATCTGAAAATTAAATCACTACCATCAATTATGTTAGACTCAGCAACATTCCCCACTTGTGAATGTATATCTGACTCGGTGTCGTAATCCTTCACAAGTTGATTAATATTATATTTCATTATTTACCTTTATATCGTCGGGTAGGCAGGATTTGAACCTGCGACCCCGTGCTCCCAAAGCACGTATGCTACCAAACTGCACCACTACCCGTTATGAGCGGGTAGACGGAATCGAACCGACAGCATCAGCTTGGAAGGCTGAGGTATTACCATTATACGACACCCGCGAGTGCTGGGTCGGATTCGAACCGACGAACAATGGATTTGCAATCCACCCCATTAAACCACTCTGGCACCAGCACGGCCTATAAGCTTAGTGCGGAATGATTCACTCACTTCTGTAATATGTTTACAACTTCTTCTATAAGTATATCCTAAACAATCACAACTATAAAAATTTTTATTAAAAGTTACTGTATAATCTTTTACTTTCCAACTCATAGGTTTAGACTTTTTAATATTTGGTCTAATATCTATCCACTTAATATCTTTAAGTTCTGTTCCTTCTGGTACAGATTTCCAATTAGAACCACTAACTGCATAATTCCCACTATTAGTTTTAATAACAGTGGGGTTTATATAACCTTTAATTTCAATCATTAATAGGTGGTAATGCACCATAAATACCTACTACAGTATTCCGATCCTCATTGGAAAGTGAATCAAACCATTCTTGTGAAGAAAACATATCATCATACATATCCATAATATTCATTGAATCATCTATAACAGGCATTCCATCCACATCCATAGGATAAGTATCTCCTGTTTCAGTATCCAATACTGTTCCAACACTATTTAAATTAACTAATTTCACTCAAAAACTCCTTTATTATTATTTCTACACTATAATATACCACATAAATGCTATATAAGTCAAGCTTTTTCTTTACTTATTTCAGCAAAGTTATTGGTATAGTTTCCCCATTATTCATTAAATAGTAAATACCACTTGGTAAATCTCTTGTATTCCAATGATATCTTTCTGTCAAATATAACTCTTCAATCAATCTTCCTTGTATATTATAAATGCTAACAGGTCCATATCCACTAATAGTCATATAGTCATTTGATGGATTAGGCCAAGCTGTCAAGTGTTCTGGTGCATCTAAATATGTTAGTTGCTCAGTTAATCTCTTAAATGTTTGTCTAGATACTAACTGCTCTAAATATTGAATTGCTTGTTGTCTATTACCACCAAGTATTTCCTGTATCAAATCTATAACATCTAAAACATTTACAATATCATCATCATTGACATCTGAAGATTCATATGAACATACATTAGTATCTATTCCAAGTATTACATCTATTAACATTATTACATCAATTATATTAATAGCATCATCACCATTCAGATTTCCATTATAGAATACTACACTATTACAAACATCACAAGCATCTCCTACACCATCACCATCTACATCTTCTTGGTATGGATTATAAACATCTGGACAATTATCCATCCCATTATAAACACCATCATTATCTGCGTCCATATTCTCTAATGCAGAATTGATTACACTTATAATAGCAGATTGATTAAACCCTGATTGTGAATACAAAACTATTCCTTGATCATCTATAATAACATTATGTGGAATATATCCATTTCCAAACAAACCAAAAATGTATCCACTATCATCATCTAAAACTGGGTAGGTTAATCCAAATGTGGATGCCCAAGATTCACAACTATATGGTTGATGCCAATCATCACCTGCAGCTATCACCACTACTGGTTGTCCTTGATATACTTGATAAATATTTTCTGTAAGCGGAGCCTCCGCCTGACAAGATGGTCACCAAGATGTGAATATGTTTAACCAAGTAACCTTATGTAAACCGTCTGTATCATATTCCCAATTACCACTATCGTTTGCACATATAGTAGTACCAAAATTATCTACAGTATCACCTACTGTATAAGTTTGTCCCCATACTAAATCGGCCCATCCACAAAAAAGCAGAACTCCAAAAATCCAATATAATATCTTTTTCTTCATATTTTTATTAATATTTTTTATTTTTGTTATATCTATTATAAAAGAGTATACGTATCACTTCGTGAGGGAGTTAGATATAAGAGAAACTCCCCTTTTCTATACTATAAATATAATGTTATACAACCATATAATCAATAATAACATAAAAGATATAGATGTTACCATAAAGGAATATTGATATTGTTCTTTTCTTCTACCTTGATTATTTAACTCATTTAATTCCATTTAAAACCTTTTTTTCTTATATTTTTTCCAGTATCGATGACCTCTCATCTTATACTTTTTACCGTTATGTTTATGAACAACTATTACACTGTTCCATACAAAATTATGCCATAAACTTCTAGTCCATCTATCATAAGCTCTAGTAGTATAATATGGATCTCTCCAGTGATTACCATAATTATCTATATAAATATTTACAACTTTTGTTGAGTCACCTATAATAAGTTGTTTATCTGGTTGTCTAACTGAAGTGTTATCATTCCCAACACTAACACCTATTGTAAAACACAATAATCCAATAAGAATATATTCAATTATTCCAGTCATTTTCTATCACCATATCTACGCTTATCCCAACCTTTAGAATGTTTCTCACCTTCATGATATCCAATATAATATGCTAATCCACCAATAACTGCCAGTCTAACTACCTGACGAACCTTATGTTTCTTACCCCTAGATTCTCTAACTGAATGTTCTTCCCCTCGTTTGGAATGTGCTCTTCGGTGAGCGGCATCAAATTTTCTCCACTCGGCATCTTGTAATCCCACCCAAGCTCTTTTAGTCCAAGATTTTCTACTTGGATATCTATGTGTTTCAGTAATTGTTTCTTTTGCTTCTTCTTTCACATCATCTAATTCTTTTTCAACATCAGCTTCTTGTGCTGATAACGGAATTATCAATGCTAGAAAATATATTAGTTTCTTCATTTGTAATCTCCCCTATATAAATAAATATAAATTAATAACAATCTATACACCTAATAGTACCTTCTCTAGTATACCAATCTACCCAATAAGAATTGATAGAATGTACAGTACTATATACTTCTCTTTTACATTCATTGCAAAATTTCTTTGGATTCTCTGATAATTTAATTTGTGGTCTCCGCATAGTTAATATAAATATAATACATTATTGTATTTATTTTACTCATCTATTCTTTTTCTTCTTATGTCTATTTGCTCTTAAACGTTTTTTTCTCTTATGAGTCTTTATTTTACGTTTTTTTCTTTTTCTACCACAAGGCATTATATTCCCCTACGTTTCATATCTGATGCAACACCATCGATATATTCTTTTGCTTCTCGCAAACTAACTTGTTCACCAAACTTCTCATCCATTTCTTGCCTATAATATTTAATTGCATTTATCTTCTGATTTTGTGCTATATAGTCTTCTATCATATCATTCATTTCCAAATAAGATAAATCATCAAACTCACCATTTTTAATTTTATTACGCAATCTCCATATCTTATTTGATTGTTTCATTACATTAATTAACAAATCTCGTTCACTATCTGGATCTATGATGGTTTTACCTGTATGTAAATCTCTTATTTCTTTCAACATTTCCTGTGACCGTATTAAATGTTCATTAAATAAATATGTTTCCCCTGGTGTATCTGGTTCTGTTTTTCCACACAACTTAACCAACATTTCTAATCTTTCTAATATAAGTTTTTTATCCATTTACTTATGTAGTTTTAACCATTATATTACGTAATTCTTTAACTGGATTTATTTGTTCTCTGATATCATCTAATTTAGTTGCAAAGGATACAACATCGTTAAATGGTATATTTGATTTATCTTTTAAATGTTTTAAAATTATAGTTTTAACTGTATATGGTAAATCAATATACTTATATCTTTCAATTAAAATTTTTTTATAATCTATAGGTAAGTTTTTTATACATAGTTCCCTAGGCTGGTGCAGCATATTGAACATTATATTACTTTCTTTAATACCAACTTCAATTAACCAATTGTATAGTACATCTAACCTACCAACATTATATATATTTATAACGGTACTTACTCTTAATTCCATATCAAATTTTTTACTTAAATCTATATATTTTAATAAATTTTTACGTAGTATTTTCCAATCACTTCCATGTCTAAAATAATCATTATATTTACCGTAATCATCTACACTAAACATTATAACTAATTTTTTAATCCTTTTCCAAGCATTTACAATTTTCTTTTTAGGAAAGACAGAACCATTTGTAATATAATATAATATTTTTTTATCAATGTCTTCTATCTTTAATAAATAATCAATATACTCCTCTGTCTGTTTCATAAGAAATGGCTCTCCACCAAGATATCTAATATAATCAATATCATATATTTTTAAGCTTGGATGATCAAATCTAATACTATGAAACCCATGAGGTTCCATACCTAACTTTTTTTCATCGTCATACCATTTAGTACTAAGTAAACTATAACATCCTCTACATGCAAAGTTACATATATTTGAATAATATATATCTATCCACTTTAATTTAACTTCTTGGTCTTCAAAAATTTTAACCCAATCATTATCAACATTATTATAAAAAACTTTTTCAGTAGGAATGGTATTATCATCTACACTAAATGGTTGTATGACATTTCCTTTTTTTATTGATTCTTTTGCCCACTTATTTACTCTTTGACGTATACTATTATTTTCTATTAGTCTATCTTCATAATAACATTTTTCACACCACTTTACTGGATCACCATTTACCATTTTAGTTCTAATTTCATTTAATCTATCAGAATTATATATTTCTTCTAAAGTTTCATCATTTATATTACCAACTGGTTCTGATTTTCTACAACATAAATGTACATCACCATTAGGATTTACTGCTGTGTGGATCCATGGTAAGATACAAAAAGTATGATTTTTTCCATCTTTTTTTTGTAGAATATATTGTCTTTCTTTTTTTCTATCCATTATCTATTTTATAAACCATATTATTTGATACCATATAACAACTGTTAAAAATCCTATTAGCCAGCACATTGCTTTAATAAACTTTTTCTTTCCCTTATCTGACATATGTGAACTATCTTGCAACGGTATTTTTTGTCTATATAATTTCTTTATCATATTATACTAGTGAATATCAATAATAAAAATACTATATATACTATCAACATAACATTTGCCTCAAACTTGGATAATATCCAATTAGTACTAATAAGCACCATACTAATTACAGATGATCCCAAAAGATAAAATAACATATTTGAGCTTTCATACCAATCTACATATAAACCACCCATTATAAATATTGGCATACCTAAGCAGATTAAAATATCAAATGTATTAGACCCTAATGCATTACTTAACGCTGCATCTGATTCTCCTTTTTTAGCTGATATTACAGATAAAAATGTATCTGGTAAAGATGTTGCTGCAGCTAAAATTGTTACACCTGCTGTAATTCTGGAAAATCCTAAATAATCAAATAAGTTTAAACTTGCATTAACTAGAAAATATATTGATACTGCAACACCTATCATACCTGTTATAAAAAAGAAAATAACTTTACCTAATGTATTTACTTCTACTTTTTGATATTCATCATTTTTAGATTGCATAGTAAGTAATATAATATATCCAGCATACAACATCATAGCAATTAATCCTATCCATCCAGGTATAAAACGTAAATTCATATCAACATTGTGTGATGGTACCCAATCTATATGACCAACATAACCATAAAAAACTGATGCTATTAATAATATTATTGTTGTTATATATATAAAACCATCCCTATATACTACTTCTTTATTAATTTTCATATCTTTAGATACAATCACACATAATGCTGGTATTATTAAAATGTTAAATAATGCAGAACCTACAATTGCACCAAGCCCAGCTTCAAATGAACCAGCAATTATAGCAAATACTACCGTACAAAATTCAGGAAATGAGCTTCCAACAGCATCTAATGTAGCCCCTTTAACACTAGGTGACATATTATATCTATTACCTAGTCCTTCAGTACCTTTAGCTAGAATTTCAGATGCATACCAAGTTATAACTGTTGCTATTAGTATTGTTATTACTTCAAATATCATATGATTTTACTTGTGATTGTGAATGTTCTTTATGACATTCTGTATCACAATAATAACTAATATCTACTTTTTTCTTATTTACAATACCCAACTGATCTTTCTTATCCTTCAAATCAATTCTATTAGTATGTGTTACATTCTTATTATATAAAGGTATTTTGTTGTCATACATACTTATTGAAGGTACCACTGTAAAAATATATGGATTAGTTTTCATCTTACCACAATTAAAACATTTTCTTCTTATTGGTTTCTTCTTCTCTATAACTTCTGGTTTTTGTCTTGGTTTAAACATTTTCTTTATTCTCCGTATCTATTATTTTATCCATTTCTTTAAGTCTATCAATAACTATTTGTAATTCTCTTGTTACCATGATATTATATGCAGGGTCTGGGAATGGATCAAACCCATCATGTTTCACTATAATTTCAAATGCAGTTGTTAATCTTTTTATCATATCTTCAAACATAATTATACTTTCTATTTTATTTGCATAAACCCTTTTAACGAATATACATCATGCTTTTGATATAATTCAAAAGCAACTTTATTTAATCCAAAAGGGTTTTGTATTTTTATTTTCCAATAATCTGGTGGAGTATATGAATACCCTGATATATCTATAGGATACATATTATCAGGTCCTCTCACAGCATGTTCTAATGTATATCTACCATACTTCAAAGCTATTATTGGATACCCTTCATAAGTATCAGTATTATATTTACCACCAACATATATACTAATTTTACTAATTTGTTCTGGAGTTACAGCTAAGAATGAAATAGGTTTTTTTCCAGTTGAACTCTGTCCATAACAAATTGATAATAATAAAATATATTTTAATATACTTTTACACATAATTTTTACTCATTTCGATGAATAATCTTGTTGCATAATTAAATACCTTTTTAGCCTCTTCCGCCATATCATCATTAAGTTGGTGGTATATTACATTTGATAATTCATCAGGTGATTCAAATTCATAATACTTACCACTACCTGGTACTTTCTTAGATATCATTTGACCACCTCGTAAATCACCCAAGTATCTAACATACACATGAGCCATAAAATCTTCATATGTTTTTATATTCTCTTTAACATATTTACCATAGTCCAATGTGCTATCTGTTAATATATCTGTTAGTTGGTAATCTTTAAACTTTCCCTGTAATATATCCAACAACTCATCTATATCTTTTTGTATCTTCTTACTTCTTTTTAATCTCTTATCTGGTAATTTAAATTCTTTAAGATTTTCTAATGCTGAATAGCAATGATGTTGATTCATAAGATATTTTATATATGTATCTTCTGATATCTTACCACTCATTAAAACGCCTGCAAACTTTTGTCTTTCTGCATTGTGGTGTTGTTTCATTGTTAATTCTTTTAAACTCATTTTATTATTCCTTTATAGACTCATGTACTTTTCTTCCATTAACTACATAGTGGCCATCAAGACAAGCCATACATGATTTCTCTATATGATGGTCTCCCCTACGAGTTACTGCTTCAACTAAATCTTCTATCTCTTGATATAACAATATATCAACTCCTAAATCTTTTTTAATAGTATCTATACTTTTACTACTAGCTATAAGTTCATCTTTTGTAGGCATATCCACTCCATAATAACACGGAAATTGGACTGGCGGACAAGCGCTTACAAAATAAACTTTTTTGGCTCCGAAGTCCTTTACCATCTTTACTATCTCTCTACTTGTATTTCCACGAATAATACTGTCATCAACAATCATTACTTTCTTACCAAGTATCTCAGTTCTTTGTGGCACCAACTTATGTTTTACAGAACGCTTTCGTTCTTCTTGCCCTGGCATAATAAAGGTTCTACCTATGAAATGGTTCTTATATAATCCTTCTGAATACCTAACTCCTAACTCATGAGCAAATGCTAACGCTGAAGTGTTAGCTGTAGATGGTGCTGGTATAACTATATCAGGTACTACATCTGGATATTTTTTCTTCCACGCTTCTGCTAAGTTCTGACCCATTCTCAATCTTGAACGATAAACACTTACATCATTTAATATAGCGTCTGGTCTTGAGAAGTAAACATATTCAAATACACAAGGATTAAATTCTTCTTTAACTAATCGTTTACTAAATAACTTACCATCATTATCTACATAGATAAGTTCTCCAGGTAATACATTTCCAGTTGGTTCGTATCCCATAGAATAAAACATTGTGTTCTCTGAAGCAAAGATATAATCTGTTCCACCTCTAGATGGATATCTCTTTTCATTAACTCTTTCACCTCTAACCAATGGACGAATACCTCGTGGATCCCGAAAAACCACTAACCCCTTTCCAACAATAAGAGATGTAATAGAATATGCTCCTCTAACTTTTGTAAATAAAGAACTAACAGCATCACATAACACATCAAAAAATTCTTCACTCGTTTTTGGATTACCATTCTTATTTAATTCTTGTGCAAATATATGAAGTATAACCTCGGTATCACTTGTAGTATTAAGATACCGTTTTTCTTTTGTTGTAACTTCTTCTACTAATTCATCATAGTTTGTTATCTGTCCGTTATGTGCCATGGCTATACCAAATGGTACAGAAGTCCAAACTGGTTGTATTTCACCATGACCAAATCCACCGTGAGTTGGATACCGATTGTGAGAGATACCAATGTTACCCGTGAGTAAAGATAGATTATCTTTTGTAAATATATCTCTAGCTAAACCCATTCCTTTCTCTTTATGCATCCTTTTATCGTATGTCATTATCCCCGCAGCATCTGTACCACGATGCTGTAATTGAATGACACTCTCGTATAGTTCTGGTGCTACAGGTTTATGGCTATATATGCCAGCTATGCCACACACATTAATATTCTCCTTTATATGTTAATAATAATGCCATCCTTATATACAATCCATTTTGAATCTGTTTAAAATAAACAGAGTTAGGTAAACTATCTACCCATTGTGGTAACTCCTCGTTTCTGGGGAACGGATGCATTATAATACATTCCTTATTAATCACTTTAGCGTGCTGTTTTGTAAATTGGTATGTACCTTCACTACCTCTTTCTCTCTGTACTCTTGTCATATAAAGCACATCTGCCGTAGGAAGGTGTGGTGAGAGATCACTATATGTATCACAATACACCACTTTATTATTTTTGTCAACAACCTTTGCCAAACTATGTATTGTTCTACTATTATCAATATCCCCAGCAAATACTATATTCAATCCCTGTAATGTCTTTTTTGTTTTATATATTGTATATAAATCTAATAGTGTTTGTGTAGGATGTTCACCGTTTCCATCTCCCGCGTTAATTATTGGTACACTACTTACTTCAGCTGCTTTTGCTGCATCACCAGCATTCTTAGTTCTTAGAACTATAAGGTCACTATAGCATCCGATTGTTTTTATTGTATCCTCTATGTTCTCTCCTTTAGCAACACTACTATAATTAATCTCATTAATAGCTATAACTTGTCCACCAAGTTTTATCATAGCACTATGGAAGCTAGTTGATGTTCTTGTGGATGGTTCATAAAATACATTGGCTAGTATTTTACCTCCCATGTCTTTTTTTAATATCGTGGTAGGATGTATAAGTTTATCTGCTACTTGAAACAACGCTGCACGATCATCTGGACCGATATCATCAATTGATATCAAATGTTTCATTAGTTATGTTCCCCTTTAATATAAAGTTGTCCGTGTTTAGAACAAATCTTATTTACCATAGTTAATGTTTCTCCACCAATACAATCTGGACACCAACATAAATCAGTTCCATATTCTTCGTGGTTAAACATAAATCTTTCTAGACACTCATCGTGAGTTTCTTCTCTTGGATATCCAAGTTCATTTATTCTCTTTCTTCTAATTGGCATCATATGTACATCTTCTAAATGGTCATAGAATCCTTGACC
>Ga0257107_1000621_pt1 | contig 13459 bp, 10 predicted proteins | sample LP_taG_2_FD_190178 | JGI IMG/M metagenome (GOLD analysis project Ga0257107, IMG submission 190178) | Marine microbial communities from Northeast Subartic Pacific Ocean, Canada - LP_J_2011_P26_500m | ecosystem: Environmental > Aquatic > Marine > Oceanic | place: Canada: Northeast Subartic Pacific...
TCCCCTTCTACGACCCCAAGAAAGAACGAGTCAGAGCATAGTTAACGCCCAACGGACTTTCTTCTATTGACTGGCATTCTTGGCTCTGGCGCCCTTCAGACCGGGCCACCGGGGCGTTTGGCCTGCCGGATATCAGTTCCAAGCATAGCCAGAAGAGGTCGTCCCATACCGGATTCATCTGTCTTACGAGACTAATTGGTATAGATTTGGTTGTAGGCCATCCAGTGAACTCGACTAGACCAGTCTCGGCACGCAAAGGATTGGCCTAACCCTTTACAGATAAATGAAAATTTCTCTACGACCCCAAGAAAGAACGAGTCAGAGCATCGTTAACGCCTGGCGGTTTTTCTTCTATTGACTGGCATTCTTGGCTCTGGAGCACTTCAAACCGGGGCACCGGGGCGTTTGGCCTACCGGATATCAGTTCCAAGGATAGCCAGAAGATGCCGCCCCATACCGGATTCATCTGTCTTACCAAACAAATTGGTGTAGATTTGGTTGTGGGGCTATCCAGTCAACTGGACTAGACTAGTCTCGGCACGCAAAGGATTGGCCTATGATCTTATTAAGCTAGCCTAAGTTAGTATTTAAATCTTAACAAACTCGAAGGAGGAAGCATGTTAAAAACATTAACAAAAGTTGCTGCTATTTTTGCACTTCTATTTGTCAGCACCATGGCAAGGGCTGCAGATCCAATTAGAATTCCAGTATTAAACTGGTCAAGCCAAATTGTTATGGCTAACGTAATGGCTCAAGTATTTGAAGAAATGGGTCATACAGTGGAATTAGTCCCAGCTGAATCGGCTTCAAGATATGAGGCTGTCAGAATTGGAGACCTTCACGTAGCTCATGAAACTTGGGAATCAACAATGGCAATCCCATTTTATGAAGCAATGGACAAAGGTGGCTTGATTGACGCCGGTAGCCACGACTTAATAACATTTGAGGAAATGGGAATTCCAAATTGGGTTATTGATGATGGACTATGCCCTGGTTTACCAAGTTGGGAAGCTCTAAAATCTCCTGATTGTGCAAAGAATTTTGCAACAGCTGATTCAGAAGGAAAAGGTCGTTGGTTAGAAGGACCTCAGGAATGGCATGGAGATGTTATGCCTAATAGACTTAAAGGTTTAGGTATAGATGATTTATGGACAGTAAAATTTGCAGGCAGCGCCAGTGCTCTATGGGCTGAATTAGAAGCTGCTAAAAAAGAAGGTCGTGGAACAGTTATCTTTAACTGGTCTCCAAACTTTACTGATGCAGCAGGTTTTACATTTATTGACTTTCCTCCTTATTTCGAAGGATGCAGAATAGAAAATGGTGGAACTGTGGAAACTACTGGATGTGGTTCTCCAAAGGGTTGGCTTAAAAAAGCCGCACATATTAAATTCCCACTATCTCACCCAGATGCATATAAGTTCTATACAAAAATGGCTTTTAATGCCCCTCAAATTGGTGAGATGGCCAATAATGTTGACAACCTAGGCATGAGTCATGCTGAAGCTGCAACTGCATTTATTGCTAATCACAGAGCTCAGATAGATCTTTGGAAGAATTAATTTAGAAGTTGTTTTACTAAAAATCCTCCCTGATTCAGGGAGGATTTTTTTTTGCCTAGTAGTTTTAATATTGATCGATTAGTCTAATCTTTAGTATTAATTATCCTATTAGAAAGGAATAAAAGTATAAATAATTCACCCGTAATTAAGAGTGAACCTGTTTACAATTTTTTTGGTAATAACGGAATAAGCTTTTTAGAAAAAACCAAGGGACAGTAGATTCTCAAACATTCTAAGAAGCAGGATGCATAGCCTTTGCTTGGCATCCTGCATCGATTCATACGCGTTGAGATGCACTTCTTCCTACTTCCCGCTGCGCCACAACCTCTCAACGAACACATTATCTCGCCAATCTCGGATTCCCGGTCAGGTGCCAGACCTTTGCCAGAGGCAAACATCTCGGATGAACTGTCTGGCAATTATTTCTTCCACTTCACAAGCACTTTGGTATTAACGCCAAATCTCTACGATAGCTCATTCGATGTTTCATCGACCCTGATTGCGGTAAGAGGGACTTTGGCTTAAAACCTGGGGAATGATTCCTACGTTTTTTACTCATGATATGTTACCTTCTGTTTCAATATATTAATACATAGAAGATGACTACTTACTTTGATCGGCCACCTGTCCTAACCATGGGATACAGTTCAAACAACACGTGTTGGAAGGGCAAGATTTCGATCAGTAGAACCGAATATTTCGTTTTTGGACGACCCTTTTCCAGCTCTTGATCCTTTAATAAAACAATGCGAGATGAGTTCTTAAGATTGTAAGGAACGCTTACTAAAACGATAATGGTTGTTACTCATAATCTTGATGAGGCTCCTCGTTTAGCTGATCGCATAACAATAATGAAAGATAGATTCCCCAATCCAAATAGCTCCCCATCAATTAAAACAGCTAAAGATGAAATGTTTAATTCTCTTGATCCTGCGATGGTTTTAAAGAAATTATTTGGTTCGTCTAGAAATAAATAAGAAAATGCTCAGTAATTTTAAAAACTCCAGACCAATGCAATTCGGTCTCTTGATTTTAATTTTCTTATTTTCTTATTTTATAGTGCCTCATTCGGAAAATAGTTATTTTTGGAGATTACCGCCCCTATTAAAAGACTTTCCTCTATGGATTAATACTTTGCTCGATAATTTGATGTTCAAATGGTTCACCATCGATATATGGGATCCACTTTGGAATGACTATGAACAAAAAACTATTTTTAGAATCATTACTAGAGCAATATCCAGCTCAGTTTTATTCATAATAATTTTTATTAGGGAAATCTTTCTTGGCGGGGCGCAAACTTTGGGGGTATTTGTTAGTGATACATGGATCAATGCTAATAAATGGTTGTCTTGGCCTGCTTTACCTTGGACCGCTGTAGTAGCTGGCGCTTCAATTGTAGGATATCAACTTCAAGGTGTTCGTTTAGCCTTGCTCGCAGGCATAGGATTTGCATATCTTTCTATTTTTGGGCAATGGGAGCCCTCTATGGAAACCTTATCTTTTGTTCTTGTATCTGCACCTGTTTGTTTCATTTTAGGATTGGGATTTGGAATATGGGGGTATCTAAACAAGACTGTCGAGGGAGCGCTTCAGCCACTATTGAATTGTATGCAAACCTTGCCTCATTTTTCATATCTAGTTCCGATCATGGTTCTTTTTGGTGTCGGGGATCATGCAGGAGCTATCGCAACTATTATCTTTGCAACTCCTCCCATGATCAGGTTAACCATTCTTGGATTAAAAAAGATATCTCCAGAGATTGTCGACTCAGGTTTAATGAGCGGATGTAATAAAACTCAATTATTATTTAAAGTTCTAATTCCAACAGCAAGAAGAGATATTTTAATAGGCGTTAATCAAGTCATCATGCAGTGTCTTGCAATGACTACCATTGCAGCCTTCATTGGCGCTAAAGGCTTAGGGTTTAATTTAAAAGTTGCATTAAATTCACTAGAAATTGGAAAAGCTTCAGAAATTGGACTGTGTGTAGTATTAATAGCAGTAATTCTCGATAAATATTCTTTAGCGTGGGCCAACAAACAAAAAGATTATTTTGCTGATTTAAATTTTTATCAAAAGTATAAATCTTACATAGCATTTATTCTTTTAACGCTTTTGGGAATTATTTTATCTTACCTAGGAGGCCTATACTTCAAAGACAGTATTAACTACTTGTACTATGTGCCTTTTAATAAAGGTTTTACTATTTCTCCTTTTATAGACGCTGGTATTGATTGGTTTTGGGAAGCTTTCTTTTATCATCTAAATTCATTTAATGTTTGGTTAATAACTTCAGTTCTTGTACCAATGAAAAATGCCTATTTAGGCATGCCTGTCATTTCAACGTTTATTCTTGTAATGGGTGCTGGTTATATAGTTGGAGGTATAAGATCAGCTGTAGTAGTTGGAAGCCTGATCTTATTTATAGCGCTTTCCGAATATTGGGACAGAGCATTAATTACTGCTTACATGGCAACGTTTGCTGTTTTAATATCTGCTTTTTTAGGAATAGTCGTTGGATCTATTTGCGCCCAAAATAGTTTTGCCAGCAAAACTATACTTTCAATTTGTGATTTCTTTCAAACATTCCCATCTTTTATTTATCTGATTCCCGTAATCCTACTTTTTGGAATCACAGACACATCCGTCATGATAGCCGCAATTGTTTATGCGGTGATTCCAGCCACTAGATATACTGTAGAAGGTCTTAATAGTGTTCCATTATCATTGCATGAAGCAGGAACGATGTCGGGAGTATCACGATTGCAAAGGTGGACTAATATCGAGTTACCTCTCGCGTTCCCCCACATAATGTTAGGAATAAATCAAACTGTTATATTCGCATTATTCATGGTTATCCTTGGTGCATTAATTGGAACAATAGATCTAGGTCAAATAATTATGGGAGCATTATCAAAAAAAGGTGGTGCGGGTATCGGTTTGACATTAGGTATATTTGTATCCTTTATGTGTTTAGCAGTAGATAATTTAATTCAAACTTGGGCGAATGAAAGAAAAAAACTTTTGGGAATAGATTAATCTAGACCCAAAAGACTGTCATTTAAAATGGATGCGTCATAAGCAGAGCAAAGATGCCACCCATTCACTGTATGATCGCAATCTATTAAGCTAACTGTCATCAGTCCCGATTCTTCAGAACATAAAAAAGCCAAAGCTCTTGCAACATCGATAGGCTTAGTTAATCTTTTTAAAGACACTTTTTTATCAATTTTCACAACCTTGATGCCGAAGGTTTCACCTTCATTGAGTTTCCACCTTACACCGATGGCTGCAGAAAAGTGGACGGCGGGGATAGTAGTTGGAGAGATTTTGTTTAGTTTAATGTATCCTAGCGAGGCAATACGGTTACCGTTAACAGGTGTTAAACGCCTAATCGGGAAATAAATTATGCCCCCCAGCATAGCGCCAACTAACAAGAAACAACCTGTCATCCTCTGCGATTCGGTTTTTAAAATATTTGGCGACAACGCAGAAAAGATGCTTGCGGGTGTCCAGGGCAATGTAGACGCCAAAGCATTTCAAGATGCCGGCTACATAGTTGGTGTGAATAACGCGTCTTTTGAGGTTTTCAAAGGGGAAATGCTGGTTGTCATGGGCCTATCTGGCTCAGGGAAATCGACACTCCTTCGCTGTATATCAAAGTTAACCAACGCTACTGCCGGAAAGATTTATATAGACGGGGAGGATTTGTTGGCGATGAGCAACAAGCAACTCATCGAACTCCGTCGAAACAAGATGGGCATGGTCTTTCAGAGTTTTGCCTTATTACCCCACAAAACCGTTCTCGAGAATATTGCCTTCCCCTTACAGGTAAAGGGAGGCAGCACTCAGGACAGTATCAAAAAAGCAATGGATATGGTCGACCTGGTGGGTCTTGGCGGACGAGAGAATAATTTTCCCAGAGAATTATCAGGCGGACAACAACAACGTGTCGGGATCGCACGCTCGCTTGCAATTGAACCTGATATTTGGTTCCTAGATGAGCCCTTCTCGGCTTTAGATCCACTGATCCGAAAAGAGATGCAAGATGAATTTTTGAGACTACAGGGCGTTCTGAATAAAACGATTCTGTTTGTTACGCATGATTTTGATGAGGCGCTTCGCCTTGCCGATCGCATCGCAATTATGAAAGACGGCGTCATTGAGCAGTTAGATACCCCGGCCAATATCGTACTCAATCCAGCGACTGAGTATGTCCATAAATTTACCGCAGAAGTCCCAAGAGAAAAAGTTCTCAAAATAGAGTCCGTGATGGAACCGATCAAATCCTCGGAAAACATCGGAGACTTACGGGTTTCGAAAGACGCCATTATTGAAACCGTAGCTGAGGCAGTGCTCAGCGAATCAAAGGCGGTGTCAGTTGTAGACGCCAGTAATAGAGTTGTTGGGGTTTTGCACCCTTCTAAAGTAATTAGCGTACTCTTTGGGGGCAGAGCCGAGCATCCGAGCCAGTGACGAATCGGCGATGACGCCTTACCTGACAATTAACTAAAACAAACCTTCTATTTCACCCTGCTCATTGACCGAGATGTTGTTTGCGGCGGGTACCCGAGGCAGGCCTGGCATTGTCATGATCTCGCCGCAAATTACCACCAAGAATTCCGCGCCAGCCGATAGTCGAATCTCTCGAATGGGCACCATATGACCCGAAGGAGCGCCGAGTAGATTTGGATCGGTCGAAAAACTATATTGTGTCTTAGCCATGCACACGGGGAAATGCCCATAATCTTTATTGTATTCATCAAATTGTGCACGAACTTTTTTGTCTGCGACGATGTCATCCGCTCCATATACATTACGGGCGACGCATCGAGCTTTTTCCCAAAGTGAGAGCTTGTCCTCGTACAAAGTACGGAACTTAGACCGACCGCTGTCAGCAAGCTCTGCCACATGTGTGGCCAGCGCTTCAGTTCCAGCACCTCCGTCTGACCAATGGGTGCAATTAAATACTTCTACACCGGACTCAGAGCAAAACCGACTTATTGCGCTCAGTTCTCCATCGGTATCAGCTGTAAATCGATTGATTGCAACAGTAACCGGAACATCATATTGGGCGATGTTACGTAGATGACGCCCTAAGTTCTCAAGGCCTGCTTCGACTGCAGCCACGTTTTCTAAACTAAGATCACTCTTGGCTACACCCCCGTGCATCTTCAGGGCTCTGGCTGTCGCCACCAGTACAACTACATCCGGTGTCAAACCTGCCTTGCGACACTTAATATCAAAGAACTTTTCCGCACCAAGATCAGCACCAAAACCTGCTTCGGTTACGACATAATCAGCCAGCTTAAGTGCGGTTTTCGTTGCAACAACCGAATTACAACCATGTGCAATATTTGCGAAGGGTCCGCCATGGACCAGAGCCGGATTATTCTCCAGTGTCTGGACCAAATTCGGCATAAACGCATCTTTGAGCAATGCCGTCATCGGTCCCGGCGCATGCACGTCTCGTGCATGGACGGGCGTGCGGTCTCGCGTATAGCCGATAATAATATTGCCCAGACGCCGCTTTAGGTCGTCCAGGTCTTCAGCCAGACAAAAGATCGCCATGATCTCTGACGCGACTGTAATATCAAAACCGCTCTCTCGTGGAAACCCATTGGCCACACCCCCAAGAGACGTCGTGATCTGACGCAACGCACGGTCATTCATATCGACCACACGCCGCCAGGTGACACGTCTCAAATCCAACTCCAGATCGTTACTCCAGTAGATATGGTTATCAACCAATGCGGACAACAGATTATGCGCAGCACCAATCGCATGAAAATCACCGGTAAAGTGGAGATTAATATCCTCCATCGGCACCACCTGCGCATAACCGCCGCCTGCCGCACCGCCTTTCATCCCGAAACATGGACCCAAGCTAGGTTCACGCAAGCAGATCGCTGTATTTTTTCCAATCCTGTTTAGGCCATCACCCAATCCAACGCTGGTTGTTGTTTTGCCCTCACCCGCAGGTGTTGGAGAGATAGCCGTAACAAGCACGAGTTTCCCATCAGGTCTGGACTCAAGAGACTTTATAAAATCGTAGCTGATTTTGGCTTTGGTGTGTCCATAGGGCTGTAAAAACTCCTCTGGAATTCCAAGCTTCTCTCCAATATCCTGGATCGACTCCGTAGTTGCTGCACGAGCGATTTCAATATCACTGCCAGGCATCGACATATTATTCTCCAATTGGTAACTGTTACTTCAAGAGACCTAGATGAATATCTAGATGCCTCAAAACATCCAACTATCGCGAGATACTAAAGGCAAAAAACGGGCTTAGTATACTGCATGATTGTTAACGTAACTTAGCAAAAAACTACGTTGCCTTACGTTCTGCTGTACTCGATAAAACATGCGTATCCCCAGCATCACCAAGGGCCGTTGGCATGACCCATGCTCGCTTAACAACTAAAACTTAGCGTAGGCCTTTCGCAAATCAACCATCGGGTGACGGGGCGACATCTGAAACCGTATAAGCAGTTCGCGAGCAATCATGTCACGATCCTGCTGATTATCAGACAGTTCAATATCTTCTGGAATCGACACCCAGCCATTGATGTTACGATCAAAAACGGCCGGTCGACCATCCTCATAACCCATATGCACATCCTCCAGCCAGTTTAAATCCTGCCAGCCCATGGTATCCATGTACTTTTGAAGAAAGGGTGTTATCCGTTCGTAGTCTGGCACCAAATTCACATCGTACCGATAGCCGATGTGCTGGCCAATGGTCTGCTCCCGCTCTGTATCTAGTCCATCCGTGTTGATGAAATGATCAATATCTTTTTCATTCGTCATAATGAGTTTCTCCTCAGAACCGGGTCATATCAGGCCGGCCAACTGTATGCTGGGAACCAGCCAACGGCACCTGAGCTAAAGCTGACGCTTCCATTGTCAATGCGGCTAAATCTTCGGGCTCCAAAGAATGTACATTGGTCTTGCCACAGGCCCTGGCCAGCATCTGACACTCTATCGTGAGGGTGTGCAAAAAATTGTACACACGTTCGGCTGCGTCATCTGGATTGAGCCGCTTTCTGAGTTCTGGATCCTGGGTCGCCACCCCAACTGGACACCGGCCTGTATGGCAGTGATAACAATGCCCTGCCGGCACGCCAATCTCATTCTCAAAGTCGGCTTCTGGAATGTTTTTGTTACAGTTAAGTGCCATTAACGACGAATGACCAATTGCAACCGCGTCCGCTCCCAAAGCCAGCGCTTTTGCAACATCTCCACCGTTTCGGATACCACCGGCATACACCAGCGTGATGTCACCGGACCTACCCACGTCCTCAAGCGCTCTCCTGGCCTGGCGTATCGCTGCTATTCCAGGGACACCCGTCTCCTCGGTTGCTAAGTGCGGGCCCGCACCGGTGCCACCTTCCATCCCATCGATGTAGATCGCATCTGGGTCGGTTTTCGCGGCCATTCGCACGTCATCATAAACACGCGCAGCACCCAGCTTGAGCTGAATGGGAATTTCCCCGTTCGTTGCTTCACGGATTTCCTGAATTTTTAACGCCAAATCATCAGGACCCAGCCAATCGGGATGGCGAGCTGGCGACCGTTGATCTATACCGGCGGGCAAGGATCGCATTTCAGCCACTTGGTCCGTCACCTTCTGGCCCATCAAATGTCCACCCAAACCTACCTTGCAACCCTGGCCAATAAAAAATTCGCAACCATCAGCCAATCGTAGATGGTGTGGATTAAAACCATAACGCGACTGAATGCACTGATAAAACCATTTTTCGGAGTAGCGTCGTTCGTCCGGTATCATTCCCCCCTCTCCAGAACACGTCGCACTGCCGGCCATCGTAGCACCACGAGCCAACGCCGTCTTTGCTTCATACGACAATGCGCCGAAACTCATACCGGTAATGTAAATGGGAATATCCAACTCGATTGGACGCTTTGCCCTCGGCCCAATCACGGTTTTAGTCAGGCACTTTTCCCGGTAACCCTCGATCACGAATCGGGTCAGCGTACCGGGAAGGAATGTTAGATCATCCCAACTGGGAATTTTCTTAAACAGCGAAAATCCGCGCATACGGTACCGGCCGAGCTCAGACTTAATGTGTATATCGTCAATCACCTCAGGCGGGAAAATAAAACTGTGCCCGATGACGTCTGTATTTCTATTGGTTGACATTATTCTTTCCTTAATCGGTTACAGCACGAGTTTCTTTTCTGAAGGCTCGAGGTTGTCGTAATTCCACAACTGTTTCCCTGAAACTATCTTGGTCATTTTCTCAACGCCGTTTGGTGCTTCCAGACCGTACTGACCGAGTTTCTGGGTCAGCCACTGCGCATCGAGTGATGTCATCTCACCCTCAACCGCATCTACACCCAGATCCTCAATCGCACCGCCCACATAGATCGTGCCGTCGTACATTGAATCGCCCAAGTTCTTGCCTGCATTGCCTAGAATCACCATACGGCCCCGCTGCATCATAAAGCCAGTAAAAGCCCCGGTACGGCCACCGACAATTATCGTTCCACCCTTCTGATCTATACCAGTACGACTGCCGACATCACCTTTACACACCAGATCACCGCCACGAATGGCTGCACCGAATGTGGATCCGGCATTCTTCTCGATGAGAATTGTCCCGGCCATCATATTCTCGGCACAAGACCAACCCACCCGGCCTGTAACGACGATATTCGGACCATCGACTAGACCGCATCCAAAATAGCCCAGACTCCCTTCAAATCGCAGATTCAAACGGCTCAAGATACCGACACCCAGCGAATGCTTGGCTGCCGGATTCAGGACTGTAATCGTCCCATATCCTTGCCCCATCGCGTCTCTGATCTTGAGATTAACCTCCTTGGCCTCGAGACCTTCCGCGTCGATCTCGGTCGACTTATCGAAGTCCACCTCATCCGCCCAGGGATAGGTATAGTTATCTCCCTCTTCCGAGGAGAAAAAGACCTGCTGTGTGCGCCCCGACAACTGCTCGGTGTGCATTCCCATCTCCAGAGACGAGTCAGTCGTTTTTAGCTCTGCCATACTTTTACCTCTCCTTCGTAGGGGTCGTAAGTATCAATTTCATGTGGGAACACGCTTCTAATTGCGACCTCCTCTGATGCCAGAGCCACAAATTCATCACTTTCATAAAGCACCATCGGCTTGGCTGCCATTACATCTTTCGCCATGCCAAGCTTGTCTTCAGTGGCAACGACATAGGTAAAAACACCATCCAGTTCATGAACAGAACGGGTCATTGCCTCTTCCAGTTCGTCGCCTCGGTCCAGCCGGTCTGCGATATAAACCGCGATCAGTTCGGAATCACAATTGGACATGAATCGGTGATTCCGTCGCTCCATCTCACGACGAAACCCCCAATAATTTGTCAGTTGTCCGTTGTGGACGACGGAGATATCGTTATACGGATATGCCCAGTAAGGATGGGCGGATCGGATATCAACATCCGACTCCGTCGCCATACGGGTATGTCCAATTGCATGAGTACCTTCAAACCCGCTTAGCGAATACTGCTCGGATACAACCGTTGCGTCCCCAAGATCTTTGATCAACTCAAGCGCATTTCCTATCGAAAGAATCTCGACGCCCTCAATATCTTCGACATAATCAGCGGTATGTTTCATGTCACCGTCAAATGAAAATCGGTAACAGAACGCATATTCAGTTGCTTGTAGCTCCGCGGTTTTACGTACGCCGGTTTTCTCAAGACGTCTGTCTACTTCTACTTTTCTTTCCTTAACCTGGTCATGAATAAGAAACCCATGCCGCATATCTTCCTGTTCTGCGACTTTGAACCGCATCACATATTCGTCATCACGAGGGTTACCATAGAGGGCAAACCCAGTTGAATCGGGACCCCGGTGCTTGAGTGCCTGTAACATGGAAGTCAGTTGGCTACCGACATCCGCACTCTTACCGCGATGAATCAGCCCGGCTATACCACACATAGAAAATTCCTCCAAAATGTAGTTGATCTATCAAACTGACCGAGTGAGCGCTGTCCTGCGCATCAACTCGCTACGGAATAAATAGGCATTAAGGTAAACAATCCAAATACGTTTCCATATCCCATTCCGTCGTGGTATGCATAAAACGTTCCCATTCGTCGCGTTTGTAATGCTCGAATACCCTGTACATTTCACCAGGCATCGATGATTTAATGACCTCGTCATTGGCCAATTCTTCCAGGGCCTCACCCAGCGACATCGGCAATTTCTTGACTTCTTTACCCGCGTCAATCGCCTCATAGATATTGCGTTCTTCGGCTTCACCGGGGTCCAGATCGTTGTCGATACCGTCGTCGAAAGCCTTGAGCAGCGCGGAACCCATCAGGTAAGGATTCACCATCGAATCAACCGAACGGTATTCGAATCGGCCTGGTGCAGATACACGCAATGCACAGGTACGGTTCTGATAGCCCCAGTCAGCAAATATTGGCGCCCAGAAACCTGTATCCCAGAGACGGCGGTAGGAATTAACCGTCGAAGAACCGATCGAAGTCAGCGCACTGAGGTGTTTGATAACACCGCCGATAGACTGCAAACCAATCGGGCCGGGGGCACGCTCGTCAACCGATGGATCGGGCATGAAGGTATTCTCACCACCGACCCGGTAGCTAAAAACCCCTTCCATACCGGCTAAGGAATCAAACCCGAGCGTATTGACCACATCTTCACCGCCGCGCCATAGCGACATATTATGGTGACAGCCCGAGGCCGATACACCCATGAATGGTTTCGACATGAAACAGGCGATCAAGTTATCCTCGCGAGCAACCTGCGCACAGATCTGGCGGTAAGTGGTCAGCCGATCCGCATTACGCAGCACATCATCGAACTGGGTATTCAACTCGAGTTGTCCGGGTGCATCTTCGTGATCGCCCTGGATAATATCGAGACCCATTTGTTGCGAATACTCTATAACCTTCATGAAAGTGGGGCGAAGTTCTTCGAACTGGTCGATATGATAGCAATTGGGTTTGGTCACACCACCGTTCGGCTTACCATCATCACCGCGCTTCAACCACATCATCTCAGGCTCAGTGCCACAACGCATATCCAGTCCATGTTTATCCTGAAATGCATTGTGAATACGGCGTAAATTACCACGGCAATCCGAAGTTAATGCACCACCCGGATTCTCGCGCTCCTCGCGATTGCGAAACAGTGTACAAAATACACGGCCGACCCGTTTGTCCCAGGGCAATTGACAAAAAGTTTCGGGATCCGGAATACCAACAAGCTCAGAGGCTTCAGGGCCATAACCAATATAGTCACCATGGCGGTCAACAAATAGATTTGCGGTTGACCCATAAACCAGCTGGAAACCTTTTTCGGCGAGGCGCTCCCAGTGCGCGGACGGAATACCCTTGCCGACAATGCGTCCAGTAACCGAAATAAACTGGTAATAGATATAGTCGACACCGGTTTCCTTAATTTTTTCGCTGACCTGCTTGACTAGATCGTCGCGTCCTGACTGTGCTACATGGGCTTCTAGGTCGGTCATTTTTCTCTCCTTTAGTGTCCAGCTGGACTGGTGTGTTCTGTGGGTATACCAATATAAGACCTTTAGAGGATGTCGTGAAGACCAGAACCATCAGACATTAACTTGCGGAATAAGCCAGTGTCAACCACGTTATCCCGACCGCGACTTTCTTGTATTTCGGTTCAATACTGGATAAGCTTGTACCGATTTATACCAACTTAGTACCTTTTAAAACAAATCATGACTAGTCCAACTGCTACCCAACCCAGTCACTCCCCTCAAACGGTCTCGCGCATCCCTGATGCGACCGATGTTGGTGGCTCCGCGGGTATTGCAGCACAGCTACGACGCTCAATTTCCGAAGGTGTTTATGGATTCAGTGACCGTCTACCCGCGGAACGGCATCTTGCCG
>Ga0257107_1000622_pt1 | contig 13443 bp, 9 predicted proteins | sample LP_taG_2_FD_190178 | JGI IMG/M metagenome (GOLD analysis project Ga0257107, IMG submission 190178) | Marine microbial communities from Northeast Subartic Pacific Ocean, Canada - LP_J_2011_P26_500m | ecosystem: Environmental > Aquatic > Marine > Oceanic | place: Canada: Northeast Subartic Pacific...
CGAGCACATAATCCGCAATCCAGATCGGTACCGACTCACCGTTCATTGGATTGACCGCAAATGCTCCGGTGAAGACACCGTCTTTTTCCTGACCCTCCGCGGTACGCTCAATTTCGTCTTTCCGTTCAGCTGCACCCTTGTATGCTTTGACAGCATCTTTCTGTTCAGGAGTTGTAATTTGATCGACCAGAATATGTTCAGGCGCCAAAACGCAAAACGTCATGCCGAAAACGGTGTCCGGACGTGTGGTGAAAACTCGGAAACTCAGGTCAGCAGAATCGGAAATTTTCAGGGCAAACTCCACGCCTTCACTGCGTCCGATCCAGTTTTGCTGCATCGAACGTACTCTCTCCGGCCAGTCCAGTCCTTCAAAATCAAGCAGCTCATCCGCATATTTCGTAATCCGCAATTTCCACTGATTCAATTTCTTTTTTACTACCGGATTTTGGCAGCGCTCGCAGACACGGTCTTCGCCCCAAACCTGTTCCCGTGCAAGAGTAGTCTGGCAATGGTTGCAAAAATCTACAGGCGCATGTTCACGATATGCTAAATCCTCTTCCATCATCCGCAGAAAAAACCATTGGCTCCACTTGTAATATTCAGGATCGCAGGTTATAACCTCGTTTTTCCAGGCGAACATATTACCCATTGTACGCAACTGTTTTTGCATGCGTTCAATGTTGGCATATGTCCACGATTTTGGATGGATATTATTTTGAATCGCAGCATTTTCTGCAGGCAGACCAAATGAGTCAAAACCAATAGGGAAAAAAACCTCGTTGCCCTGCATTTTCATAAAACGCGCATAGCTGTCTGAAGGAGCCATCGCATACCAGTGACCAATGTGCAGATCCCCCGAAGGATATGGCAACATAGTCAGCATGTAATATTTGGGTTTTTCCGAAGCAAAATCAAAGTCCAGCAAACCTTGCTCTTCCCAGTAGTTTTGCCATTTGGTTTCGATTTCTTGCGGAAGGTATTCCTGCATGGTTTTTCTTGAAGGTTATGAATTTTAGAAATGTATTGAATGACTTAAACGTTTTATTCTGCGTAGAATTGTGGAAAAATACAATCGAAAAGGTAAGATAAGATCAATCAAAGGTGAGGAGTACTGATTGTGCCGGATGCGTCTTTAAGTATTGGTCCCAAACGTTCTACAGTTGACAGTCGGTTAAGTGCATAAAGATGAACACCTTCCACACCTTCCTGGAGTAGTTCTTCAAACTGATTTTCAACATGATCAAAACCGATTTCCCGTGATGCTTCCGGATCGGTTTCGTTTTTGATCAGGGCTTGAGCCAAATCTTCCGGAATACTGACACCGCACATTTCCGACATGTGTTTAGTTGCTTTCCAGTTTGACGGAGGAAGAATACCGGCAACCAAAGGAACGTTCACGCCTTCCCTGCGTAGTTGGTCTCTCCAGCGTAAAAAATGAGTGTTTTCCAGAAAAAACTGAGTTATAACAAATTCTGCTCCAGCATCAATTTTTTCGTGCAAATGTTTGCGGTCATCGTCTTTGTCCGGATTTTCCACATGGCCTTCGGGATAACCTGCGGCGCCTATTCCAAAATCACTGTGTTCCCGAATTGCAGTAATTAGCTCACTTGCATAATGATAACCGCCTTTTGGCTGAACAAAATGTTTGGTTCCAGCAGTAGGGTCACCACGTAAAGCCATGACGTTTGTTATCTCACTGTTTTTGAGATTGCTAAGAACCACATCAATCTCTTCTACAGTGTGCGAGACACATGTCAAGTGTGCCATGGCCGGAACGTCCAGATCATGATGGATGTGGGCGGCCAGCTCATGCGTATTTTCACGGGATGTTCCGCCGGCACCATAAGTTACAGAAAAATAATCTGGGGTACAAGATTTAAAGGCTTCCAAAGTTGTTTTAAGTTTTTCCATACCCTTCGCTGTTTTGGGTGGAAAAATTTCAATTGAAAAAACAAAGTCTTTCTTTTTGTATAGTTCAATCAAGTGCATGGTATACCATTTTTAATATAAAAAATTAGACTCTTTCAATTCTTCTCATTTGTCATTCCGGGCAAAGAGAAGCATAGACCAGGAATCCAGGTGAAATGTTTTAAATTTTGTATTCAAGCTGATCGGGGATCTGGATCACGGATCAAGTCCGGGATGACAAAAGAAAAACTTTTTCTTAATCCTTAACTTAGCGATCTTAGTGTCCTTAGTGGCTATAATTACAATCGTGAATCATAACCCAAAACAGGAGCCAGCCAGCGTTCAATTTCTGACACTGACATTTTTTTACGACTGGCATAGTCTTCAACTTGATCCCTGCCGATCTTGCCCACTGCAAAATAGCGTGATTCAGGATGCGCGTAATACATCCCGGAAACCGAACTGGCTGGATACATGGAGTTGCTTTCAGTGAGTTTAATCCCGCTGCGTTTTTCGGCATCCAGCAATTCAAACAGGATCGGTTTTTCTGTGTGATCGGGTTGAGCGGGATATCCCGGAGCAGGACGAATTCCCCTGTACTTTTCACTTACCAAATCTTCCAGCTTCAGATTTTCCGTCCGGCCGTAACCCCATTCATCCCGCACCTGTTTGTGCATGTATTCGGCAAGCGCTTCAGCTAAACGGTCCCCAATAGCTTTTACGAGAATTGCATTGTAATCGTCGAGTTGTTTTTCAAAACTTCGGGCAAGTTCTTCCACTTCCGCACCGGTAGTCAGGGCAAATCCTCCCAAATAATCTGCACGTCCGGAATCTTTGGGTGCGATAAAATCGGACAAAGCCAGGTTCGGTTTATCATCTGCTTTAGCTGTTTGTTGACGTAAAGTATGGAATGTAGTTTGAACTTTTTTACGTGATTCATCAGAGTAAATCAGGATATCATCACCGTCACTGTTTGCGGGGAAAAAACCGATCACGGCTTTTGGCTGAAAGCTCCGCTTTTCAACAATGTCCCTCAAAAGGCTTTGTGCGTCCTCAAAAAGTTTGCTGGCTTCCGTGCCTAATTTTGGATCTGTAAGAATTTTGGGGTAGCGTCCCTTCATCTCCCAGGTGTAAAAGAAAGGTGTCCAGTCGATATACTCTATCAGTGTTTCCACTTCAACCTCATAGTCCCGCAATCCAAGAAAGTTCGGCTTGTCAATAGTACAATTATTCCAGTCAATTGGTGTATGGTTCTCTCGTGCGTCTTGAATGGAAAGTAATTTGCGTTCGCTGTTTCGATCCTGATAAGCTTTTCTACGCCGTTCATGTTCTTGAAGGAGGTCCTCTGCGGCTTGTACTTTTTGGTCAGGATTCAATAATTTTCGGATAACTCCGGCTGCTCTTGACGCATCCGGAACATAGGCCACTGGCTGGTCGTAATGAGGTGCGATTTTAACCGCGGTGTGCACTGGACTCGTGGTTGCGCCACCGATTAAAAGCGGCAGAGTAAAACCTTCACGTTTCATTTCGCCGGCTACATGCACCATTTCATCCAGTGACGGAGTGATCAATCCGGAAAGACCAATTACATCTGCCTGATGCTCGCGTGCTGTTTCCAATATTTTTTCGCAGGGTACCATCACTCCTAAATCAATGACTTCGAAATTATTACAACCCAAAACAACACCCACAATATTCTTACCAATATCGTGAACATCACCTTTCACGGTGGCCATCACAATTTTAGGCATGTTAATCACCTCGGAAGATTGTTTCTTTTCTTCCTCCATAAACGGTTCAAGATAGGCTACTGCCTGCTTCATCACACGTGCGCTTTTCACGACCTGCGGTAAAAACATTTTGCCGTCACCAAAAAGGTCGCCCACAACTTTCATACCCGCCATCAAAGGTCCTTCAATCACTTCCAAAGCAAGATCAAAATTTTTGCGAATTTCTTCGGTGTCAGCTACGATATGTTCAGTTATGCCTCTCACCAAAGCATGAATGATACGTTCTTCAACTGTTCCTTCACGCCATTTTGTGTCCTTTACAATTTTACGTGTACCTTCGGCTTTGTAGCTTTCGGCAAAATCAATCAGTCTTTCAGTGGCGTCTTTTCTACGGTTGAGCAGTACATCTTCGACAAGTTCCAGCAAATCTTTTGGAATTTCCTCGTAGACACTCAGCATGCCGGCGTTAACAATAGCCATGTCGAGACCGGCGTGAATTGCGTGATACAAAAAAGCGGAGTGCATTGCTTCACGCACCGGGTTATTACCACGGAACGAGAACGAAATGTTGCTAATCCCACCACTTACCAGCGCCCCCGGACACCGTTCTTTAATTTGTTTTACTGCTTCAATGAAAGCCACCGCATAGTCGTTGTGTTCCTCCATTCCGGTAGCCACCGTCAAAATATTTGGATCAAAAATAATGTCGTGCGGAGCAAAACCAACGGTTTCAGTAAGCAATTTAAAGGCTCGGCTGCAAACTTCAACTTTGTGTTCAAGCAGTGTTGCCTGCCCTTCTTCATCAAATGCCATCACCACTGCCGATGCGCCGTATTTGCGAATTTCCCGTGCCTGCATCAAGAAATTTTCCTCACCTTCCTTGAGGCTGATGGAGTTAACCACCCCCTTGCCCTGGATGCACTTCAATCCGGCTTCGATTACGGACCATTTGGAACTGTCAATCATAATTGGCACACGGGCAATGTCCGGCTCAACTGCAATCAAGTTGAGAAAATGTGTCATTGATTTTTCTCCGTCCAGTAATCCCTCATCGAAGTTAATATCAATAAAATTTGCACCGGATTCCACCTGTTGACGGGCGATGGCTAGTCCGGATTCAAAATCATCATCCAAAATGAGTTTCCGGAACTTGGGTGAACCCATGATATTTGTTCGTTCACCGATCATCAAAAATCCGATATCAGGATTGATGTTCAGAGGTTCCAATCCGGAATAAAACGGAATTCCTTCCGTTGCTAAAGCAGGACCCGAATTATTTTCAGGAGTTTCCCCGAAACGATGTTTCAGCAGAGGGTTTAATTTTCTTGGAACAAAATGAGAAATTTTATCGGCCAGTGCTTTGATATGTGCCGGAGTTGTACCGCAGCAACCGCCCATGAGATTGGCCCATCCTTCGTGCGCAAATTCTGCCATGATGCCGGCAAACTCTTCAGGTGTTTGTTCGTATTCTCCCATGGCGTTCGGCAATCCGGCATTTGGGTAAACACCTACGGGAAATTCAGAAATATGCGCCAGTTCTTCAACAAACGGACGCATTTCCTTCGCACCGAGCGCACAGTTTATTCCTAAAAACAGAGGCTTGGCGTGATGGATGGAATTGTAAAAGGCATCCAGAGTTTGCCCTGAGAGTGTACGTCCGGAAGCGTCTGTAATCGTTACGGAAAGAAAAACTGGCAGACGTATTCCGGTTTCTTCAAAATAGCTTTCCAAGGCATAAATGCCGGCTTTCATATTCAGCGTGTCAAAACTCGTTTCCAGCAGTAGAATATCCACTCCGCCTTCAATCAATGCAATCGCTTGTTCACGATACGCCTCAGCGATCTGGTCGAATGTCACCGCGCGGTAGGCGGGATTGTTTACATCCGGAGACATGGAACAAGTACGGTTTGTAGGTCCTATCGATCCGGCGACAAAAATGGGGTGACCTGACTGAATTTCCTCTGCCGTTTGTCCGGATTGAAAACTTTCTACTGCTTTACGTGCGATTGCTACTGCAGCCCGGTTGATTTCAGCAACGCTTTTTTCAAGGTTGTAGTCAGCCTGCGAGATTCGATTTGCATTAAAAGTATTGGTTCCCAATATTCCCGCGCCTGCCTTTAAAAATTCTAAATGAATTTTTTCAATTACGTCCGGACGTGTAATGGAAAGCAGGTCATTGTTGCCTTTAAGCGGAGAAGGATGTTCCAGAAAAGAAGTGCCGCGGAAATCTTCTTCCGTGAGACCTTGTTGCTGAATCATCGTGCCCATTGCGCCATCGAACACGATAATTTTTTGTTCCAACATGTTTAAAAGCCTGACGGCACTTGGTTTCGTATAATTCATTATATTATTATTTATTGTTCCGGGATCGCAGGATTAACCCAGCCTATGTTTTACTTACAAAAGCACTAATTGTCGCAAAATTTTATCTTCTACTGAGAGTAATAGCGATTTAAGGTGAAGAATCCGACTTATCAATTTGTGGGATTTAGATTAAGTTTTCCTTCCTGCAGCAAGAATAATTTGAAACAATTCTTCTCGGCGAAAAGGTAAAATTTGTGAGTAAAGATTACTAAATCCTGCTGTCTGCATAAAATCATGCAAAGTCTCTTTTTCAAATCCAAGCCATTTGTGACCAAGTTTTTCCAGTACCCATTCTTCACTGTGCGTAGCGAGTTCCATTACCAGTACCTTTCCTCCCGGACGTAAAATACGTGCGGCTTCCTGAAAACCTCTTTGCGGGTTATCAAGATGATGAAGTGACTGTGAAAAGAAAACTACATCTAAGGATTCAGCAGGCAAAGACAAATTACCTACGTCTTCAGCCAGCAATTTTACGTTTTGGAGTCCAAGGCGATCTATACGCTGTCGAGCTGAGGCAAGCATATCAGGATTAAAATCAACACCTATTACTCGAGTAGCAAATTTAGCCATTTCCACTGTAAGCGTTCCGTCTCCACAGCCAAGGTCTATAATTTCCAGTTCTGAAGTACCAGAGGAAAATCCGGACTTGTTTTCTCCATTCTGACCCAGAAGTATTCCGAGGAGGCACGACCAGGCAAACCAAGATTGTCCAGGTTCAAGAAGACGCTCATTTAAACCACCACCGCTTATTTCTCGTTGACGCAATACCTCATGTAATCGTACCCTATCGTTGTTGTGGTCTTTTATGTTTGAAAGTTGCTCCTGTAAATAATTCCAAAGCAGGTGGAGTTCACTATCGAGGGATTCTTTTTGTGCAAATTGATAATATGTCCAAATGCCCTCTTTTCGTTCCTGCAACAACTTCATTTTTCGCAAATGACTCAAATGCCTGGAAATACCCGATTGCGCCATTCCTAATATTGTTGTAAGTTCGCTGACATTCAACGGCGTCTGTGAGACCAATATCAAGATTCTGAGACGTGTTTCGTCTCCCAGTAATCTTAAAACTTGTACAATGTTTGTCATGTATTTCTTGCTTTAAAAGGTCAGAATGTCTTGTTGTTTCTCTTAAATCATCATATATCAATACAATGATTTATATATTAAAGCAAGCAATAAATTGCCCTTTTCTGCTTCGAAGGTCTATTGATTGGGATGAATAGGAATTGAAGTTGATTCAAAATGATTTAAATTCCAGTGATGACAGGGGAATTTAGTAGAATGAAGGGGGAAGTTGTTAGACCTAATAAAGAGAGGTAATTGTTCTCCAACGAATTATGACTCAGCAGTCTCATTTTGTAAAAAAACAGGAGTCAAATTTTCAGCCTCTGCTGAAAACCCATTTATCTGCCTGACTTAGTTCAAGGTTGAAATGGTAACCATCATAATCAAAATTTTGTAATCCTTCCGCTTTATGTATATTGTGATCTATGGCATAGCGTACCATTAAACCTCTAGCTTTTTTTGCAAAAAAACTTATCATTTTATATTTGCCGTTTTTCCACTCTTTAAACTCAGGTGTAATTAGACGACCGTCCAAGTTCTTCTTTTGTACTGATTTAAAGTATTCATTTGAAGCAAGGTTGATTAAAACCGGCTCATCTTGTTTTGCCAATAAAACATTTAATGCATCAGTAATCTTCTCACCCCAAAATTGATACAAATTCTCACTTTTTTTCGTTGTCAGCTTCAGCCCCATTTCCAGGCGATAGGGCTGCATCAGGTCAAGCGGCCGCAGCAAACCGTACAGTCCTGACAAAATTCGCAGATGCGACTGGGTATAAGTCAAACGGTTTTCAGAAAGTGCAGGTGCGTCAAGACCCATATAAACATCTCCTTTGAAAGCTAGAACGGCTTGTTTGGCATTTTCGGTGGAAAAAGGTAATTTCCATTGATTAAAACGTTCAACATTAAGCTCAGCAATATTTTGACTGACCTGCATCAGTTCCATCAAATCCAGAAAAGACTTCTGCTTCAGAACTTTAACCAGTTCAGAAGATTTTTCCAGATTTTCCGGAATACTGAAGCTGTCAGTAGTAGCAGGAGTTTCATAATCCACCGTTTTAGACGGTGAAAGGAGCATTAGCATTGAATTGCCTTTATATGATTATTCCCTTTGATGATATAATTACGTGCATTGAAATTTGAACAATTGCAGTTTACTCAGTATAGCAAACGTGTTCAAATTCAAAACGATTATTTTTGGAGTGAGCTTCAGATTATCTGCTGTTTTTATGAGCAAATCAAATTAAATCACAAAATCCCCAAATATCGCAAACCTTTACGGTATGCCTTGCGCTTGAAAGGAACAACTTTCTTTAATCCCAGGCGGGGTGAGATCCATTGGAAGGCATCGAATTCAATGGGTTGATGGGAAAAATTAATTTTCTCAGTGTCACAATTCAACTGTAGAAGAAACCAGCGTTGCTGTTGGCCGCGGTAAGGTCTCCATTCAGGTTGTTTATGAAGAATATGCAGCATTTTGAGAGGATAGTAGTAACGGACTCTTTTTTCAGCAACCCGGATGATTGTAACATCATTGGTGCCAATTTCTTCTTCAAGTTCACGAAAAAGTGTCTCTTCTTCGGATTCCCCTGGGTCAATCCCTCCTTGGGGGAATTGCCAATTCCATCTTAACTGTCCTCCATCTGACAATAGTTCTGATTTTTCATTTCTTTTGGCAATTCGCCTGAACATCAGAACTTTTTTATTTGTTGGATGCATTATCACCGCCGCAACATTTGGTCTGAAACTTTTTGCTGTCATTACTTTATTTCAAGAAAATATTGATGTTCGCGGATTTTATTAACCACATCATGAACAGGAATATCCGGAAAGTTTTTCCATTCCATCAGTTTAAATAAATATTTTTTCAGGCGTCCACGGGACAATCCGCGATTTTCCCATTGTGAATATATTTCTTCGTATCCAACCGGTAATGGTCTACCGTCTAAATTTTTACGCATCAGGAACTTAAGAGTACTGTCAGGATAATTAGCTACAAAATTGCTCATTGATTTTTGATCAATGCGGCCATCTCCAAAGACGACATCATTTTCCTCACTATTATCTCCTTTCAATCCTTCTTCTTCAAGTTCATGTTCTTCATCATGTTCTTCATCATCAATACCTTCAAATAATGAAGCAGCCGATTCGCCGTTGGTAGATTCTTCTGATTCTTCAGAACTTTTCTCAGTTTCAATTATCAGACTATTTTCATTCGAAATATTCTCAGACACACTGACCGAAACCTTATCTTCCACTTCAGCTGATTCAGTGTTTATTTCAGGCATCAGAGCATCTTCTTCTGTAACAGGACTTTCCGATGATTCCTGCTCAGTAGTTTCACTTTCCGGGGCCATCTGAGTGTGGTCGCTTACAAGTGGAAACGCTGGTGCAGGAATTTCAGGTACATAAGCAGGTACAACAAAACGGCCGGCACGACTCTGCTGCACATTATCTACAACAGGATCGTAAGAAGAAATGTCTTCGATCAGTCCCCTAATATCTTTGGGAGTAACCCAGTTCAGGGGACTGCGTTCCAGTGGACGCAAGTATTGACGTGCGTCCTGAATCGCATCAGCAGAAAGACTTAGAGTTTCGCTGGCAGATTTGCCTGCTGGAGAGTCTGTCTGTTGAAAATCGTCTAACAGGGACTCAATTTGGTAAGCAGAAAAAAGCATTGTTCACTACGAATAATGTTGTGTTTAAGTTGTCATGTTTTTAATTAAAGGCCTTTGCCTAGTAGTATCTTTTCGATACTGCATTTGATTGCTTATTTGAGCAATTTGTAATGAGACAGCATTTTTTTCACGGCCTACTATTTTTTCAAAATCCTGTTCTGAGAGCAGTAGTTTTTCAAGTAAATCCTGAATATTATCATCAAGTTTTTGTTCTTCCTGCCCTAAGGGACGGTTGTATTTCTTGTGCCACTTTTCCCGCAAAGGATCTAACTTTTGCAGTTCATCAAAGTAGCTATCTTTTTGTTTCAAGAGCTCGTCCAGTGCGACCGCATCCGATTCTGCAAATTGGCGCTGTGATAATTCCAGAAGCTTCCTTAAAAGTAACTCTTGTTTTTCAAGCAGTAGTTTCAATTCGCTGTCTGTCATTTGTTTATTTTCCAATACAAAAATCCGAAAATATTTGTCCAAGCAAATCATCGGGCGTAGTTTCGCCAACTATTTCACCCAGGGCGTTTAAACAAGAGCGTAAATCAACTGCAAGAAACTCTTCTCCACTTGACTGATTCAAACTTTTTCGAGCTGAGAACAAAGCAGACAAAGCATTTTTTGCCGCCTGTTGCTGCCTGCGGTTTGTGATCCAGATTTCATCTTCCTGAGGCAAACCGCCGAGTGTAGCTTTTTTATATAAGCTGGATTCCAACTCATCACAACCTTCACCTGTTTTTGCTGAAATCAAAACAGATTCCAGATGGGATATTTTCTCATACCAACGCGGGGCAGTGTCGTCCATTAGATCTTTTTTATTGAGAACTACAATTGTCCGCTCTTTTTCAACTTCACTAATTAAACTCAGATCTTCGTCCATAAGTTTTTCACTGGCATCAAGAATCAACAAGACGAGGTCGGCTTTTTCGCGGACATTTTGTGTACGCCGAATACCTTCTGATTCGATCAGGTCTTCTGTTTTTCTAATGCCGGCTGTGTCCGTTAAGCGAAAAGCTAGACCCTGAATTTGTACAGATTCCTCAATTGAATCTCTGGTTGTACCGGGAATGGCGGTTACAATTGCTCTTTGCTCGCGAAGCAAGGTATTTAGAAGCGAAGATTTTCCTACATTCGGCCGGCCAATCAATACTACACTAAACCCATCACGTATTTGTCTTCCACGGTCAGCATGAGAAAGTAAGCTTTCCAGATCGGCACTAGCCTGATCCAGACGCTGCAGACAATCTTCCTGATGAGTGAATTCATGGTCCTCTTCCGGAAACTCGATGCTGGCCTCAACTAGTGAAGCAATGGAGACCACTTGTTTTTTTACAGCATCAATGGCGTGAAAAAGTTTTCCACGAAGTTGTTGGGCAGCCAGTCTTGCCCCAATTTCAGAACTGGCTTGAATCAAGTCTGAAATTGCTTCCACTTGTGTCAGGTCCAGGCGCCCATGCAAAAAAGCTCTTTGAGTGAACTCCCCTGCATCTGCCAAACGCACTCCCTGCCGTAAAACCAAATCAAGGATGATTCGCAACACAAAAGGGCTTCCGTGACACTGAATTTCAACCACATCCTCAGTGGTGTATGAATGAGGAGCACGCATGACGACGACTAAAACTTTGTCAATAAGTTTTCCGTCGTCTTTTATCCAGCCGTGTACCAGCTTGTGTGTTTCCGTCTTTTTCAGCGGTTTCCCATTTGTCTTGAACAGAGCCTCTACTGCAGAAACTGCCTGCTCTCCGCTTACTCTGATCACTCCAAGTCCGGATGGCTGCAAAGGTGTTGCTATTGCAGCAATTGTATCGTCAAGGCGCATTATTTGATCAACGATCAGTGGTCTCTAAAAAATGACCAGTGTCCATGTGGATTATGGTTGAACAACAGCCGCAAAACTCTGGTAGCAGTCTGATTTGACTGTGCGACTGCAGCGGCTGCGGCTTCTGTAATGATTTGGTTTTTCGTAAAATTAACCATTTCCAAAGCCATGTCTGTATCTCGGATGTTGGATTCTGCCGCAGTCAAATTTTCTACTGTGCTGCGGAGAACTGAAATATTTGTTTCCAATGTATATTTTTGTACAGAACCAAGCTGGCTGCGCATTGATATTAGTTGATCAAGAGCCTCATCTACAAGGCGAATTGTATCAATGGCTTCTTGAGTAGACTTGAGACTGATTTGGGATAAATTTTCAAATCCGCTTGTATTATCCACACCTCTTCCCAGGACAGTAGAATGGGTACTGTTCAGAGCAATTACAATTTTTTCATCTGCACTTGCTCCAGCTTGAAACTTAAGAGAATTTTGCGCAACAGTCACAGATCCGGCATTGCCGGTACCATCACCTAAAAAAGCTACACTCAAACCGCTGGTTTTTTCATTATTGTAGTCGCCAGTAAGGATCAGTCCATCACCATCAGCAGGCTCATCATTAATTGTTCCTTCTATATCACGTCCTAAAAGCAATTCCGGCTCAAAAGCGTTGTCAACAATTACATCATCTTTTGTTCCGGTTACAGTGAATCCTTTGGTGAGACCATATTCCCGATGCTCAATTGTAAGTTCTTCATCATCAGCATCAAAGCGTATTTTCAAATTCATGTTCGCTTCTAAGACAGCTTTTTGCAGACGTTTTGCAAATCCGACTGCAGTGGCTCCTTCCGGATTACTGACTCTAATTACAGCGCCATCTTCTTCTTCTAAAGTGATTTGCAGACCGGAAGCATCATCGTCATCAAGGTCTGCTGTCAAAGTTGCCCGCAGCGGTAATTCGGTAATATCCACATCATATCCGCTAACGGGGGAAGCGACTGTTTTGGAAGATGCTTTAAGAAAAACAAGTTCTTCATTTCCTCCCATTCCTGTTGCACCATGGCTTCCGTCTAGCAGAGTTTTATTCCCAAAGCGAGTAAAACGGGAAACACGGTCAATTCCCTCAATTGCTTTACGAATCTGAAACTGCAATGTTAAAAGCGCATTGTAATCGGTGGCACCCTCATTTGCTGCAGTTGTAGCCAACTGACGCATTTCAATCAATAAGTTGTTTACTTCAACCAAAGCACCTTCGGCAGTCTGGACAAGAGACAGAGAAAACTCCGAATTTTGCAGTGCCTGCTGCACACTGGCTACCTGAGCGCGTAAACCTTCTGAAAGAATCAGACCTGAAGGATCATCTGCTCCACTGTTGACTCTTTGTCCTGAAGATAATCGTTTCAGCGAATCGGACAGCTCATTTTGCGCTTCGGCCAGATGATTTATTGCGTTGATAGATGCAATGTTGTGCTTAATCCCCAACGGCATTGTTCCTCTTTATATAAAAGTTTCAGGTTTTTTGATTCCGTTAACCGGAATATAAACTCCAGTCATGGACAAATCTTTGAATAATGATTATAGATAACCGGTCCATTTAAATAATATAACAGCCATTCCGGACTCCAATAAATGGAGCCGGAATAGTGTTATGTCTGGGGGATAAACTCCCCCTGAACCCTGCTAGCCGTTTAACAATCGCAAGACGTGTTGCGGCATTGCATTTGCTTGAGCCAACTGAGCTGTTGCTGATTGAGTCATGATCTGGTTACGTGTAAATGTAGCCAGTTCCTGAGCCATGTCAGTATCACGAATAGTAGACTCTGCAGCAGTCATATTTTCTGCTGCCACCTGCAAGCTGGTGAGATTAGATTCCAGGGTGTGTTTCTGGAAAGCACCTAAAT
>Ga0257107_1000624_pt1 | contig 13433 bp, 8 predicted proteins | sample LP_taG_2_FD_190178 | JGI IMG/M metagenome (GOLD analysis project Ga0257107, IMG submission 190178) | Marine microbial communities from Northeast Subartic Pacific Ocean, Canada - LP_J_2011_P26_500m | ecosystem: Environmental > Aquatic > Marine > Oceanic | place: Canada: Northeast Subartic Pacific...
ATTTGCTGCTGTACCAACATTCACATCCAATACACCTTCAACACCATCACTCGTTAAATATAGACCCGGGGTTGCCCATTTGCCAGCTTCGGATCCATCAGACATCCAGAGCTGTCCACTATTCCCTGCGTCCGTTATAAAGAAATCACCATATTCAATTCTGGTCTTTGTGACCTTATAAGTATCATCATTTTCTTGCAGCAATTCCCAGCTTTCGCTTTCGGTCTTATAAATTAGTAGGTCATTGGCTACTGCATGGGGGGGGTCACCCTCTGTGGGAGGAACTGTGGCATTAACAATACCATCCAGCACATCACTTCGTTTTTGTTTACGATCCAGCTGGTTTTGCACATTACCACCTGGTGAATCGACAACGTTCTCAGTGCGCAAGTCAGTTAATAAATGAAACTGCGCGTTACTAACAGGGTTATCACTGTCTGTATTGATTTGCTCTGCATCCAGTCCTGTAAGCAGGGATCCATCCACAATTGGTAATGATCCACTACCACCACCATCACCAGGGTCATCGTTATCTATTAGTTGTACAATCTGATTTATATTAGTACCAGCATCAACTGTTATTAATACGTCACCAGCATCCTGAGCATAGCTATTATCACCGCCAACATATAAGCCTCTGTCCGGATCAGTGTGAACACGGGAAATATCTCCACCATCAAGCCAATGGCCTCGAGGTCCATCCGCAGCTGGATCAGTACCTCGTGATGTCCACATTTGACCTGGCATTCCAGCATCATTAATAAAATATTGATTAAATTGAACCGCAGTCGCAGTCAATTGACCATCAGATAGGTCATCCAAATGCAGGTTTTGTTTCTGTGCCTCGAGATTCATCCGAGCAGTATCCGCATTAGACGCACCGGTCCCACCCTGGTCTATAGCCAGCATTGTAGTTAGGCCTTTAATTTCAATAATGTCATCATTCTGCCCGCTCCGCGCCTTTAAATCAAATTGCCCTTGGATATTTCCATAGGTAAGTCTATCGTTTTCTGGATCAACGTCACTTCGAAGATCTTGTAGTAAGATAAACTCTTCGTTGCTGACAGGCCCGGGGTATTCTCTTGTAGTATTGATTTGCTCGGCATTCAACCCGCGTAACGGGGAACCATCCACCTCTGGTAGCATAACCACAGACTCATTTTTATTATATCCAAGTACAAGTTCTAAAATATCTCCTTCTTCAGTCCCCGTTTTTATGCTAATTGAATCTTCGGTTACAGTTTGAAAGTGTCTGCTAAAGGTTGTCCAAATGCCAGCACTATCACCATCCGCTGCCCAAAACTGGCCATCCACACCCGTAGTATCAATAAAATATTTTCCATGTTGAACTCTATCGGCCGGAATTGGATTACCATCAGAATAACTCTGCAGCGCATCGCTGTAGGCTTGAACATCGCCGGTTTCATCACTTGTGCCAATCTTAAGGCCAAGTTCAACCCGGGCTGTTTCAGCAGTAATTATGTTCCATTGGTCAATCCCACCCCCGAGGCTCATAATAATCTGATTATCAATATTATTATGGTCTAAACTGGCGATTCGATCCAAACGATCAGAATGCTGCTGTGCGTCGAGATTTGTCCGAGCTTCTTCGGTAGTAGACGCACCGGTCCCACCTGATTCTACTGCAATAGGATCAATACCATTAATCGTACCACCGGTAATTACTACGCTATTTGAATCCTGTGTTGACATGGTCCCTAAACCAAGGGTATAACGAAGTGTGTCACCGCCTAGACTTACCCATTCTCTTGCATCATTATCGTAAATAATAAGATGCCCAGTTTCAAGGCCCCCATCATCATCGAGCATAGCGATATCTTCAAGATTTGAATCATAACGCTGGATGGTAGTGCCAATAAGACTGTCTAGCGAATCATGACTAACATAGTTTACAATAGTAGAGTCGAAAAAGACCTCCGTAACATAGTAGTCCAATGTATCTGTAACGGCATAATTCTCCAAATTGGGTAAACTATCTAAATCATAATAATTATTGCTAAGAGCGACGACAGATAATTGCGAGGACAATGTAAAATTATTAAACAAAGTGTCCCTTGTAGCAAAATTACTGAGCGTATCTTTTGTTGCGAATGGAGTGAGGTCAGGAGTGTTTAACAGATCAACGTACTCCCCACTATGGGCAACTTCAGATAAATCAGCTGTCTTGGTATAACCTTTAGCAAAATTCGTACTATCCGACAATACTGAATACAGCACAGATGTAATCTGTTGTCGGGGCGAAAGAACATTGCCATCAATTTCAATTTCCAGATAGGAATTCATCGGCACAATATCAATGGGAAAACCTTTGGAACCCAAAAGAGCCGAAACGAGACCATCGGAAATGGTCAACAGATGTGTTTCGGTCCAGAATTCTGTGCCACCTTCTTCCTTACCAAAAAGACGAAAAGCAACCGTTTTCTGGCCATCACTAACGGGACCGCCTCCATCTGTCAGAAATCCTTGATAGGAAAGGAGTCTTGGGACGCTTTCCATCACGGCAGTTTCACTGGCACGTTTACCTCCTCCGTCTTCTGTAAATTTTACCTCACTGTCACGGAACTTCTGCCCGTGCAACAGCAAAGGTATTAACATTAGTGCAAGAATGTAGTTCTTCATGGTCCTACTCCTTAATTACTCTGTTGATCTGTTTTTTAACCTTAATTCAATTTCGTCTTCAATAAACGATAATTATTATTCAAAGGGAAAATCGGGCGGCATGCCCAAATCTTTATCCCCTCCAAAAATGGCAATAGTTAATCCCCCGACAATAAGGGCGGTAACCGCCAGTACTTCCGGGTGTGATTTATAAAATTCTATGGTGTCATTAATACTTTGCTGGATCCTGGCCTTCAGATCCTGAGATCCTTTTCTGTCATCCTGCTTTGGTTTCGCTTTTTTACCAGAAAATAATTCCTGTAGTGCATTTTCTACCGCAGGCCGGATATCGGTCATACCGATTGGAGATCCCTGATCATCCAATACAATGGTAGTAGACAGGTTGATACGATCAGTCATTTTAAGCGGTACGACCGCACTCTGCAGTCCTGTCTTGGATGGTTCTCCACTAGCTGTATTAAACACAGAATAATAATTCAATTTCAGGACGTCGTTTTTCTTAAAATCCCATGCAATTACATCTGTTCCACCTACAGCTAGGCTGTTCTCAGTAGCATCAGCGAGAGAATTGCAGCGCACACTAAAAACCGGTTCATAAGGTGATTTTGCCGGTTTTTGGTAGCCACCGGGGTAAAAATAATTTTTTGGTGAAGTCGCCAGCGTAGCATACAATTCGGGATCCAGAACATCAATGTACCCCCCTTGCTCAATGGTACTTTGTAGGAATTGATTAATTTGCGCGACCCTTGCAGCCGGTAGTGATTTCGTATTTAGACCCTGTAAGATAGCTTTTTTGTTCTTGGATTTACTTTTTATGGTTACCCGAATCGAGTCCCGATCCACAACATCACCCTTTGGTCCGCTAACAGCTAAAAACAGGATATAATGGGAATCCGTATCTGTATTAGGCGCCTTGAATGATATATCAGGTTCTGTATTTGAAGAGAGTGCTATTCCATCCGGTGCGCGCCACAGATAGGATAGATCCTTGTTGCGGATAGCACCAGGAGCAATGGCCGATATTTGCACCTTTTCACCACTTTGCGCCACCTGATGTTGGAGACCTCTGTAGGAAACCGTTTGACCTGGTTTTGCTTTTATACCAACGAGGTAGTTGGTGTTGTACCGACCGTCATTTAAAGTTAGCTTGAACAAAAATATCTGTTCGATCATCACCTCCGGAACGCGAAATCCAATAGCTGTTTCATTATCCTGCTTGAAATCTATCGCACTCATAGAGGCCCATTTAAAGGATATCTTATCCTGATTGTCATCGTAGGATTTGCGAGCGTCCAGCGCAAGAGTATCACCGCTCGGCACGGCTAATAAAAGATCAACCTTCTGGTTCAGTTTTTGCTGGGCTGTTGCATCAACAGGATTTAACCGCATTTTACTATACTGTTTCTTAGCGCCAGGCCTTTTCCGCTCACGGGCAACGATTTTAAAGGCTTCAACCACAGCAACAGGAGCCGTACTTGGTATGGTACTCTCCAGCTGGATTGTTTCCTGTTCAGCTGGCGTATCAAATATATCACCTTCCTGCGCAAAAATATTTGTAACCAATAAAAAAACTGCAAGCACCCTTACCATAGTATTCTCATCTGTTAGTTATAAATTTAGACTGTTATCCTCAATAAACACCCAACTGTACCTTTACAATTACGCACAGTTAAGGTCAATTTACACGGGACGATGCAATAAACCCATGATCTACCGCACATATATTAATCTTTATAAACTATGCTTAATCAGCTGCGATTTTTCACATCATTCAATAAATCGATCATCATCCCTTTCGACAACCGGCCCGTATTTACATTACGCGGACTGGGATGATAACCACCGATCAAATGAAACCCATTGGGTAATTCGTAAATGGAATGGTGCTTAAATGGATGGTCCTTCACTTTCAATTCGTATGAACGACGCCAGAAACGAAGGCAGGCATCAAATGCGATCTTCCCTAAGGCCAGCATACAGTTTGCATTGGTAAGCAAAGCTATTTCAGTCTCAAAGTACGAAAAACAATTTCGCAATTCATCGGCTCTCGGTTTATCCTGCGGCGGAACACATTTGAGGGCAGGGGTCATATAACAATTGTTCAACACCAGGCCGTCATCCCTGTGGTCAGAGTTGGGCTGATTGGCCATACCCACTTCATGCATACACATCATCAGAAAATCCGCTGATTTATCACCGGTAAATACGCGGCCGGTCCGATTCCCTCCATGGGCAGCTGGCGCCAGACCAACGATTATTATTTCCGCCTTGGGATCGCCGTAACCGGGTACCGGTTTACCCCAATAATCCCAATCCCTGAACTGTTTACGTTTTTCTGCAGCAATGTGAGTTCTGAATTCCACCAGCCTGGGGCAGGTAGTGCAATGAATCAAATTATGATTAAATTGCTTCAAATCCGATTTCATACCTTTCCCCATAATTATAAATTTACTTTTTTAAGGTCGACTGAATCGCTACTGATGTTCATTGCTTCCACAGGCAGGGTTATCTAAATTCGCACCCAATTTTAATAAAACGAAAAGAGTATCACAAATGGGATTAATGACCACTATGCGCAACCGGATGCATATTTTTTTATGGGCAATACTCATCCTTTTCCTGCTGAGTATTTCCATTGGTGGCCTTGTTGGCGGTGCCAACATTATTGATCAACTTTTTGGCCGCGTGGATCCAGCTACCGCCATTGGCGTAGTTAATGGACAAAAAATACCACCCGACGAGTTTTCCCGCGCCGTATCGGCCCGGTTGGAACAAATCCGAGATAGCGGTCGCGATCTGACGGATCGTGATTTTGAACAGTCCCGCAATCAGGTTTGGGATGATTATATTCGCGATATCCTTATTTACCAGTCCATAGACGAATTAGATATTACTGTTAGTGATGTAGAAGTTTTATACCACTTGCAGAATATACCGCCACCCTTTTTAGTCTCCGACCTTGCATTTCAGACCGATGGACAATTTGATCAGGAAAAATATGACCAGGCCATCAATAATCCTGTCGGCAATGAATGGGGACAAATCGAGCAATTCATGAAAAGTACCTACTTGCCCAATATTAAACTGCAGGAAATGATCAATGCCGATGTGTTGATCACAGAAGCTGACATTTGGTCAAGCTATATCAAACAGTATGTTAATTATACCATTGACGGTATCCATGTTACTACAAATTCAGTGCAGGATGACGTATCCGATCCCACTGAAGATGAATTATTTGAGGAATATACCAGGCGTATTGATGATTTCAAACGCGAAGAGACGCGGACGTTGGAAGTCGCTGCCTGGGAAAAGAAACCATCTGTAAAAGATACGAATAGTGTCCTCAGCAATTGTTCAGCCATCATGGATCAGCTGAACACAGGTTCTGATTTTGATGAATTAGCTAATATCCACACCGAGGATCCTGGGAACCAGGTAAGTCCCGACTCTGGCCGGGGCGGCAACCTGGGCTGGTTTAGCAAAGGACAAATGGTCAAACCATTTGAGGATGCTGCATTTGCAGCCAGTGCTGGAGATATTGTCGGCCCTGTCCTATCCCGTTTTGGCTATCACATCATCAAAGTAAATGACCAGCGCACAACTGATGATAAAGAAGAATTAAATGCGTCTCATATTTTGTTAAAAATCAATATGGGGCCCAATACTCGTGATGCCTTGAAACGCAAATCCACATTGTTCAGCTACGATGCATCCGATCCAACCATTGGCTTCGCCGCGGCAGTTGATTCGCACCAGGTGGATACCAAAACAGCTTCCAACATCACTGTAGGTTCTAGTGCGTTGCGTATTTTAGGTCCTTTCCGAAATGCCGTTCGTTTTGCCTATGAAAACCAGTTGGATGACATTTCAGATCCCTTAGAAAATGATCGCTATTTCATCGTAGCTAGACTAGATAGCATATTGTCTGAGGGAACACACTCCTTTGAAGAAGTAGAAGGCCAAATTAAGAATTCAATGAATCAGGACCGTCTCTTGGACGCAACCAAAGTACTTGCTGAGCAATTACTGAATCAGTTTGATCAAGGTGCAACATTCCAAGAAATAAAGGACAATAATGATAACGTCGATCTCGTATCTGGCGAAACAAAATTGCTTACCCGTAGCTTTAATTCATTCGGCCGCAGCAATTTTCTTGTTGGCGCGCTGTTAAAGGCACGTGCCGGCGATGTCATTGGCCCGATAAGCACAACGCGCGGACACGGTATAGTAAAAGTGGTTGATATTTCAGGCATTGATAGTTCTGATTTTGAAATAAAACGAGATGTTATTTACAAAAATATCCATAGCCAGAAACAAAGCGAAAATTTTCAGAACTGGTATCAGGATCTACTGGACCAAGCTGAGATAGTTGATAATAGAAAATTCTATTTTTAATAAAACAATAATTATCACGTTAAAAGGCACGCTAAATCGTGTCTTTTTTATTTAAACTATTGCTTTTCAAACTCACGTAAATTTCAACGATGGCAAAAATTGAATCACGGATAGACCCATCATCTGATAAATACCAATCTAATTTTGATCATCATAAAGGACTTGTCGATGATTTGGATGGTGTCCTCGCAGAAATTCGAAAAATGGGTCCGCCTAAGCGCATTAATAAACACAAAGCACGTGGAAAACAAACTGCCCGGGAACGAATCGAAAATCTCAAGGATTCCAATACACAGTTTGTAGAATTTTCCGCTTTGGCTGCCTATCAGGTTTATGACGAAACGACACCAGCTGCGGGCATCATCACCGGACTTATTTCAATTCATGGCAGACAGTGTGTCGTTCTAGCCAACGATGCTACTGTAAAGGGAGGTACTTACTACCCGCTCACCGTAAAAAAACATCTCCGGGCCCAGGAGATAGCCATGGAGAACCGTTTGCCATGTATCTACCTGGTAGATAGTGGCGGTGCATTTCTCACTAAACAGGATAGCGTATTTCCAGATCGTGATCATTTTGGACGCATATTTTACAACCAGGCGCAGATGAGTGCGGCTGGAATCCCCCAGATCGCGGCCGTAATGGGTAGTTGTACTGCCGGCGGAGCCTATGTTCCCGCCATGAGCGATGAAGCCATTATTGTGGATAAAACGGGTACTATTTTCCTCGGTGGTCCGCCCCTTGTCCAGGCTGCCATTGGAGAAGTTTCAACAGCGGAAGAACTCGGTGGTGCGGCAATGCATACCCGTATCAGCGGAGTCGCTGATCATTTTGCGAAAAATGATGATGAAGCACTGGATAAAATTCGCGGGATCATTGATCATTTTCCAAAATTGGTAATTGTTAGTCCTGATGAAATTATGGAACCAGCCTATGATCAACAGGAAATACTGGGCATCCTAACCAAAGATTATAGAACGACGTACAAGGTTTTAGAAATTATCGCTCGGATTGCAGATGGGTCCAACTTTGAAGAATTTAAAGCCGCTTATGGTAAAACACTGGTTACTGGTTTTTGCAAGATCGGTGGTTACTCAGTAGGTATTGTTGCCAATGATGGTGTGTTGTTTAGCGAAAGTGCGCTGAAAGGAGCCCATTTTATAGAACTTTGCTGCCAGAGAAAGATACCACTTCTATTTCTACAGAATATTACCGGGTTTATGGTGGGAAAAAAAGCAGAGCAAGGCGGCATTGCCAAAAATGGAGCTAAAATGGTTCAGGCCGTCGCTACAGCCAATGTTCCCAAACTAACGGTAATAATTGGTGGCAGTTTCGGGGCGGGGAATTATGCCATGGCTGGCCGGGCTTATCAGCCCCGATTTTGCTGGATGTGGCCCAATGCCAGAATATCAGTAATGGGTGGTTATCAGGCTGCCGATGTACTAGGCTCTATCAAAAAAAAACAACTAGAAAAAGACGGCAAAACAATATCAGCGCAAGAACTCGATGAACTCAAACAGCCCATTATGGCTAAATATGAAAAAGAAGGACATCCTTATTATGCCAGCGCACGCCTCTGGGATGATGGTGTAATTAATCCAACTGAAACACGGAGTATCCTGATAAACGCATTGCAGGCTGTGAATAATAAGCCTAGTCCGGACGCGAATTTCCCTGTCTTTCGGATGTAAGCGGCTTTTCCATAGGACAGCCGACCAATCCAACTTTAATTTGAACAGTCGCACGCCAACCAGCTTATACCTGACCCTGCTATTATCAATGGCAGTTTGGGGTCTATCATGGACGAATGCAAAGGTCCTGAGTGATTATGGGCCATCATCCGTGCTGGCCTTCTGGCGCTTTTTCTTTTCCAGCATTACCATGATTCCTGTACTGTATTTAACTGGTAATGATTTCCGAGTGACGCGCCAGGGTATGAAATATATTTTAACAGGTGCCGTGTTTATCTCTCTTTACAATATTTTCTTTTTCATGGGCACCGCTATAGGATCCGCCAGTATAGGTGGCATTATCGTCCCAACCTTCAATCCGATTATTACATACATTATTTCTGTATTGCTACTGAAGCAAGTGGTTTACCGTAAGGATATTATCGGTTTGATACTAGGTTTCATTGGCGGTGTGATTGTATTACAGGCCTGGACAATGTCTCTGGATCAAATGATCGCTAACGGCAATCTATATTTCATATGCGCTTCCATTTCCTGGGGGATCATGTCAATAATATCGGGTCGGTCTCACGTTCATGTGTCTACACTTTCATTTAGTTTTTGGGTCTACACAATCTCTGCTCTGATCTATCTTGGCGCGACCTGGAATAAAGATATTTTCCTAATATTCACCTATGACTGGATCTTTTGGGTAAATATGCTCTTCCTGTCTGCCGGCGCTATGGTATTCGGAACTACAGTTTATTTTCTTGGGACTACGCGGCTAGGACCTGAAAAAGCCAGTGCCTTCATATTTACGGTACCGGTCACAGCTCTGCTTTTCAGTGTGCTGTTAATTGGGGAACGCTTGGAAGTAACCACCATAATAGGTGGAATAATGACTATTACGGCTGTTTACCTAATTAATAAAAGTCATGAACGACAAGAACCAATAGATTAATTCACATCAAAAGTTTTGCCTTAGTGTATCCACCAATTGCTTTGGCGGTTTTACGGCTTTGCCAGACTTATCCGTAAAAGCATGCATCGTATATCCGCTCACTAGCAATTCATCCGAATTGTCCCGGTGAACCTCATAATCAATTCGCAATCGTGGCTTTGGTAGTTCTTTAATAATGGTATTTACTACCAGAGTATCCTCGAAATTGGCACCAACTTTATAGTCACAGTGACTGGTTATTACCGGTAAAAGATAACCATCATCCTCAATTGCCGTTACATGGATGCCAAGAGATTTCAATAATTCCGTACGGGCAGCTTCAAAATATTCATAATAACGGGCATAATAGACGATACCCATCTGATCAACATCTTTATAGTAGACTTTTGTGCGATACTCAAATTGTATCATTCTTTTTCCTGATAGACGCCCATCTTTTCATAGCGCTGTATTCTGGATTCAAGAAAGCTACCATTCTGGTTATTTTTTTCGATCAGATCAAGTTCTTCCAGAATGACACTTTTTAAGATAGTGGCCATTGTATCTGGTTCTCGGTGTGCGCCGCCGGTAGGTTCAGCCACAATACGGTCGCAGATCCCCATTTCTTTAAGATCGGCAGGTGTCACTTTCATGGCATCAGCTGCATCAGGAGCTTTTGTGGCATCATGCCATAGAATTGACGCACAGCCTTCCGGACTGATCACCGAGAACCAGGTATTCTCAAGCATGACCAGGCGGTCACAGATAGCGATACCCAAGGCGCCGCCGCTGGCACCTTCGCCGATAACAATGGCCAGGATCGGTACATTTAGTTTGGCCATTTCCATTAAATTCCTGGCAATCGCCTCTCCCTGGCCTCGTTCTTCAGCACCAATACCAGGATAGGCTCCCGGTGTATCTACCAATACGACGACCGGTAGATTGAATTTTTCCGCCAATTTCATTAACCGCAATGCTTTCCGGTACCCTTCCGGACGCATCATACCAAAATTACGGTACAGGTTATCCTTTGTATTGCGACCTTTCTGCTGGCCAATTAAAACAACGGAACGATTATCGACTTTTCCAATTCCACCAACCAATGCTGTGTCATCTGCAAAACGGCGATCCCCGTGTAATTCAACAAATTCTATCATGATCGCCTCAATATAGTCCATACTAAAGGGACGTTCAGGATGGCGAGCCAACTGTACACGCTGCCAACGACTTAAATTACCGTATATCTCCCGTAATTTATTATCCCGGCGTTCTATCAGATCGGCAAGCTCTATCGAATGGTCTTGAGCATCTTCGACAGATTGTAATTTTAAGATTTTCTCTTCTAACTCCTCGATGGGCTTTTCGAAATCCAGAAAGTAGTGTGCCATATCAGGTACTGAATACAGTTTTCATTATGATTTCAAGATCCATGGTAAAACTTTGGTTTTGTACATAGTAATGGTCCAGGACTTGCCTGTCCTCAGGTTTAAATTTAACGGAACGGATCCTTTCCAACCCAGTCAATCCTGGCTGGCAAATGAGATGAGGATCAGCAACACTGGTCTCCACCATACTGGAACCAACCAAACTTAAATTACCAAACAGAACACCGATAAAAAGAGGGAGTTCCTTAAAAAATCTTCCTTGCACATCAAAGATTGTCGCCTCAAAAATGGTTCCTTCCGCACCCCAGAATTGTTTTTTTCGGCCCTTCCCAAATCCAAATAGGAGCACCAGGAAAGGGCTAAAAAGTGTCACCATCATTCCGGATATCACCATATCGAACGCGCGCTTGGTGATCCGGTGTAACCGATAGAAGAGAGTATATTCAATATTCACAAATGAAAAATCACCAATATCTTCAATGGATGCTTTCCCCAATAGTATTTCTTGCTGGCGCGGCACCATCCTGTATGTAAGTCGTAGATCTTTCGTCTCATCCATGATTAATAGTATCTCTTTATTAGTAAACGCCCTTGTAGAAAAGATCAGTTCGCAGATGCGGTAGGTCATTACAATGTCCCGTAGGTCAGCAAGTCGGCCCATAAACCCTACCGGAAGAGCATCTTCATCAGTGGGTAATTGATGATCAATGAAACCAACTAGATCCAGGCCAGTATCGAAGCGCTTCAATATATTTTCGGCAATATGGATACCTTCCTCATCAGCCCCGATGATCAGCGTTTTCCTAGTAAAAAGAATGGGGTGCTGTTCTTTTACAGGGCGTAGGTATCCTCGAGACATCAGAAAATGCACAAATACTCGCCAACCTGGGATAAGTACTGTAATTATCGCAGTGGCGGTTATAATCACCAACCGTGAAAATGCATACTGCTTGAAAAAATAGGTAAATGCAACCGCTAGGAAGAAACCAGTTATAGATGCAATGATCGCTCGAGAATAGGACAGTATATATCGCGAATAAAGCTGGAATAAGGAGCCGACGCCAATCCAGAAAAAAATGTAGATTGTAGGCACCAGGCCTTTACTCATCGTGATTGGTTCAAAATGGGAAAACCGTAATGGTATAGCCACCATAAAAGCCAGGAACACCACCAGACCGTCCAAAGTAACCGATAGGATCTGTGAACGTTTTTCGCCAATCATCGATAATAGCTTACGCATATAGATACCGCAGCGAATAGCCAGTTTCATCAGCCATCCTGAACCGAAGGAAAAATGTTTATCGGCAAACAGGATCATGGCATTGTAAAAAGCGTTGATACTGTCAAAGGGAGCTGATTTTACTGACTCACCCTGGTAGTGTACGATCTGTGTTCGTGGTACATAATGGATCTCATAATTATTTTTCCATATCCGGGTGCACAGGTCCAGGTCTTCCCCAAACATGAAAAATCTCTCATCAAAACCATCCAATTCGTGAAATAACGAACTTCTTATAAACATACATGATCCGCTGATGGCATCCACTGCATGTACTGCATCCGGATCGAGATAGGTCAGGTTATATTTCCCCGCCCAGCGTGAATTAGGAAACAAGCGGCTTAGCCCCAGTAATTTGGGTAAGGCAACACTGGCCGTTGGGAATGACCGCTTGCAGGCCAGTTGCAATGAGCCATCCGCATTAATAATTTTTGGTCCGATCATACCAACGTCTGGATGATCATCAAGATAATCTTGTAATGTGGGGATGGTTTCTTCCTGAATAATCGTATCAGGGTTCAGGATAAAGTAATAGTATCCTTTGGCAACGACAGCAGCCTGGTTTACAGCCTTGCCAAAACCAACATTATCAGAATTTTCAATGATCTTGATCTGGTGCAAATGGTTATATCTATCCTGCAGGTATGCAACCGTATTATCATAGGAATTATTATCTACAACAATGATTTCCATTTCTTCTACATCAGATTTAAGAATCGCATCAATAGCGTGAGCTACATATTGACGTACGTTATAACTGACAATTAAAATGGAAACGGAAGTCATGATTGATTCTTATTTATGCCAGCCAAATATTTTCCAGATGCGCATGCGCCAGATAACGATCATTGCCTCAAACATAATTCCTCTGGACATTTTTGATTCACCAATAGTTCTATCAGTAAAAATGATCGGGTGTTCGTGCAATGAAAATCCCTTTTGCCAGGCCCGCCAATTCATTTCAATTTGGAAAGAATAGCCCTGCGATTTGACTGCATCGAAATCGATTGTTTCCAGCACTTTTCTTTGCCAGGCCTTGAAACCTCCCGTAGAATCTTTTACTGGTAAACCAGTAACAATCCGTGAATACACATTGGCACCATAACTCAATAATAGTCTCC
>Ga0257107_1000627_pt1 | contig 13418 bp, 8 predicted proteins | sample LP_taG_2_FD_190178 | JGI IMG/M metagenome (GOLD analysis project Ga0257107, IMG submission 190178) | Marine microbial communities from Northeast Subartic Pacific Ocean, Canada - LP_J_2011_P26_500m | ecosystem: Environmental > Aquatic > Marine > Oceanic | place: Canada: Northeast Subartic Pacific...
CAGATTTGATCCACTCAGATTTGATCCACTCAGATTTGATCCACTCAGATTTGATCCACTCAGATTTGATCCACTCAGATTTGATCCACTCAGATTTGATCCACTCAGATTTGATCCACTCAGATTTGATCCACTCAGATTTAAATCAGTCAAGTCGCATTTAATACATTTTTTTGTATTCTTAAATTTCTTTAAATCAGATTTTTTATACGCAAACACCTCTCCAGATAAAAAGAAACATGATAAAATTAAACTGAGGAATATTATTTGGACAGATTTACTTTGTTTCATAAAAACCACTCTTTTTATTCAAAATCGATTGGCTAGACTATATTCGAGTAACCCAATGGATACCACAATTTGGCAAATCTTACAATTATTCGGGATTTTATTTGGAAGTTTTGGGAGAGGAAGTTATTTTGGTGATAGTGAAGTTCCACTTTTAGTTCCACCATCAAGTAGAGGGGTTCGATAAAACGGAATTAGTAGTCCTTTAAGTTTATGATATTACACAAAGTATTTTTAGAAATGGGTTCGGTAAAAGGAACTCTCAAAATTCCCGCTCTCCCAAATTTCCGTAGCGGTGATAATCGATGGACAAACTTTGCTCCTGTAAATAACGCAACATTTCAATACGTCCTTCAGCTAACGGAATGTGGCGGGAAATATGTTTGCCAAGTTTTGCTGTGGCTTGGTGAATTTCAAGTGGAACGCGGTCGGGATGTGCGTAGCGCATTCGATCAATTTCGGTAAGTCTTCCGCAGAGTTCTTTGTCGGTTTCAGAGCGAATTTCAACAGAATCACATAAGCGTTTTCCTTCATTAGTGCCCAGAAATTCAGTAACGGTGTTTTCCAAATTTGGTGGGAAACTGACTTCCACTTTACATTTTGCAATTCGTGCGGCAGCAATCCTGATCAGGGTTTCAAAGAGTTCGTCGTCCGGATGCAAGCGCACGGTGACTTTTCCAAGTGGTAGATAGCGAAACAAATTATCCTGTCCCCGAAAACGAAAAAAATCTTGCTCACCAGAAAATTCGCTTTCGTATTGAAAGAGACAGCTGTAAATCGCCTGAATAGTTTTATGTAATTCACTCCGGATTTCAGCATGTTCATTTCGCGTGAGCTGAGTCTGCCAGTTTCGAGCAATATAAAGCAAAGGGGATTCTTCCCGCAACGGTCCCTGCGTCAGTGAATTACTTTCCTCAATTTTACAGAACTGCACTGCGTAATTCGGACTTCCGGCCTTGATGCCCGCGCCGATGGAAGAAAGCCCCATTCCTCCAAATGACTGCCGCAAGACAATCGCACCGGTAGTTACGCGGTTAATGTAAAGATTTCCTGCTTCAATTTTTTCCGACCAGATTTTTTGTTCCCGGCGGTCAAGGCTTTCGAGTCCGGAAGTCAAGCCATAATCGGTTCCATTAACGATTTCAATAGCATCTTCCAAAGACTCCGCTTTCATCACAGAAAGTAGGGGACCAAAAAATTCTGTTTGATGTGAAAAACTGCCGCGCCTCACACCCCATTTTACTGCCGGATGCCAAAGTTTTGGATTTGTTTCATCGCATTTTGGGGGCAAAGCCCAACTCTCATCGTCCTCCAAAGTTTCCAAGCCCTTACGGAAATCGGCCATCGGCTCCCGAATAAGCGGTCCCATTTTATTTGAAAAATTCCAGACCGAACCTACTTTCAAAGTTTGAATAGCATCCAGCAGTTGCTTACGGAAAGTCGGGTCTTCGTAAACTTCACGTTCAAGAACAAGGAGAGAAGTCGCCGAACATTTTTGTCCGCTGTGACTAAACGCGGAATGTAAAACATGTTCGATCGCCTGGTCACGGTCAGCCATAGTAGTGACAATAGTCGCGTTTTTCCCACCGGTTTCCGCTGACAATTCTGCATCGGGACGTTTTTCGAGTAACTTCAACGCGGTTTGAGTGCCTCCAGTGAAAATGATAGCGTCAACGTCCGGATGCCCGGAAAGCGTCTGAATTGGTTCACCGTCTTCGCAGCTTACAAGCTGCAAAGCTTCACGTGGAATTCCGGAATCCCAAAAACAGTTTACAATCTCCGCGCCCAACGGAAAGGCTAGCGGAGAAGGTTTAAACAAAACGGTGTTTCCGCAAGCCAATGCCGCAGCCACACCACCGGTCGGAATCGCAATCGGAAAGTTCCACGGCGGTATCACCAGAACCACGCCCATGGGTGACAATTTTAGCGAGGTCTGTTCTTCCAGCAAACGAAGGGAATGCGGATAATATTCGATAAAATCAATTGCTTCAGAAATTTCCGAATCTGTTTCATAAAAAGTTTTTCCGCAAACCGCCGCCGCAACACCGATTAAGTCTCCCCGCTTTTTCCGCATATTTAGTGCGGCTCGGGAAAGCAACTCATGTCGTTCCAGCAAAGTTGTTTCACTCCAGTTTGACGGATCGTCTTTTGCAATTTTAACCGCTTTGATCACATCCGTTTTTGTAGCCAGCGCGACTGAAAAAACCGCCGGAATGTCTGCTTTGTTTGGATTATTCAGTTGTGAAGGATCGAAGAATTCCTTTTGTTTACGCTTAGACTTGACTTCAGTGTTTCCGATAACAAGCGGAATTTTTCTGACTTCGCTGTTCTCAGTCGGTTGCCATTTTTTACGGATTATGTCCGCCCATTTTCGATTTTCCGGAAGTACCCAGTCCGTGTCCGGTTCGTTGCGGAAGATTGGATCCGCGAGTGTTCCGAGGTTTTCCGGAAAGACCTCTTTTTCACGATTTTGCTGACGTCTCGGTTCAGAGGAAATTTTATCTTTCAACTGCCATGCTTCAAGAAATTGTTTTTCCAAAAATTTCCACGGAACAGAACCAACCCGGATATCAAATGAGTGCCGTAAAAAGTTGTCAGGACTTGTGTTTTCGTCGAGCCGCCTTACCAAATAGGAGATGGCACTAATGAATTGGTCCTGGCTCGTGACCGGTGTGTAGAGTAACAAATTTATTTCCTTGCTCCCCCCTTTTTGTTTCTCCTCCTGCAGAGCCCGCCTCAAATGGTCGGCCATGCCTTCCAGCATCTCAAAAACCAAACCTTCAGAAATACCACGTTCTTCCGCTAGAACATGGGTGTAGGCCAGGTCAAACAAATTGTGAGAAGCCAAACCAAAATGAACTGCTGCGATATTTTCCGGCTGAAGTCCGAATTCCAGCATCCGTTTGAAATTCGCATCAGTTTCAATTTTGGAATCAAAAACAGTCAACGGCCAACCAAATATTTCTGCCTCAACTGCTTCCATCACCAGATTCGCGCCTTTTACCAAACGCATTTTGACGGGGCTTCCGCCGTTTCCGACACGCTTTTTAGCCCACTTTACGAGTTTCTGCTGACGTAAAAACGAATCCGGAAGGTAAGCCTGCAATACGATTCCGGCCTGTAAGTTTTTGAATTCCATTTGATCGAGTGTACGCATGAACGCATCCATGGTTAAATCAAGATCATGATATGATTCCATGTCCAAATTGACAAATTTTGCACGTCGTGTTCCGTCGCTATGCAGGACCGTATTTTCTGCTGCAATCCTGTAAAGTTCAGAAAGCCGCTCACAAATTAGATTGAGTTCATTCTCAAAACCGAGCGGATGCAGTTGCGCTACAATATTGGAAATTTTGATGGAAATAGTGTGGATGTCCGGATTACGCAGTGATTCTCCGTAATGCTTCAAGCGGTTTTGCGCTTCACCATCCCCCAGCACCGCTTCACCCAGATGGTTGAGATTGACCTGCACACCCTCAGCTTGTCGTTTTTTTAGATGTTCTTTTAAAATTTCGGGTTCCTCCGGAAGAATTGTACGGCGTGTATCTTCACGGATTTTACGTAAAATTTGGGTATGGGAAATTTGCGGAACGAGGTTTCCGAGATGCAAAAATAGTTTGAGCAACCACTGCTCAACCTGCGGGAAAAAGCGGGGAATACCGTGATGTTTTAGTAGATAACGGAATTGATCAACCACGCGACGTGGATTTCCAGAACGGAAACTCTGATCAATCAAATTCATCACGACCGTTTTGTCGGACGGATGATTGAGCAAACGACGCATCATCTGCTGTTGCTTCAGTTCCTCTTTGCTGCGTAAAGTGTTGGCGCGATTCTGCCAACTTTCGGCGAGAGCAAGGGTTTTGCGTAGTATTTCCGGATAGTCCGTATTTTTCTGTGCGGTTGGATTCATCCTCTGTCATTATTCAGCTAGTAATGAAGTCTTGCTGTTTCACTTCGATCACGGTTGGCAACTGCCTTGCTACTGCCGAAGCTAACTCCGTCTTTAATTGATCAATATCTGCAACAGCCACCGCGTGACAACCAAACGCTTTGCCGAGGCCAATAAAGTCCGGTGTGTAGATATCAACGCCGATCCGGGGAATATTACCCTCCTCCATAAAGCGTTTAATTTCTCCGTAACCATTGTTATTCCACACTAAAAATATCACCGGCAACCGGGCTTCGACCGCTGCGGCCATTTCGCCAATCGTAAACTGCGCCGCACCATCGCCAATCAATCCGATGACCGGGTTATCAGGCATTGCCAATTTGGCACCAATAGCCGCCGGAATCGCATACCCTAAGGTTCCAAAACCAGACGCTGAATGGAAATAACGTCGCGGCTTTTCAGTCTCGTAGTGCAGCCAGGCGTAGTAAACTGGCTGAGTCGAATCACCCGCAATAATGACTTCAGGTAGAGTGCTCAGAATTGTTTCAAAAAATCGGTCATACCCTAAGTCTCGCGTCGCTTTCAATTCATTGCGTATTTTTTCCGCTCGCTTAGCCCCCCGGCCACCGTCAGAGGTTGGCAAATCGAGGGATTGATTGAGTGCCTGCAACGCCTGACCAGCATCGGAGCATATCGCAAGATCAGACCGTATATTGCGCGTCAGCTGGCTACTGTCGATATCGATACGGATCAATTTACCCGCAATCTGAACCCCACCTTCGAAGAAATAATCGTAGTCTGTTTCTCCAAACTCGGTACCAATCGCCAATACCACATCGGCTGAACTCAAAGTCGCTCTCACCGCGGGACAGGAACCCGAACCACCGATAGCAAGTGGATGGCTATAAGGTATGACGCCCTTTGCATTCACCGTATTGATTACCGGCGCATCTAGTTTTTCAGCTAGTTCAATGACCTGTCTGGCTGCCTTGACAGCACCACCACCGACGGCTATCAATGGCTGTTTTGCATTTTTTAGCATTTCGATGCAACCGGCAATAGCCTGCTCCGAAGGTCCCGGTACGCTTGGCAATGAAAATGGTGTGATATCCAGGTGATCCGCTGGAGCCCGGATCACATCGATCGGGATTTCGATATGCACTGGCCCGGGCCGCTCACTATTAAAAATCGTGAATGCCCGAGCCAGTACCATTGGCAGTTCGTCTGCGCGCAACAAGGTATGACTAAAGCGTGACACGCCACTGACCAGGTTTCTTTGGCCTGGCATCTCATGCAAACGCCCCTCACCAAGACCCAGCTGATAGGTTCGATTGACAGAAGAAATAACTAGCATTGGAATCGAATCAGCCAGTGCCTGACCCATCGCGGTGGCAATATTAGTCATACCCGGTCCGGTGATGATAAAGCAGGCCGCAACCTTGCCACTGGATCGTGCATAGCCATCGGCCATAAACCCTGCCCCCTGTTCATGCCTGGGCGTAACGTGATTGATCGAAACTTCTTCCAGTCCGCGATAAAGTTCTACGGTATGGACGCCAGGGATACCAAAGATGGTATCGATACCATAATTCTGCAGAATTTTAACCAGCACTTCGCCGCAAGTTGCCATGTCGGAACCTCTATATAATAGTCTAGGAAATATCTGATTAAGTCAGGGCATTTAAAAATCGCTCAAGACGATTGCAACCTTCGCTCAGTACGTCTTCTGGTTGAACCAATGAAAGCCGAATATGCCACGTCGTGCCTGCACCAAAGACACTGCCGGGTAATACCGACAGCTTTTCGACATCGAGCAATTTTTGCGCGAACTCTTTGTCATCTTTGAAGAAAGCGCTGATATTTACCATGATAAACATACCAGACTCAGGCGTCAGATAGCTTAGTCTCGGCATTTGCGCCAATCGAGCACAAACCAGGTCCCTGCGTTTTTGATTCAGCATCGCAGCTAAGTTAAATCAATCTCTCTCAAAACAAAGAATGGAAGAAATGATCTTCAGTGCCGTTACTCAGGAATTCACGACCAGTCCAGACATATATCTGGATTCAGGACTAAAGCAAACTTGGAAGTTTTTAATCAACGTTCCCAAGTTTCTTTTTGAAGGGAACTGTCTCAAGAAGTTTGAAGGGAGGAACCATCCATGTATCGCCGTATAAATTAAAGAGCGACGAGGAACCGGAATGTACCAAAAAAATTACTGTTTCAGCCGATTAACAATTTTCCAAGCAGTCGGAAGCAGAAGCACAGCCATTGCGATTTTTAACAAGTCGCCCAGAATGAAAGGATAAAGCCCATATTCTAAAACCGGTTTATCCCAACCGATCAGGCTGCCCAACCATAAGAGGCCGGGAGCATAAAGCAGAATATTGCCCACCAATAGGGACGCGAATAATTTGGAGTAACTGCGGTCAAATCCACGTTCCGCAAACCACCCACAGGCTGTGGCTGCCACTAAAAATCCAACAAGATAACCCGCTGTTGGTCCCATAAAGACAATCAGTCCCCCTTTTCCACCGGAAAATACCGGCAATCCAAGTGCTCCCTCCAGTAAATAAAGAGCAACAGTGACTCCACCTAAACGCCAGCCGTATGTCAAACCGATCAAAAATACCGCAAACGTTTGCAGAGTCATTGGAACCGGAAAAAGTGGTAACGAAATTTGCGTACAAAGTGTGATCAATGCAGAACCTGCAAAAGCCAGCAGAGCGTAGCGGACTGCCCTTTGAACATTGCTGTCAGCTTCCCCCGGAAGAAGAGTTTCAGACATACTGGGATAAGTCATTACTTGAGTTTGTGTTTTCATTGTATTCCTTTTCTTAATCGGGATTAGAGAAACCGTGTTTCGTTCTTTCAGGCATATAGCTTTGTCATATTAAAGTTTAACAATAAATCTCTAAAAAGTGAATCGGTTTTTTGATCTCAGTGATTCTCTTAAACCATTTTTAGCAAATGCCATAACATTTTTGTCATACTCACAACAACCGTTGCGTTTAAATTGTACCTTCATTAAAATTTTATGTTTACGGTTAATTAAATTCGAATCAGAGTTTTAAATAGTCCACCAGTAAATGAAAGGGCGTCTCTAGTTTTTGTCAGCCCATGGATCAAGACTGTTACCTCCAACAGTAATATCGATTACTGCCGGGCATCCTGCATTTAGTGCAGCTTTGAAGACTTTGGCAAACTCCACATTCCTGCTAACCTTAAAGCCTTCTGCACCCATGGCCTTTGCTATAGCAGCAAAGTCTATTGTACCGAGACCCGTTACCACCGGACGACTAGGAAATTCACGATTTTGATGTCTCCTTATTGTTCCAAAATTATTGTTATTGAATACAAGCACGACTAGACCGTCAAGCTTCAATCTGACAGCCGTTTCGAGCTCGCTCATCGTCATTGCGAATCCTCCGTCTCCAGCAAAGGCTATAGCTGGAGCTTGTGGTCTTGCCAGCTTGGCTGCAATTGCAGCTGGTAACGCATAACCCATGGCGCCTGTTGTTGGCCCAAAAAAAGTGCGCGGTTTGTTCCACTTATAATAACGTATCAGCCAGCCACCAAAGTCTCCTGCGTCACAAGTAGTACTGGCATCGTCATCTAAAATGTTCACAATGTCATGATAAACTCCTTCAAGGTCAATTGTTCCATCTTTAAGGCCCATTCTGTCACTACGAGGCGTAGTCCATTTTGAAAAATATTCGCTCCATTCTGCTATTTGCTTTTGACGAGAATTTGACGGTTTAGCACGTTTTGAGTTCTTCAAAGCCTCTTCAAGCTTGTCCATTGCCTCCCCTGTATCGGCTACTAGGGCGAGATCCGCTCCTATCCAACTTCCTCCTGTATCTTCCGGCGATTGATCAATATGGATAAGCTTTTGTTCCATTGACGGCGATGAATAATTTAATGTAGTAAACTCGTCAAGTCTGGTACCAATGGCGATTATCAGGTCTGCATTCTTCAATGGTTCAGACAGATCATTAGCAATAGATGATGGATGAAGTCCACCCATATAAAGTGGATGCTTGTTAGGAAATGCGTCGAATCTCCTCCAGGCAGTGAAAACTGGTGCTTCAAGACATTCTGCGAAGTGGACCAGCTTATCTGTTGCGTTGGCGCGTAGTACTCCTTCTCCAGCTACAATACAAGGACGTTCTGCTTCTTCAATTATAGAAACAGCTTTTTCAACTCCCAGGACTGATGGAGATGGTGTACCCACAGTTGACCCACGCCAAACAGAATGCTCAGCACCTGAACTCCTGTCAATATCTTCCGGAAGACTAATGACAACTGGTCCAGGGCGGCCTGAATTAGCAATGTGGAAAGCCTTGTCCACTATCTCCGCCACACGATCAACCCGGATAAGTTCCACCGCCCACTTGGCAACAGGACGCGTGAACTCCACTACATCTAATTCTTGAAAAGCTTCACGATGACGGACATGTGTCGGTACTTGCCCAACGAATACAACGAGAGGTGTAGAGTCTTGTTTTGCCGTATGAAGAGCAATTGACAAATGGGTCAGGCCCGGACCACGTGTGACCATACAGACTCCGGTCTTGGCTGAAGCCTTAGCATAAGCTTCGGCCATGATTCCTGCACCTTCTTCATGTCGTGCAGAAACCAATAGAGGTTTAAGCGAACCGTAAAATGAGTCCATGGTTGCGAGAAAGCTCTCACCGGGAACACAAAAAACGTAATCGATTTTTCGGATCTTGATGGCCGTAAAAATAGCCTCAGCAACAGTCATTTTTCAAAATTCCATTCGATAGATTTAAATGTTATGAATCAGATTCAATTCCAAGCTCATTTTGGATTAATGTAAATTTCCGAATAGATGATACAAAGTTTTTTGATTAATGAACTATGATCATAACTAAAAAGGATAGCCGACAAAAAATGTGGTCTGCCCGCCTTCCTCTCCGAAGCCCCGATCTATGCGAACAATAATCGTATTAAAAAGGAATCTAGTACCTGCACCATAAGACGAACGCATATTTTTCCATAAGCTACCCTTATCCGGAGAGACTGTTCCCTCTTCATAGAAGAAGGCCAACTGAAGTCCGGCAAATGTCCCCTTTTCAAGAAAATAGTTGAAGGCATTCTGCGCTTCATGCACATACCAGCGAAATTCCACACCCCGGAAATTTGTGTAGCTGTCATAAAAGCGGTTTGTGCGATAGCCCCGCAAGCGGTTGGTACCGCCAAGCGACGTTGCCTTGCCGTTTTCAGCTTCGGCAACCTGGCGGGCATAAAGTTCATTGAGAATTGCCTGGCATCCGGGTTTTGCTATGTCATCACAGATATATAGTCTTTGATCAACCGTGCCTTTTTTCAACACAGTCGAAGAACCAAAAAACTGGTTCAAAACCAGAACACCTTTGTCTTCAGCCAACACAGGAATATAACCGGTAAGATTATAATCTTCCTGATAATATTCTGAATTACCTGCTCTGGAAGATGGCTGCCCCCATTTTTCATACTGAAAACGGTATCCGATTCTTGGATCGCGTCGATTATCCGTATCATCCAGATACAGTCCATAGCGGTAGCCCCTTGGACTTTCGATAATTCCTGAATTCTGTGCATTGTAAAATGTACCGTTTGGATCAACTAATCCGTATGGTTTCACTGCAGCATCAGAATAGGCGTAATATGCCTCCAACTGATTATCAAGAATATTTACAGAAAGTTCTCCACCGGAAGCTTCTACACTGGTGGCCAGCAGATAATACATGCTGTCCGGATCAGAATCTATTCCCCGTTGGCCTTCCGGCCAGCCTGCGTTACGTATTTTTGTTGAAAACCAGGTGAAGGTAAGGTGTTCTGTAAAAAGTGGAATATCGAAAATCGAAAGGATATCTATCTGAAAATCATCATCGAAATATTTCGCTTTACCTCTGAGACTGACTGCAGTAACATCAGACTCGCTTCCGCCAATTCCGGAAACAGTTCCACCAAGACCATAAAAATCCTGTACTCCAGGGATGCTTCCAACTACAGGATAAACAAACCAGGAAATTTCAGAATCAAAAGTTTTTCGTCTTTCAAAAAGCAAAGCATGAGCGGAAGTTGTCCAGGTAAAAAAAAGCAACAGGACAAGCACGCCGCTGTGAAACAGATGATACATTTTGTACCAATTAACAATTTTAATCTGAAGTCATGATAAACTGCGGCATACCCATGCAGTTATGATAAAACGGACGGTAACGCTCGGTATCATAAAAACGTTCCACGTCAATTTTTTTCTCATATTCAGTCACCACCTCAAATGGTACATGATCGTACCGTCCATTTTTTAAGCAAACCATTCTGCCGCTTTTTCCTTCCATTATCAGATCCATCGCCAGGTTACCGTAAACCATCGGTACAATGGAGTCAATTGCATCCGGCTGTCCGGAACGGGTCATGTAACTCATTCTTTGATTGATCGTGTGAATCGTTTCTCCCTTGTTGTATTTCGGGGCACGTGCCATCAGTTCCGCACAAACCATATCGCCGATTCCACCGAGTTTTTTGTGACCATAGGCATCAGTTTCCTGATTTGAAAAAATCATTTCCGCGCCTCCAAACATCGCTCCTTCTGAAACCAGCACGACCGAATAATTGCTCTCGTTGTCGCGTCTGTCTTTAACCATTAATTCCGTCAAGCGTTCAATATCAAATTCAAATTCCGGAATCACACAACGGTCAGATGCTCCTGCCATTGCTGGAACCAAGGCAGTATATCCCGCATAACGTCCCATCACTTCAATGACCAGCAGCCTTTCATGAGAGCCAGCACAGGTACGCAGCTGGTGAGAGAATTCAATAGTACGGGTCACGCAGGTGCTGAAACCAATGCAATAATCCGTACCTGGAACATCGTTATCCATTGTCTTGGGAATCCCTACACAGCGAACACCCGCCTCATGCAGCCGCAAACCGTAACTGAGTGTATCATCACCTCCAATCGGGACCAGATATTCGATCCCCAGGTATTCCAGATTTTTGATAATTTCATCAGTCAAATCATTTTCATCCGCATTATATTTTTCCCGTAAAGCTTCAGGAACCTTTTCTTTGACAACTTTGCTTGGTTTGGTGCGAGATGTGTGCAGAAAGGTCCCACCGGTTCGTGCTATTTTCTGCACATTTTGTTCTGTCAGGATCTGGCAGTACTCTTGATTTTCCAGGGTCTTTGTGCGGTCAATCTTCATAATGCCCTCCCAGCCGTTTCGGAGACCGACAACTCTGTAACCATTTCGATTGGCACGGATAGTTGCTGCACGAATAGCCGGATTAAGTCCTGGAACATCTCCGCCGCCCGTCAGTATTGCAATAGTGCCTTTAATTTTTGACATATTCCTCTATTAATTTAATGTTTTTCGATAAAGAGCCACATATTCTTCTGCAGCCGTTTTCCAGGCAAATCGCTGTTTCATGGCATTGTCCATCATTTTTTTGAATCGCCTTGGATTATTATAGAAAACACTCACAGCCAATTCAACCTCTTCACTTAAAGCGTCTGAATCCGGATCATCAAAAATGAATCCGTTACCAGTTTCCAGTTTTTCGTCAAACTGAATAACGGAGTCTTTCAAACCACCGACTCTTCTTACAATCGGAAGAGTACCATAACGCAAGCTGTACATTTGATTCAATCCACATGGTTCATACAGCGAGGGCATCAGAAACATATCACTGCCTGCTTCAATCAAGTGTGCCAATTCATTATTGTAACCATTATACCAGCCAAGTTTTGTCGGAAACTTATGCTGCAACTTGTCTATAGCATTTGCAATCAAAGGCTCACCACTTCCCAGAACTATCACCTGCACTTCCAAACTTAAAATTTGTGGCAAAGCGGGAAGCAGATATTCAAAACCTTTTTGCCAGGTTAAGCGGCTGACCATGCCGATTACAGGAACATCCGGTAACTCAGGCAGACTAACAATCTCCTGCAGTTTTTTTTTGCACTGCTTTTTGCCCTTTAAATCAGTTGCACTAAAACATGCAGGCAAATGAGAATCGGTTTCCGGATTCCATTCATCATAATCACAACCGTTCAGAATTCCTGAAAAGTTTTCACCTTTTCTAGCGTATATTTCGTGCAGACCGTGACTGCCAAGTTGAGTTCTCAATTCTTCCGCATATCCCGGACTGACCGTGTTTACCTGATCGGCAAAATAAATACCGCCTTTGAGTAAATTCAATTGATTGTGGTCTTCAAACAATTCCGCAACAAAATAATCCAGGGGAATTTCAAGGGAGTTCCTGAAAGTTCCGGGAGCATTACCCTGGTATCCGGCATTGTGGATGGTCAGAACAGAACCACTTTGTTTGAATTCGTCAGTTTCCTGCTGAGACTGTCTTAGATAAAACGGCAAAAGAGCTGTGTGCCAGTCGTTTGCATGAAAAATTTCCGGGAACCATTCCAATGCCCTGCAAAGCTGCAAAACTGCTTTTGAGAAAAAACCAAACCGTGCAGCATTGTCAGGATATTCGTGCAGACCGTCATCGTAATATCCACTTCTGAAAAAGTAGTGATCGTGTTCAATAAAATAAACTGGAACACTTATCATTTTACCGTCTACTACACCTTCCATTTCAAGTTGACGTACTGCACACCAACTTTCTTCGCTTCCCAGCGGTACACCAAGCGCAGGAATGATCGTTTCAGTTTTATGATTTTCGGGGATTAAGCGGTAAAGCGGCGTAACTATCCGGACATCATGTCCCATGGATTTTAAATGCAAAGGCAACGCCCGTGCAACATCAGCAAGTCCTCCGCTTTTGGAAAAACCTTCAACTTCAGATGCCGCAAAAATAATACTGAGCCGTTCAGGCAACTTTGGCTCCTTTTGGAATAACGACAATTCCGTTTTCGGTTATCTGAAATTTTTTTCTGTCTTTATCAAGATCATACCCGACATTTGCACCAGGTGCTATGCGTACATGTTTGTCTATGATGGCCTTTCTTATTTTTGCCTCTCGTCCAATTTCGACATTGTTCATGATTACTGAGTCTTCAACATGCGCAAAACTATGAACTCGGACACTGTAGCCTACCACCGAATTTTCTACAAGAGCCCCGCTGATGATAGTACCTGAACCAATCATTGAATTAATAGCATGTCCTGTACGAGAGTCACTGAAATGGACAAACTTTGCCGGAGGAAGAGGAGGAATATATGTCAGCACAGGCCATTTTTTATTGTAGAGATTAAAATGAGGATGTAAGCC
>Ga0257107_1000640_pt1 | contig 13298 bp, 13 predicted proteins | sample LP_taG_2_FD_190178 | JGI IMG/M metagenome (GOLD analysis project Ga0257107, IMG submission 190178) | Marine microbial communities from Northeast Subartic Pacific Ocean, Canada - LP_J_2011_P26_500m | ecosystem: Environmental > Aquatic > Marine > Oceanic | place: Canada: Northeast Subartic Pacific...
CGTGGAGTTTTATTGGAAGTTTTGGTGAGATTGGAATAATAGAGGCTGCAGAGAGATTTATGCCATTTGGGGCACTGATAGTTCTGGCTGGTGGTCTGGTATCAACGCTTTCAGCACTTAATGCCACAACGTTTGCTGCAAGCAGAGTCTCTTTTGCTATGGGAACACAATATAATCTTCCACACGTGTTCAGCAAGATTCATCCAAAATATCACACACCTTTTGTCGCAACGATAATTTCAGGTATAATCATGATGGTGATAGCCTTATCACTAGACTTGACAGCCATTGCACTTGCTGCAAGCATAATGTTTCTGTTCCTGTTTACCCAGGTTAATCTAGCATCAATTACAATCCGTCGACTTTATGAAAAGACTGTTGACTATGGATTCAAAACTCCATTCTTTCCTGCAGTCCCTATAATTGGCATTATCACTGCCATGGGCTTGTCAATCTATCTCCTGATTACACATCCAGAAAGTTGGGTTATTGCAGTTGTTTGGGTATTGATTGGATTTGTCATTTACAAATTTTACACATCAAAACAAGAACTAGAACATAATGCACCATTAGTCTTCACACAAGGACCAAAACTACGAAAAGAATATCGAATTATGATTATCTTTGATAAGAGGAACGCAACAAAATTCTATAAAATTGCTAAAGCCATTTCGGAGCAGAATGATGGTGAAATTACAATATTAAATATTGTAAACGTACCACGTCAGACACCGTTATCATTATCACATGGAATTGGTGACAGTGGATTAAAGGCGATAGAGGACTTTAAGAAAGCAATCCCAGGTTCATTGCGCACTAGATTCCTTGTTAGATTGGCACATGATCCAACTGAAGCAATACTATCAACTGCTGAAGAACAAGACATCAACACCATGCTAGTTGACTTTTCATTTCTAAGAAATAATAGAAAACTTTTGTCACTTACAACATGTGACATTATAGGAATCAGGCTGAGAAAGAATTTTGATCAAGACATATCACAAATGATCATCTCATATGATAAAGGTAGACATAGTGATCTTGGACTAGAAATTGGTCATGCAATTAGTATAAAAAATAATTCAAAAATTAGAATTGTAAGAGGTGTTGTAGAAGATCCTGATGATGAAGTTGAAGTGGTAAACAGAATAAACGAAAAGATGTTAGAACTTGAACTAAAAAAAATTCAGTTTGAAAAGGTGTACGCTGGTGGAAATATAATTCCAGAACTATTAAAAAACTTCAAAAAAGACAAATCTGCATTACTTGTACTTGGGGCTGGTAATCAGTCAGAATCTGCGTTTAGTCCAAAAACTTTGGAAATTGTGGATAAGACAAACAAGTCAGTGATAATTGTTAGAAATCACAGATTTTCCGGCGTTCATGCACGCTCATTTTTCTTTGCATTGATTCCAAGGTTAAGAGAAATCAAGATTTTGTACAGATTGTATATGGATGTGATGCAGGTCTTTTACACATCTAGGGCAAAGACGAGAAAGGATAGATATGATGAAAAATTCTTTGATTCCAAAAACAGTTAACTTGAAATAATTAAAAAACTCATGATTCTTACTAGTGCGAGCTGGTGGACGAATGCTGCTACGGCAGAGGAAACTCCTCTCTCCATGCAGAAATTGTGGCCCGGTGATAGGCAGTCAGAGATGGCTGGCAACAGCATAGAAAAAAATCCAATTTGGAGTGTACAATGATGACACGATCTGAGGTTTCCAATGAAGGAATGGAAAATCTGTCCCACAAGGAGCAAAGCCAAACAGAACTATAGAATTCTGCATCTGGTTCAGGTAGGCTGCAAAGCGAAATATCGTCTAAAACAGAAAGAGGGTTACGGCCAGCACGCACTATTCTGGTTTCCAGCCTTTTGGCATGGAACCTTTAGTTGATTCTTTTTTCTCTTCTGCTGGTGCAGTTTTTTCTTCAACTTGAGGATTGTCATAAACACTTCTGTGTTGTGAGTATTCCTCACCGGCAAGATATGATTCACCTCTGTTGGTTTGGTAACCGCCAGCACCTGCACTTGTTCCTGCAGATCTAAGATACGAAGGATCAATGCCTGTTTGTTGAACATTTCCTACGTCTTTCTTTCGTTTCTTTTCACTAATGATAAACACCGCACCACCTACAATTGCTGCCATTCCAGCCATTCCATAGATGATCATCATTGGGAATCCACCAGTTGATGTTGTTGCAAATCCTTCTGGTGCTGTTGGACTAAAACCAAACACTTCACTGCCTGATAATTCATCAACGTTTGCAAATCCTGCAACGAAAACGTTTGCTGAATCTGCAGATTCTATTGTTCTAAGATCATAACTTTTATCGGTGGTAAATGTTGTTTCGTGTTCTTTCTCGGTCTGAATTCCTTCTCTCAGACTGCTTTCACCCATTGTATATGAAGACCATACAAGTCCTGCAAGTTCTTCTGACATTCCAAATTGTGAAGCGTCCACATTAATTCCTGTTGGGTCAAACAAAAAGTGCCAGTTACCAAGTGGTTGAGCCTTGATTCCACTTGCATCTATGAGTGGTGTGTTTAGAATTACTTCAGCATCAGTTCCTTGTACTGCAGAGTATAATGCTGGTGCAGCATTAACAATAAATGACATTGGAAGATTGATTTCATTATCAATTCCTTTCACATTAATTACAACAGGTCCATCTATAGCGATTCCTCTCCAGTCCATGTCAATTAGTCCTGCACTGCCTCCTGAAAAGTCTCGAATTATATGGTTAGTAAGTGATAATGTGAGAATAACTTTGTAGTCAATTGATGTGTTTAGTCCACGACCAGTAAGTGTTGTATCGTAATCAATTGTTACATCAGTAATTGCCGCATCACTATGCGCAATATTTTTCAAGAAATAATTCATCCTATCACGAAGTTCATTTACTCCAGGATCACTGGAATCTACAGAAAATGTTTTGGTTATTTTTAGACCTCTAAGTTGATCAGCCAGTTGTCCACCATCATCATAGTTGAGTATTACTGATCTTTGGAATTTTATTTCTACATCTTCAGAAACGCCTGACTGAGAAAATGTTCTAAAAGTCATTTGTGCTGCATCTACTGGAGTAATCAACCCACAAAGCATGATTGCGGCTAATGAAACTGTTAAAATGACTACACGAGACACGAGTGTTTTTTCATAATATGGTATAATAATCTATTCATAGATTAGATGGTTTTGTATAATCAATTTGAAAAAGTAATATGTAGTCAAGAACTGAGCAAATCGGTATAATAATTTATGATTACAATTTTAGCTGGCGGAACTGGTTCTGTAAAACTTGTTAGGGGTATAACTGCACATGAATCTGACGTTACTGTGATTAGTAATGTTGGAGATAACTATTGGTTATATGGATTGTATATTTGCCCAGACATTGATACAATAATTTACGGTCTGTCAGATCTATTAGATTATGAGAAAGGCTGGGGAATTAAAAAAGACACTTTCGGCTTCTTGAGACAAATGGAAATCCTTGGACAGGAAAATTGGTTTCGAATTGGAGATAGAGATGCAGCTACTCACTTGATTAGAACAAACATGCTAAAGAATGGAAAAAATCTTTCAGATATTACACAATGGATGTGTGAAAGATTTGCAATTGAGACTAAAGTTTTTCCAATTACAGACAACATATTGGAAACGCGAATAACATCAAATGGCGAAAGTCTTCATCTACAGGAATTTTGGGTAAAGCATAGAGGAAAAGGACCTATAGAAGGAATTGAATACATTGGAGCTGAAAAAGCAAGACCTCTTCCATCAGCAATCAGCGCAATACAAGATGCAGAATTAGTAATAATTGCACCTGGTAATCCACTTACGAGTATTGGACCCATGATCAACATTAAAGGTATAAGAAAAGAACTTAGTAAAAATAAAAGAAAGGTTGTAGCGGTTAGTCCTATTATTGGTGATAAGGCATTTAATGGTCCTGCTGCAGAATATATGAAAGCTGCAGGACGTGAAGTTAGTGCGTTTGGTGTTGCACAGATGTATGCAGATGTATGCTCAAAGATAGTTATTGATACAAAAGATAAACATCTGACAAAAAAAATTGAAGGTTTAGATCTAAAAGTATTTGATACAAAGATCAAAATGCAAAATAAACAAGCTGAAGAAACACTTGCAGCATATATTTTAAAACAAGTTAAGCAATAATTTGAAAACTGCAGTTGTTATCCCAGTCAAATCTTTTTCTAAATCCAAATCTAGGTTAAATCTATCAGAATCAAAGGCTACACAACTATGTGAAATAATGTTAAAAGAGATGCTACAAATAATTTCAGAGACAAAGATGATCAACGATATTTTACTAGTTTCAAAGGATGAATCTGCATTTGGTATAGGAAAGAAGTTTAATTGTATAGAAATCATGGATGTGAAAGAATCTGGAGTTAACAATGCAGTTATTTTAGCAAATGAGTTTCTAGTAGAGCAGGAATATTCATGTTCTATTATATTACCACAGGATATTCCACTTATACTCCCAGAGGATTTAGACAATTTACTTAGATTTTATCAAAATAAAAAACATGCAATAATTGTCCCATCAAGACATTTTGATGGAACAAATGCATTGGTCAGAATGCCCACGCCAAATATCACAACAAGATATGATGAAGGAAGTTATAAGGTCCAATTTGAGGCAATCAGGATGGCCAAAATGAAATATTCATTGGCTTTAATTCACAGAATTATGATAGATATTGATAATATTGTGGATGTGGATTATCTAATTAAGCAAAAAATTAAACCCTCATTTTGTAATAAAATTAAAGAAATTATCTGACTAATTCTAATTACATGCTTAGTTTTTTCTGGTTTTTTGTATTAAAGTAATTTATCACAATCATGGCGATTGATATAACGCCTGTAACAACAAGAATGACTTCAAGTGTTCCAATCATTGAATGAGATACCGCGTTTTGAATAGAAATCTGATTTAAATCTGAAATAAAAAATAGGTATGAGTAAATAAAATAATTTGTTGCCCAATGAATCAGTATTGCAGAGATTAATCCGTATCTATAGTAAACCCATCCAATGATTATTCCACTAATTGCTGCTTGTGCAAACTTTCCTTCACTCCAAGGCTCACCAGAAATAATATGTGCTAGTCCAAAAAATAATCCAACTGCAACAATTATTCCAATTGCACGTTTATGCTTCACTATATGCAGGTTCTTGTATGGATGCCAAAGTGCACTGAAAAAAAACTTGAATGATGATTTATGTGTAAATATTAAAAAAAGTGGAATGCCAATAAGCATTACCCTGAATCCAAGTTCTTCTGTTATTGGTGAAATTGTTATGGCTAGAAACATAGTCAAATCATTCATAGATTCTGGAGGACTGGTAATTACTCCAAAACTTTCCTGAATAAAATTAATTATAGCAGATATTACAACTATGATAGAGAACCATTTTATTATATTAACAAGATAGTTCTCGTCAGGATCATCTTTCTCCTTATTTAAAAGACGCATAATGGATTTTAAGAAATTATTTTTTGGTCCTAGAAATGTTATAACAAAAAATATGAGAAAGATACTCCAAAATACTATGAATATATCTCCAATTTCAAATTCAATTGGAATTCCTAAATGAAGACCTGCAATGAAGATATTAAATTGATCTTGTGGAAAATTATAATCAATATCATCCCCAATACCAGAATTAAAAACTGTGTAAGTCCCAAGCGGAAATGATAATATCATCATTCCAAAAATTATTGAAATTAAAGCTGATAATGGAATTCCAATACCGTGTAATATGTTATTTAGATTTGGCACGATAATTCTAATGAAGTTCTATTACACCTTCAGCAAAGCCTAGTCCAACAAGAGTTTCTTTTATGGTATCACGGTGATCACCCTGCAAAAATATGTAACCTTCTTTTGCAGTTCCACCACATGCATACTTACTTTTCAATTCTTTTGCTATACTTTCAAGATTATTGATTTTTGGATCAAGACCATCAATCATAGTACCCTTTTTTTTAAAACGTCTAGTTTCTAATCTAATGATGATGTGATTACTATCTTTGTTTAAATCACCACAGGCACATAAATCGTCAGGAAGTCCACAAGTGTTACAAATTACCGCCATTAGTTCGAAATAATTTGTTTTCACATACTATTAAGCCTTAATAAAATAGTAAAATATGATTTTTTAACTCTTAAGTGATGTAGAAGTATGTCCGATGAATTTACCAAAAGGGCGGCTGCAATGCTTTTGAATGGAGCTACGTTGTTAAGTGAACCATGTCCATATTGTAAAGGAGTGCGTGTTATAAAAGATGGAAACGCACTGTGTGTAAGTTGTGGAAAAGAACCAGATAAGAATAACGATATAAAAAAACCCAATAAAGAATCAAAAAACGATTCTAATCCATTGATAAAATTAGAGAGAAAACTTGAAAAATTGACAGATGAGTTATCAGAAGAATCTGACCATGAAAAGCAAGAATCAATACTAAGATCTATTACTTCACTAGTAGAAATAATCAAAAAAATGAAAGACTAGCCAAAAGTTTTTATGTTAAATTTCTAGTGTGTGAAACATTGGCTGATAAAAATAAGAGTAATCCATTACCTGCATCTAGTGCCGGTCTTTTAAGATTTTTTGAAGATGAGACGAAAGGAGTTAGAGTTTCGCCTAAGATTGTAGTTGTAGTTCCAATTAGTTTAATTATAGTTTCTTGGGCAATTGACAAAATATTCATACCCTGATTCACATGTCTGAGCAAGATGATGTTAGTAAAATTCAAAAGCGCTATTCGCTAACACTACTTAATCCTTCATCTCACTACATCTCCCTAGTAATATCAATAGCTTTAGCAGGAATTATGACTGCATTCACAACTGCAACATATCTACAAACAAATGATATCATTCTTCCTATACTTGGTGTAATTGCTGCATTAGTAGGAACACAGTTTTTAGATGTCTTATTTTCAAGGCATAAAGAATATTCAAAGTCATTACATGTTTCGCTTTTTGGCAACGCACTATTTTTTATGAGTATACTTATTGGATTTGGCGCTATGATGTTATTTGGAAAGGAGAATTTAGATTTATTTTATGTTACAATTGGTATGTTTGTCTTTGCTAGTTTTAGAATTGGAATATTTACTACAATCCTTGGGGCAAGTTTAAAGAAAGCATGGGCTGTAGCATTCATACAGCCAGTAGCAATGTATCTTGTTTTGATTCCCCATGATATGTGGTTTGATTCACTAACTAATCCAATGGCATTGTTATTTGGTGCAGCATTTTTAGGATTAGCAACGGGATGGAGTTATTTCACAGATAGAGCAGGAAGACCTCATGTTGATAGCACACATGAATTAATTCAAGCATATGTAACGTCTGCATCAAAAAATGATCCCAGAGAAATGGAGCAAATAATTGAACGTAAAGCAAAACCTTCTACTGTATTAACATCTCAAATCAAATTTCAATCATCTGATAAACAAGTTAACTTTAGTGTAGTTTTACCTGATATTCATCCAGGTCCATTCCATCCTGTAGGTGGAAGTAACATTCCATATCTAATCTACAAAAGAATGGATTCTACTGCAATGGTAATGCATAGTATTTCAAACCATGATCTTAATCTTCCAAGCCAGAAAGAAGTGAAAAATTATCTAGAAAGTATAACTGACAGCCAAGTGCTAAGAAACGGTATTGGTTGTACAGAGCCAGTATCGGTTCAAATTAACAAGGCAAGAGCTGCTGGGTTATTATTCGATAAAACAGCATTACTGTTCTTATCACTGTCACCACATGGAATGGAGGATTTAACTATGTATGTTAGAACAGAAATAGAACACTTTGCCAAAAATAGAAATTTTGAACAAGTACTGATTGTTGATACACATAATGCAATGGGTGAGGAAATATCAAAAGAAGATTCGGAGGATTTGCTAATTGCTGCAAAATCAACGTTAGACACATTAAAAACAAAACAAAGTTTCCCTTTCAAATTCGGTTATGCTAATTCAGATGAGATGAAAATTAACAAAGCGGACATTGCTATGGGTGGAATTGGAATTTTATGTCTTGAATTAAACAATAAAAAATATTTTGTTGGTTGGGCAGATGCGAACAATATGGAAAATGGTGTTAGAGAGAAAATTGTAAAACATTTTTCAAATATAGGTTATGACTTAATCGAGATTTGTACATCTGACACACATTTTACTGCTGATGGTGCAAGAAACAAAAATGGTTATTTTCAATTAGGTATTATTTCAAAACCAAAGCAACTTGCAAATTGGTATCTCGAGTTAGCTAAAAAGGCAGACAAGCAGATCAAAGAAGGCAGTTTTGAAATTTTAGAAAATCAAACTGATGTGAAAGTTATGGGCTCCGATATTTACTCTGATTATCTACAATGTATGAATAAATCAATGAATATAACAAAAATTTTCTTGCTTGCAGATGCAGGACTATTTGCGATATCTATTTTTCTATAGTTCCAATTTTTTCTAGATTTCCATAAAATTCATCTAAAAATGAAGATAGTTGCATTATTGGCACAATTGGTATTCTACTAACAAAACTTACTTTCTCTTGGTGTAGTGTTACAATTACAGGAATAGCAATTGATGTTTCTGTTTTTTCTACATAGTGTTTTACTCGGTCGATTTGCTTACGGACTATATCATTTAAGGCCGATTGAGTCATTTTCTTCCAGTGTTTACAATCAATTAGCATGGCAAGACCAAGTTTGATACCAACAACATCAATTTCCATGCGTGGTTTAGTTAAAATCAGATTTTTGTGTACTTCAAAATCATTCTCCTCTAAAATATGACTTACCAACGCTTCAAAATTTTGCCAACTGAGAAATTCTGAGACTTCTTCAATTGATGCACCATTTTTTATTGCAAAAATTGATGCACGAATTTTATCAATATTTTGAAAATTTACAATGTCTCCATCCAGTACACCTATGCCATTCTGGATGAATATCTGAAGTAATTCTTTAGCTGAAAACTCATCCATTTCTGACGCAGTAGAAAAGTCAAGTGTAGATACACCTCCAGGAATTATTGCCCTTATGCCTTTGATGATTAACTTATGATGCAATGTTAAAATAATATTTGGTATGACTATTAAAAGCCTAAAATTTACCAGTTGTTAACCATTGATGGAACAATTGAAAAAAATAAAAATTTTCCTAACATGTTTTCTTTTATTTTCAATATTTCCATATGCATTTGCTGAAAAAGGAACTTTTCTAAATGAGATTAAGTTTGTTCAATATCTTGATGAAAATACAGCATTGGAAGAAGTAAAACGTGGTAATCTTGATTTGTATTATTACAGAATTGCATCAGATAGATTAAATGATTCAAGCCTACGTGAGACTGTTCAAGTTTTTGAATCAACTGGTGGATACTTTAGCATACTGATAAATCCAACTGATGCTGGTGATTTTAACCCGTTTTCTATAAGAGAGATACGATACGCAATAAATTTTCTAGTTGACAGAAATTTGATAGTGAATGAGTTACTTGGTGGTTATGGAACTCCCATGATTTCAAATTTTGGTATTTTTTCTGCAGATTATCTAGGAGTGATTGATGTACTAGAATCATTTGAGTTTAGATATAATCCAAATCTTGCAAACCAGATAATCACTGAACATCTACAAGATAATGGAGCTAAAAAAATCAGTGATACTTGGTATTATGATGATGAACCTATAGTAATTACACTTTTTATCAGAAGTGATGACCCTGCCAGAAAAGCAATTGGTGAGATTTTATCATCAAATTTAGAATCTATTGGATTTACGGTAGAAAAGGAATATGGTGATTTGAATAAAGCATTTGTGTTGGTATATGGCTCTGATCCAGCAGAGCAAAAATGGCATTTGTATACTGAGGGTTGGGGCAGTTCAGGATTTTCTAGATATGACTCTATTGCACTAGCACAGATGTATTCACCATGGTTTTCAAACATGCCTGGAAATAACAATCCGTCTTACTGGAATTATCAAAATGATTACCTTGATGAAATTACACAGAAAATCTACGCTGGTGAATTTGAGAATGTGGAAGAGAGGACAATGTTGGTAAAAAAAGCTACAAAAGAGGGTGTAAATGAATCAGTGAGAATTTTTCTTGCTAGTAAGGTTGATCAGTATGTTGCCAATGGAAGTGTTAGTGGAATAGTTAATGCATTAGGTGCTGGTGTTCCAAGTAGGTTTACACCAATAAATATCCAAACTGAGGATGACACTCTGAGAGTTGGTGTAAAACAAATCTATCAGGGTGCATGGAATCCTGTTGGTGGATTAACAGATACATATAGTACTCAGATATGGTTTACACTATTCGATCCTAGTTTAACAGGACATCCTTTTAGTGGAAAAGTTTTACCAATAAGGACAAGCTGGGAAATTGAAACTAATGGACTACAATCAGTTGTTAGTGTACCAAAAGATGCTATTATCTGGGATTTAAAATCGAAAAGTTGGAAACAAGTAGGTTCTGATATTTTTGCAACAAGTAAAGCTACGTTTAACCTAAAATTTGGTGATTGGCACCATGGACAGAAAATGGATATGAATGATATAATCTATTCAACATATTTTTTGCTAGAATGGGGATCTGAAAAAGGTGAGAATGACAAAACATTCGATTCAGATTATTCACCTCAAGCTGCACAAAATGCAAAAACACTGATTGGAATAAAACCAATTGATAATGACACAATTGAGGTGTATACCAATTACTGGCATTTTGATGAAGAAGAAATTGCATCATGGGCAAGTCCATGGAGTAGCATGCCATGGGAAATTATGGCAGCAATGGAAAAAACAGTAATTGATGGAAAATCTTCCTTTTCACGCTCAGAGTCTGTAAGTAAAAATGTAAACTGGATATCATTGATTATTCCAAATGATGCAAAAATAGTTCAAGATCAACTTGAAAATTTTAAATCATCTCAATTTGTTCCAGATGCATTATCTCAATTTGAACAAATTTCAGATTTTCATACAAGTAGATATCAGTCATCAATAAATTGGATAGACAAATATGAACACGCTGTGATAAGTAATGGTCCGTTTTATCTAGAGGGATATTCACCTGATTCCAGAAGTATTACTATAAAATCATTTGACTCTATAGGATATCCACTAACACAAGGAGTATGGAAAGAATTTGAACAGGCTAAATTCCCAGTGATTGAATCTGTAAGTGTCAATGAATTAGTTCAAAAGGGAATTAAGTTAGACATTCCTATTGAAACAAAAAATTCAACAGAATTACATTATTTTATTTCTAATTCACAAGGTCAAATTATCACGTCTGGGATTAAAGATGTTTTCGATAATAAAACCACTATTACATTAGAAAATGAAGAGATAGAAAACTTGCCAAATGGACCTATCACATTGAAAATTTTTGCTGCGTCTGATACTGTGTTAAGACCATACGAATTTTCAACTAGTTTTCTAGTTGTGGAATCTGATTCATCGTTACCAAAATCTGTAATCTCAGATAACTTACTGAATACGCAAGACAGTGATTATATTGGATTCATAGCAATAATTATCCTAATTATTATAGGCTCAAGCATAATTATAGTGAAGAAAAGAATGAAGTAAAAATTATAATTTTTTACCTATTATGAATAATGTACCAAATTCTTTTTTCCATTTTGATTTATTTTTTAAGTCTAACACATGTGATGATTTAGTTTGAAATCCAATTTCCTTAAACATTTTTTTCCATTCCTTTTCAGAACGAAGATCCATTGGAACCGCCATATCCTTAACCCATCGTTTGGTTAACGTGTTATCTTTGTAGAAATCTGTTCCACAATAAAACACACCTCCTTTTTTTAATAATTTGTAGACTTTCTTTAATGCGAATTCCATTGGTATTGAATAGTATAAAGATTCCATGGAAAAAATTATGTCAAATTTTTTAGTATAACTCCATGATTCTAATTCAGCTGTGAAATAATATTCTTTTTCTGAAGTCTTCTTTGCTTTTGCCCTTTGTATCATTCTCTTACTTTTGTCTATGCCAATAGCCTTTCTGCATTTAGATAATTGAGAAATTTTACGTATAACCCATCCATTGCCACATCCAATATCTAAAAATGAAAATGATTTTTCAAAAGTTAATTTATTTAGAAATTTGTTTACAGTTATTCCATGGCCTTTTTCCATCTCTTCAGATCTTCCAATTTCTGCCCACTTGTCAAATAACTCTGAAGTTTTATCCATTAATGTCATTTTCAGATTGAATTATAATTATATCCATATTCAGTAATGATAGAATTCACATCATTTTCGGACTGTGCTTTTTGATAGTCTTTCAGAAGATTATCGTTTAACTCTAAGAAGGTGTGACCCCAATTGAATTTTGCAAGTAAATTATAACATAATTCCTCATAACCTAATATGAATACAGCCGCAGCTAATGCTTCAACTGTAGTTAGTTTGTTTATTTTTGAATAATTTACTGGGTTTCCTGCAAGCAGTGGTGGAAGTTTCCTATGTATTCCAGAATGTTTTTTTTGGAACATTTTTTCCGCCTTATTCCATGAACAGTCAAATCCAGTAATGGAATGAACATCACTCTTCTCTTTATTCAGAAGTGTGTTTGGTGAAAATGGATGAAGTAATACTGTTTTTGGGCTAATGGATGTTATCTTTTTTGCTAATTTAAAACGAACCAATTTTGCAGCAGTACATTTCTTAGGATCATCCTGATTTAACATAATCACGTTGATTTGCATGATACTAATATCAGGCTTCTTTTTCTGCCTTGTTGACATAGACATAGTTCATTATAACACCAGCAATTATGCCACCGATTATTGGTGCTGCCCAATATAACCACTGAACCTCTAACAAGCCAGCATCACCAGTTGCTACTGCTGGTGCAAGTGATCTTGCTGGGTTCATTGATGCACCGGTTAGTGGGACTCCGACCAAGTGAAGTAGGAAGACCATTCCACCTATTGCTGCACCATAGACACTTTTTGGTGCCTTTTTGTGAACTGCCGTCATGAAAATTACTACGACCAAGAAGAATGTCAAAATAATTTCAACTATAAATGCAGATTCCATACTGAAGTTCAATAATTCGCTTGGACCACCGTGACCTCCCCAGAGAACTCCTTTTCCAATTTCTGGAAATAATGCCATCAGTGATAATGTTGCAATTATTCCGCCAATTACTTGTGATACAATATAGCCAATACCGTCTGCAACTCCTATTTTTTTTGTAATAATCAT